>JAEEGL015566770.1_pt1 | contig 18974 bp, 16 predicted proteins | sample 9134231 | NCBI WGS metagenome assembly JAEEGL01 (sample SAMN16246548, study PRJNA631951) | gut metagenome | biome: gut microbiome; feature: rumen; material: fiber-attached | host: Bos | place: Iran: Karaj | collected 2018-10 | reverse complement strand
TCGTAGTTGCTGTTCTTGCCCTGCAGCACGGCGCAGAGGCGCTCGAAGCCCATGCCCGTGTCGATGTTGCGGGCGGGCAGCGGCTCCAGGTGGCCGTCGGCCATGCGCTGGTACTGCATGAACACGAGGTTCCAGATCTCGATCACGTGCGGGTCGGACTGGTTCACCAGGTCGCGGCCGGGGATGCCGGAAGCGGCTTTCTCCTCCGCCGTGCGGATGTCGATATGAATTTCGGAGCAGGGACCGCAGGGACCGGTCTCGCCCATCTCCCAGAAATTGTCGTGCTTATTGCCCAGCAGGATGTGATCCTCCGGGAGGTATTTGCGCCAGGCCTGCTGTGCCTCGGTGTCCAGGGCAGTGCCGTCTTCCGCGGCACCCTCGAACACGGTGGCGTAGAGGAGGTTCTTGTCGATCTTATAGACTTCGGTCAGCAGTTCCCAGGCCCAGTCGATGGCCTCGGACTTGAAGTAGTCGCCGAAGCTCCAGTTGCCCAGCATTTCGAACATGGTGTGATGGTAGGTGTCGTGACCCACCTCTTCCAGGTCGTTGTGCTTGCCGCTCACGCGGAGGCACTTCTGGGAGTCCGCCGCCCGGTTGTAGGGGGCCTTGGCGTTGCCCAGGAAGATGTCTTTGAACTGATTCATGCCCGCGTTGGTGAACATCAGGGTCGGGTCGTTCTTGACCACCATCGGCGCGGACGGCACGACGGTATGGCCCTTCGATGCGAAGAAATCGAGGAATTTCTGTCGGATTTCCTTGGAGGTCATATTATTTGCTTTTTGTTTATTCATTTCAAATCGAACTACAAAAGTAACTATTTTCTACGAAAATACGAAACCGCCATCCCAGGCTTGCCTTTCCACGCGGGCGGCCCCACAGCACCCGCCCGCCTCTTCGTCCTTCCGGGCTTGCCCTCCCCACGCGGCGTCGGCAGCTTCGTCCCGTTCGGGCCAACAAAAAGGCCTGCCCGTGACGAACTGCCGTCCGCCTTCCACAACGCCCCCGCACGGCAAGCCCCTTAATCTCCGACGTCTCCTTCCGTCATTCGCCGGCTCCGACCGGCGAATCTAATAACCGGTGGGCTAACCCCCCGGAACCCCCTGCGTCGCAAAAGCTCCGACCTTGCTCTTTTTCGTCATTCGCCGGCTCCGACCGGCGAATCTTGTGATCTATAACTAGCTAAGATTCAATTACTAAAACAATTATACTACCCCGTTTTTGGGGGTAGTATAAATCGGTAATTTATTATCAACCAACAGCTTGCATCTCACAGCCTTATTAAGGAATAATGTAGCGAAATCGCTACAGCGTCTCCTGTTTCAGGCTCTCGATGTAAGCGTCGATGCGGCGGAGCTGCATCGGGATGCGGATGTTCTGCGGACAGAGCGGCGCGCAGTGACCGCAGGTGATGCAGTGGTCGGCCTGGCGGACCGTCGGGATGGCCTCGTTGTAGGCCAGCAGGTACTTGCGGCGCGCCTTGGCGTAGTCCTTCTGCTCCCGGCTGACCACGTAGGTGCCGGCGGTGACGTTGTCGTTGTAGAACTTGAAGATGCCCGGGATGTTGATGCCGTACGGGCAGGGCATGCAGTACTGGCAGCCCGTGCAGGGCACCAGCGGATACTTGACCATCTGGTCGGCGATGCCGATCAGGAACTGCTTGCCCTCGTCGTCGAGGGGCTTGAAGTCCAGGAAGGTCTCCAGGTTGTCCTGCAGGTGCTCCATGTAGGTCATACCCGACAGGGCGCACATCACGCGAGGGTAACTGCCCACGTAGCGGAAAGCCCAGGAGGCGATGGAGCGCTCCGGCTCGCGCGCCTTGAGCTGGTCGCTCAGCTGCGCGGGAATCTCCGCCAGGGCGCCGCCGCGCAGCGGCTCCATGATGACGATGGGGATCTCCCGCTTGTCCAGTTCCGCGTAAAGGTAATCAGCGCGGGTATTGTTGCCGCTGGGGTGCTCCCAGTCCATGTAGTTCATCTGAATCTGCACGAAGTCCCAGTGGTACTTCTCATGCAGGGACATCATGTAGTCGAAGCCCTCCTGGTGGCCGTGGAAGGAGAAGCCGAAATGGCGGATACGGCCCGCTTCGCGCTCCTTCACGAGGAAGTCCACGATGCCGCTGTTCTCGAAGCGGCTCTTGAAGTCTTCGCCACTGCTGATGGCGTGCAACAGGTAATAGTCGATGTGGTCGGTCTTGAAGATCTCCAGCGAGCGGTGATACATCTTCACGCAGTCCTCGAAGGAGGACGGCCCGAACATGGACAACTTGGTGGCCAGGAGCCACTTTTCGCGGGGATAGCGGTTCAGCGCCTCGGCCGTGGCCCGCTCGCTGTCGCCGCCCAGGTAGACCGGGGAGGTGTCGAAATAGTTGACGCCATGCTCGATGGCGAAGTCCACCAGGCGGTTGACTTCCTCCTGGTCGATATGGTCCTGACCATCCTCGCCCTTGACCATCGGCCAGCGCATGCAGCCGTAGCCGAGGGTGCCGATGCCCGCGTAGTTGTGGAGCATCTCTCCGTGGAGGTCTTTGTTGCCGGTGGCGGTCTGTTTGGCAGCACCGGGTGCGCAGGCGGCCACGCCGATCGCAGCGGCGCCCAGGCCTGCAGATTTCAGGAATTCTCTTCTGTCCATAGGGCTATGCGTTGGTGTGGTGAGTGGAATTGCCGCGCACGGTGATGGCGCTGATCGGGCGGGACGGGCACAGGAACTCGCAGGCGCCGCAGCCGATGCACTGGGTCTCGGACACGGTCGGCACCTTGAAGCGTGCGCCTTCCAGGGAGACCATCCGGATGGCGCCGGACGGGCAGTGGTGGGCGCAGTTGCCGCAGCTCGCCGTGCCGTTGGCGGCGAAGCAGAGCTCAAGGTTGACGTGTGCCAGACCGATGGCAATGGTCTGCTTCTGTCCCGGCTTCAAGGGGCGGATGGCACCCGCCGGACAGACATCGCTACAGGCATGGCACTCCGGGCGGCAGTAGCCGTTCTCATAGCCCATCTGCGGCTGCAGGAAATGCTCAAGATCCGTAGACGGCCGCAGCACCCCGTTGGGGCAGGCGCTCACACAGAGCTGGCAGGCCGTGCAGTGGTCGTAGAAAGACTTCACGCTCTGTGCACCGGGCGGGACGAGGCGCGTGCCGCGCTGGGGCGTCTGCTTGGGCGTCACATCTGCGAGCCCGCCCTGCGCGTGCTGCGCCTGGGCGGCCAGCGCCGTGCCCACGAGCGCGGTCGTGGCCAGGAAGGCCCGCCGGCCGGTGTCGGCTTTTTCTTCATTCGCCGGCAACTTATCGTCATTCGCCGGCTTGACCGGCGAACCTCCGAACCCCACGAAGCGATACTTCAGCGCCCCTTCGGTGCAGTTATCCAGGCAGTCGAAGCAGCCCACGCAGCGGGAGTAGTCGATCCGATGGTTCTTCGTGTCGATGCAGGAGGCCTTGCAGCCCTTGCCGCAGCGGCCGCAATTGATACACTTGGACAGATCGATGGTCGGACGGAAGAGCGCGAAGCGGCTCACCAGGCTCAACGTCGTGCCCACGGGGCAGATGGTATTGCAGTACTCGCGCCCCCAGAGCCAGGCGCAGCAGGCGATGACCGCGAGCGTCACCAGACCCGTGAGCAGCAGCGGCAGGGCGACGGAGCCGGAGGCCACGCCGACCAGGCTGCGCACCACGCGCCCATAGGCGCTGTACGGCGCCACCAGCGCGATCAGCATCTGGCCGCTGACGAAGATGGACACGATCGAGAGCACCAGCACGCAGTAGCGCACCCACTTGTGCTCCCGGACGTAAGAGAAGCGCTTGAGGTACTGCTTCACGGCCGGTTTGGCGGCCACGCCGCGCTCCTTCAGTTTCTTGAGTTTGCGGGTCTGCGCGTCCTGCAGGCATTTGCCCCCGACGCGGCGGATCCAGATGATGACATCCTGGAAGACGCCCATCGGGCAGATGGTGGAGCAATAGACGCGTCCGAAAAGGAAATTGGCCAGCAGGATGATACCGACCACGACCAGGTTCAGCGCCAGCGCCGAGGGCAGGAACTGGAGCTTGGCCATCCAGCCCCACCAGCCGTGGCCGATGCCCACGAACAGCAGCGTGATTCCGATGAAGAAGAACGCCGCAAGGGCAATGCGGATTTTACGTAACATAGAATGGATAAAAACGGTGTGTCTTGCAAAGTTAGCAGAATTCTGCAAATATACTACTCCTCCGCCGCGTGCAGCTTCTGCCGGCGGGTCTCGGCAGAGTCGTGGCCAAAGAGCAGGCGCGGGCCCTCGGCGGCGCGCCAGGCTTTGCTGTCGAACTGCTCCGGGTCGCTGGGGCTCACGTACGGCCCCTCATGGTCGATGACGAACGACAGGTACGTGATCGGGTAGCCCTGCTGCAGGAACAGCTGCTCGTAGAACGTCTGCACCTCCGTAACAACGGGCTGGATGCCGCAGCGGCAGTCGCCCTGGAAAACCGTAGCCACCCTCGGCTCCGTAAGAGGGAGGGGCCCGCTGACGAAGTCAGTGGGAGGGGTCCGGCGCAGCCGGACGTTTTCGGGGGCGAGCTGCCGTGCGGCATTACTGTAAAGGTCGGTGGTGCAGGCAAGGACCTGGAGGTTGTTGGCGGCGCAGACGGCGCGGGCGTATTCGTGCAGGAAGCGCGAGTCGGTCTTGAGGTGAACGATGCCGCCGGGTTTGAGGAAGGAGCGGTAGCGCTCCAGGAAAAGCGGCGAGCAGAGGCGAGAATTCTCGCTACGGTACTGCGGATCGGAGAAGGTCAGCCAGACCTCGGACACCTCGCCGGGCGCGAAGAAGGCGGTGATGAACTCGACGCGCGTCCGGAGGAACGCCACGTTCGGCAGCGCGTGCTCGGTGGCGTACTTCGCCCCCTTCCACAGCCGCGCGCCTTTGATATCCACGCCGATATAGTTCCGCTCCGGATCCCGCTCCGCCAGCGCAATCGTATATTCCCCCTTTCCACAACCCAATTCCAAAACGATCGGATTGGAATTGCCAAAGCGCTCGTTCCAGTGGCCTTTGACCGCGTGGTCGCGGAGATGGAAATAGCCGTCGGCGAGGAGCTCCTGCGCGGAAGGCTGCAGGAGGCAGGAGAAGGTCTCGTTCTCCGCGAATTTACGTAATTTATCGTGCCCCATCCTGTTTCTTGTAGATAATACCCAGCCCCAGGAGCTCCTCACCCGCGCCCACGGGCCGCACGCTCAGCTGCCAGTCCCCCGCCTGCGCGGGCACCACGCCGCTGCGATACAGCTCCTTCGACCCCTTGGGATCGATCCGTCGCATGTAAACCGTCTCCGAGAAGGCCTCGCCCGAAGGCGCGAGCCACTGCACGTTCATCTGAACGCTCTGCAGCGGGCGCTCGACGCTCCGGCTGTAAAACCAAAAGTCATACACCGCCGTGGTGTCCGCCAGCGGCAGGCTGTAAACATACACGCCCGCGCGGGCCTCATCCCGCCGGACGAATTCCTCCACGGCATCCGACTCCGCGCAGGAAGGCAGCGCCAGCGTGCAGACCAGCGCCGTCAGCAGCAAGCACCAGGCCCGCCGCATCATGCTTATTCAGAAGATTTCGGGCCCTTCTGGCCACCGTCCCGGCCTCCGCGGTTACGACCGCCCTTGCCGCCGCGATTCTTGCCGCCGCGGGAGCGCTTGCGCCTGGGCGCGTCGAAACGCGAAATGCTGTCGTCGCCGACCGCCGTCACAAACTCCGGCACATACGGCTCGGGCTCCGTGCGGAGCGACTCCGGCTTCTGCCCGTTGCGGTTCATCTCGATGATGTCCCACACCTCGGCCGCATCCAGAGGATAGAGGGCCGCGTCGGAAGACTTGTCGTAGGAGAAATACATCACCTCGCGCAGGATATCCGTTTTGCGCAGCCAGGCCAGACCGTCCTCGAACTCCAGCGGCCCGTTCACCTTCGGAATGCGGGACTGGGCGTCCAGGTAGGTCGCCACCTCGTAGTTGAGACAGCACTTGAGCTTGCCGCACTGGCCCGCCAGTTTCTGCGGGTTGAGCGACAGGTCCTGGCAGCGCGCCGCCGCCGTGGAAATGCTCTGGAACGAAGAAATATAATTCGCGCAGCACAGCTCGCGGCCGCAGATGCCCAGGCCTCCGATGAGGCCGGCCTCCTGCCGCGCACCGATCTGCTTCATCTCGATACGGATGCGGAATTCCTCCGCGAACACCTTGATCAGCTGGCGGAAGTCCACGCGCCCGTCAGCGATGTAGTAGAAGATGGCCTTGGAGCCGTCTCCCTGGAACTCCACGTCGCCGATTTTCATCTCCAGGCCCATCTCGGCGGCAATGCGCCGGGCCTTGATCATCGTGTCCTGCTCGCGGGCGATGGCCTCCTGCCACTTCTCGATGTCGCTCTGGCGCGCCTTGCGGTAGATGCGCTTGAACTGCGTCGTCTCCGGGTCGATCCCCCGGCTGCGCATCTGGCGGCCGACGATCGGGCCCTCCAGGGTCACGATGCCGAGATCCTGGCCGGTCGTGGCCTCCACGACCACCAGGTCGCCCAGGCGGACATTCTGTCCGGAGTCGTTGGTATAGAAAGCCTTGCGGGTGTTCTTGAAGCGCACTTCGAACAGGCCCCGGCAGGTGCCGTCGGAAGCCTCTTTCAGCCAGTTGTAGTCTCCGAGCTTGCAGCAGCCGGCCCGATAGGTACAACGGGTCTCGCCCGACTCCGCCTCGTGCGTCACCACGCAGCCGCGGAAACAATCGTATTGAATAGATTCGTTGGTCGTCATATTTGTATATATAAGCGATCGGCCATGTCGGCGAAGAGGATCTTCAGGTTGACATTCCGACCGATCAGGGTCTGTGTCCGGTTCATCACCTCCAGCGCCTGGCGCGGGAAGGTCTTGCGGCATTTGGCGGCCCACTGCCGGGCCTGCGGGGAAATCTCCCCGGCCCCCTCAATGCCCTGCTGTGCCAGGAACACCTGGCGGAAGCGATCGGAGGCAAAGGTACAAAAAGATTTCGCGACTTCGCGCGAAGGCAGCGCAGCAAGTTTCTCCGACACCTCGAGGGCGTCGAGCAGATTGCGGCCCAGCAGCGCGGCCATCAACTCGTCCAGCAGCTGAGCATCGGCAAAATCCGGCCCGGCGGAAGCCCCGGCGGGACGAATGCGGATGCGTTGACAACGGGACGAAATCGTTGTCAGGACGCGCTCCATCTGGTGCGCAATGAGCAGGAACTGCGTCTGTGCGGGCGGTTCCTCAATCATCTTCAGCAGGCGGTTCGCCGCCTCGGCGTTCAGGCGCTCCGGCAGGTAGATCACCACAGCGCGCCAGCCCCCTTCAAGGGCGCTCAGCGAGAGCTTTTCCAACAGACGGCGCGACTCGGCGACGGCAATCACCGCGTTCTTGCCCTCGATGCCCAGCGCCTCGGCGAGCTCCATCTCGCGGAAAGCAGGATGCTCGGCGACGAGCTTTCGGAAGGGTTCCATATACTGCTCGGAGAGCACGCCGGCTGCCGTCGGAAAGACGAAATGCACGTCCGGATGGATCAGTTTCGCGATTTTTCCGCAGGACGGGCAGGCATCGCAGGAATCCCCGGGGCGGGGGTCCTGGCAGAACAGGTATTGCAGGAAGGAGAGCGCAATCGGGAAGGCCCCGCCGCCGTCGTCCTCATGAAAGAGGATGGCGTGCGGGATGCGGCCGGAGTCAACCATACCGGTCAACGCCTGCTTCACATCTTCATTTCCCTGCAACTGCGCGAATGTCATACCTGCCTCCACTGGTTGTAGCGGGCGATTTCGATCAGGGCTTCCTTGGCCGTGCCGTCGGAGAACGTGTCCAGCGCCCGCTCGGCACGTTCCACCCATTCTGAGAGTTTGCGGGCGGCCAGCTCGATGCCGTCCCGCTCCCGAACGAAGGCGCTGACGGTCGCGCAATTCTCCGGATGCTCCGGGATCTCGCGTACCAGCTGTCGGATCCGCGCCTCGTCCGGCGAGCCGCTCAGGGCGGCCAGCAGCGGGAGCGTGATCTTCTGCTCCTTCAGGTCCACGCCGACAGGTTTGCCCAGGGCGTCCGTGCCGACGTAATCAAGGATGTCGTCCTTGATCTGGAAAGCGATGCCCAGGGCCGTGCCATAGGCCTTGGCCGCCTCCATCTGCTCGGGCGAAGCGTCGACGGAAAATGCCGCCGTCTCGGTCGAGGCACGGAAGAGCGAAGCCGTCTTGCAGAAGATGATGCGGAGATAATCCTCCTCCGTCGTGTCGCAGGAAGACGCCTTCTCCAGCTGGAGCATTTCGCCTTCCGCCAGGTCGGTCAACGTCTTGGCGAAAGAGGAGATGGCCACATCCCGGTGCGCCGTGCGGACCACCAGGTCCACCGCACGGGCCAGCCAGTAATCCCCCACCAGCACGGCGGGGCCGGGGCCGAGCAGGGCGCTCAGCGTCGGGATCCCGCGCCGCTCGGAACTCTCGTCCGCCACGTCATCGTGGATGAGCGTGGCGTTGTGCAGCAGTTCCGCGGCCGCCGCATAGCAGATACTGTCCTCGGTCGGGCGCGAAATCGCATGCGCGATCAGCAGCCCCACCAACGGACGCAACATCTTGCCGGCATGCGAAAGGATGCGCTCGTTGGTCTGCTCAAGCAGCGGGACGTCCGTGTGCAGGTGGCTCCGGATCAGGATCTTCACGCGATCCCAATCGGCGCCCAGATATGCGAGGATCTCTTCTCTACTCATAACAAAACCTCGAATTCGGCGACCGTCTCCGGGAAGTGGGCCAGGGCGCGGGAATCCGCGTCCATCATGCCCCGCTCCACGTAGAGGTCGAGCTGCTGTTTGAACGGTTCATAGAATCCGTTCATATTGAAAAATACCACCTTGCCGGGATAGCGGCCCAGCTTCGCCAGGCAATAGGTCTCGGCAGCCTCGTCCAAGGTCCCGATTCCGCCCGGCAGGGCGATGGCGAGGGAGGTTCCTTCCCGCATCACATCCTTGCGCTCGGACATACGGTCCGTCCAGATGCACTCCGTCAGACGGGGATGCTCGAAGCCTTTCATGAAGCGGGGCAGCACGCCAATCACGCGTACGCCGTGCTCCAGAGCCTCGTCACAAACATGCCCCATCGTGCCGCGCCAGGATCCTCCCGAAACGATATCATATCCTGCCAAACAAGCTGCGCGGACAATTTGCCGCGCAGCTTGATTATAGGCCGGATCGATGTCGGAACTGGAAGAGCAATAGATAACTGCCCGTTTGTCCGACATAACTGACTAGAAGAGAAGAGCGACGGAAGCGACGATGCCGTTGGCCGCCTTGTTGGAGACAGCATCAACCATGGGGTTCAAACCAGCCTCGTTCACATTACCCAGGTTCCAGAAGTAACGGGCGGACACCTGGACGTGCTTGATCAGCTCGATACCGGCACCGACACCGACACCGTACTCCAGCTTGTTCTTTACCGCGCCCCAGTCGACGTCAATCTTGTTGCCGTTGGTGCTGGTAGTGGAGTTGGTGATCGCATAGCCGATGAACGGCTCGGCGATCGCGTAGATACGGGCCACACCGAGGTTCAGGCCAGCCTGAATCTGAACAGGAAGCTCGAGGTAACCGTTCTTGTAGTCAAAAGAGCTGATGTCACCGACAGCCTTGAACTCGCCAATTTTGGCGCCCTTCACGTTGTAGATGAGGGACGGCTGGATGGCGATGATCCCGAGATCAAGCTTGTAGGTCAGACCGACATGATACTGGGTAATGTTCTGCACATCGGAGATGGCATCGTCGATAGTAGCCTTGGAGGAAGTGATGCCCGCCACGACACCGAGCTGGGCATGCGCGCTTACTGCGACGAGCAGGGAAGCGACGATTACAATAAGTTTTTTCATTTTAGTAAAAATGATGGTTGAATGGTTATTACATCAGTTTCTGCAGGCGGTCGATGATCTCCTGCTTGGGGACGACGCCCACGGTGCGGTCCGCCAGCTGCCCGTCCTTGAAGTAGAGCAGGGTCGGGATGTTGCGGATGCCGTACTGCATGGCGATGTCCTCGCAGTCGTCCACGTTGCACTTGGCCACGACGGCCTTGTCGCCGAGCTCGGCGGCCACTTCGTCAACGGTCGGGGAAAGGATGCGGCAGGGGCCGCACCAAGTAGCCCAGAAGTCAATCAGGACTGGCTGCTTGGAAGCGAGTATCTCGCTGATATTGTTCGGATTGATAACAGTTTCCATATGAGTTAGAAAATCAGTTTTAGCTTGCGGATAATAGTATCCACAAGTGCAAAGATAATAAATTAATAGAAAGTTTCAATATTCCACACGAAGGCCCGGAGCCCCAGATCCGGGGCTTCCTTGTCCTTGGCCCCCAGCGCTTCGAGCAGCGGCGCGACCTTCTCGTCCGCCATCATCACGAGCAGCGCGTGGTTCAGTTCCGGCCACGCATGGCTGCCGAAACGGGGGAAGCCGTTGAAGTCTCCTTTGCCTTCCACGCCCTCCCAGCGGGTGAATCCCCGCTGGCCGTGGGCGGCAAGAATCTCTACGATTTCTTCGTTATATGCCTGATTGTAGGCGATGAACATAGCTTTCATTGACGATTCCTCCTTCTTTCAAGTCTTCTTTCCATGCGATTGGTAAACGAGCAGTACACCGTCGGGATGAGCACGAGGGTGATGAGCGTAGAGACGGTCAGACCCCAGCACACCGTAACGCCCAGGCCTTGCCACATCTCGGAACCCTCGCCCGTGCCGATGGCCATCGGGAGCATACCGAGCACGGTGGTCAGGGTGGTCATGAGGATCGGGCGCAGACGGCTCTTGGCCGCCGTCGTGGACGCGTCGCGAATATTCATGCCGCGCTCGCGGCAGAGGATCGTGTAGTCAATTAGCACGATACCATTCTTCACCACGATGCCGATCAGGATGATGACGCCGATGATGGACATCATACCCAGGGCCATGCCCGTGATGCGCAGGCCGAGCAGCACGCCCACCAGGGCGAACGGCACGCTGAACATGATGACGAACGGGCCCATCAGGTTCTCGAACTGCGAAGCCATCACCATATAGACGAGCAGGATCATCAGGAGAATCAGCACAGCCATCTGGCCGAACATTTCCTGCTGGTCCTCGTAGTCGCCCGCGATGACCGTCGAGACCTCGGACGGGATCACCATGCCGTCAAGGACCTTCTCACAGCTCTCCACGGCATCGCTCAGGGCGGCGCCCTTCGCGACGATACCGCGGACGGTAATCATACGCGAACGGTCCTTGCGCTCGATGGTCGGCGGCACGAGGCCTTCGACCACGGTGCCGAGCTCCTTCATCCGGACGGTGGCGCCCGTCGGGGTCGAGACCACGACGTTCTCCATGTCCTCGACGCTGGAGCGGAATTCCGGCGCATAACGCACGCGGATGTTGTATTCCTCACCGTCCTCGCGGTACAGCGAAGCCACCGTGCCACTCATCGCCGCGCTGAACGCGGAGGCCGCGGTGGTGGAATTCAGCCCGTGCAGGGCCAGTTTGGTGCGGTCGAAGTCCATCCGGAGCTCCGGGGTATATTCATCGCGGCTGAGGGTCACCTGCGTGAAGGAACTCTCCTGCATCAAGCGGGCCTGCAGTTCCTGCGCGACGCGGTCGGTCTCGGTGAAGTCGAAGCCGTAAACCTCCACCTCAACGGAAGAGGCGCCCATACCCATACCCATGCCTTCGGTAACCATCGCACGACGGATTTCCGGATACTTCGCGCAGATGCCGCGCAGCACGTCGGAGATCTCGGCCGAGGAGCGCTTGCGCGTACTCGAGGTGCCGATATTGAGGTTCAGCGAGATGATGTGCGTACCGTTGCTCTGCATGCTCGCGAAGGTGTTGTCGGTGTCGGCCTGGCCGAAGGTGGCGTTGAACACCTCGATCTCCGGCACGGCAGCCGTGATGTCGGCGTAGAGGCGCTCATAGACGCCGCGCGTGACATCCTGCGCCGTACCCATCGGCAGGTTGATCGTGACGGTGAGGCGCTCGGAGTCGCCCCGCGGGAAGTACTCGGTCTTGAGGCCCGGAAGCAGCAGGACGAGGGAGGCGACGAACACGGCGGCGAAGCTCAGGATCACCACCTTGCGGCGCTTGGTCGCCCAATGGATGACGTGCGCGTAGCCACGGGAGATCTTGTCGATCGCCTTGTTGATCGGCACGAAAATAGCGTTGTAGGCCTTTCCGTGGCTGACCTCCTTCTTGAGCCAGCGGGAGCACAGCATCGGCACGAAGGTCAGGGCGGCGGTCGTGGAAACGATCATGATGATCGACACGATCCAGCCCAGCTGACGGAACATGATGCCGGCCATGCCGTTGATCATCGTCAGCGGCAGGAACACGCAGAGCATGGTCAGCGTGGAAGCGATAACGGAGATACCCACCTCGCCCGTGCCGTGCACGGCCGCCTCTTTCGGCTTCTCGCCGCGGGCGATGTGCGAAGATACGTTCTCCAACACCACGATGGCATCATCCACAACCATACCGATGGCAATGGTGAGAGCGGACATCGAGATGATGTTGAGCGTATTGCCGGAGGCAAACAGGTACATCAGGGATGCCAGCAGGGCCAGCGGGATGGACAGCACGATGATGAAGGTGGACTTCCAGTTGCCCAGGAACACGAAGACCACGAGCATCACCACCAGGAAGGTGATGAGGATGGTCTCGATGAGGGTGCGGATGGTATTGATGATTTCGCGGGAGCCGTCCACGATGGTCGTAATCTTGATGTCGGCGGGCAGCGTTTTCTGGATTTCAGCCAGTTGCTTCTTGACACCCTTGATGACGTTCACCGTGTTGGCGTCGCTCTGCTTCTGGATGATGATACGGGCGGAGCGCTCACCGTTGGTGTAGGACTCCTGCTCGCGCTCCTGCTCTCCGTCGAGCACCTTCGCCACGTCGCGCAGGTACACGACCCGGCCGTTCGACGCGCCGACCACGATGTCCAGCAGTTCGGACGGGTCGGTGAACTCCTTCTGCACGCGCAGGGTGTAGGTCTCGGAGCCGATGTCGATATTTCCCGAAGGGAGGTTGCGGTTCTCGGCCGAAATCACGCTCGCGATGCCGCTGAGGCTGAGGCCGTAGGCCTGCAGCTTGCTGGGGTCGCAATAGACCTGGATCTCACGACCGGGCGCGCCGCTCACGGACACCGTACCCACGCCGGAGACACGCGCCAGCGGGGTGGCCACCTTGTCGTCCAGAATCTTGTCCAGGCCGGAAAGGCTCTCGCTCGCCGTGGCGGAGAGCAGCATGATCGGCATATCGGAGGCGTTGAACTTGAAGATGACGGGGTTCGACACCCCGTCCGGGAGCATGGAATTGACCATGTCCAACTTGTCTCGGACGCTGTTGGTCGCCGCCTCGATATCGACGCCGTAGTTAAAGGTCAGGGTCAGCAGGGAGATGTTCTCCTTGGATTGGGAAGTCATCTCCTTCAGGTCCTCGACGCCGTTCAGGGCGTTCTCCAGGACCTTGGTCAGGTTGGTCTCGATTTCCTGCGCATTGGCGCCTTGGTACGAAGCCATCACCATGATCGTATTGGAGTCAAACTCCGGGAGCAGGGCGATGGACGTCCGGCTCAGGGAGAAGACACCGAGGATCGCGAGGGCGATGAAAACCAGGGCCGTCGTGACAGGATGTTCGACCGCGGATCGGTAGATACTCATCGCTGGACCTCCACTTTATCGCCGGACTTGAGGTTGGAGTGACCGCCGGTCAGCACCAGCTCGCCCTCCTGCAGGCCGGAAAGAATCTCATAGCGGGTCCCGAAATGGCGGCCGACCTCCACCGTCTTCACGGAAACGGTGTTGTCGTTATTCAGCACGAAGACGGTCCGCTGGCCGGAGCCCTGAAGCTTCATCACGGCCACATCCGGCACGACGATGCTCTCGACGGCACCGAAGTCCACGGACACGCGGGCGTACATGCCCGGGCGGAGTTCGCGTTTCTCGTTGGCCACGCGCACTTCCGCGCTGAACGTATGGGAAGCGGGATCGATGGTCGGATAGAGGCGCACAATGGTGCCCGTGTAGGTCCGGCCCGGCAGGGCATCGGCCGTCAGGGTCACCTTGTCGCCGCGCTTCACGCGGGTGTAGTCGGCTTCGGAGATGGGAACCAGGAGCTTCACCGGCGTAATCTGCTGCACGGTGTAGATGGGCTGGCTCATGGAATAGAGGTCGCCGCGGTCGTAGTTGCGGGCGGACACCACGCCGCTCACGGGAGCGCGCAGGATGGTGTTCTCCAGCAGGTTCTCGTAGCTGCTCTTGGACACTTTGAAGGCGAGTTCGAGCGACTCATAGTCGGACTGGGACACGCCGCCCTCCGCGAGAAGTTGCTTCACGCGGGCGAGCTCAGTCTCGTCGTTCTTGAGCCGCAGGGCAGCCTGGTCGAGCTGCACGCGGTCCATCTCGGCGAGGATCTGGCCGGCGGACACGAAGTCGCCGACCTCGACATTCAGTTTCTGGATGCGTCCGCTGCTCAGCGGAGCAATGTTGTTGATGACATTGGCCTGGACGGTCGCGGAATACACCGCGTCGCGGGCCACCTGCTCCCGGACGGCACCCGTCACGGAAACGACCGGCGTAGCGTTCATGGCGGCCATCGGGTCCATGGCCGGCGCACCGGACTGCTGCTGGCCGCAAGCGGCGCTCACAAGCGCGCACAGGGCCATACCTATCTTGGATACTTTATTCATTGACGTAAGTTTTATTCAATTGGACATTGCCGTCGGCATCGATGAAATCAGCGCCGAGCGTGCTCTCGAGACCAGCTTTCGCCACGACGAAGCTGTAGATGGCCTGGCAGACGCCGAGCTGGGACTGCGTCAGCGCGTACTGCGCGTCGTTGAGGTCCGTGAGCGTGCTGCGGCCCACGTCGTAGGACTTGGCCGCGATGTCATAGGCCTTCTGGGCCGTCTCGGCGGCGCTGCGGGCGGAGCTGAGGCTCTTCATCGCCGTCTCCATCTGATTGAGGTACTGACGGATGGCGATCTTGAGCTGGCGCTCGGTGTTGGTCCGCTGGACATCCAGCTCGCGGGCCTGCACCTTGGCCTGGCGGACGGCGTTGAGACGCTGGCCACCGGAGAAGATGGGCACCGACAGGCTCAATCCGACGAAGGAATACGGGGACCACTTGTACTCGCTGAACTTGAAGTCGTTGGTCATCGCGTTGAGGCTGTAGTTGAACGACAGCGATAGCGTGGGCAGATAGGCGTACTGCTGAACCTTGACGGCATCGGCGAGCTGCTCGGCCTGGATGGCCAGCTGGCGCATCGTGGAGTTGTTCTCCAGCGAGAGCGCCTCGCTTTCATTCAGGTCATAGAGCATGTGCTCCGCGAAGTCGTCCAGGTCGCCGGCCACGTCGATGTTCGTGTCCAGGTCAACGCCCATCACGGCCTTGAGCTGCCACAGGGACAGCAGCACGGAGCTCTCCGCGTCATAGACATTCGGGATGGCGTTCGCCAGCGTGGTCTTGGCGCGGGTGAGGTCCAACTCAGAAGCCTTCTGGGCATTGTAGCGGCGCTGGATCTGCTCACAGTTCGCGAGAGCGTTCTGGTAAGCGGACTTGTACACGTCGAAGGCCTTCTTGGACAGCAGGCAGGTAAAGAACGCCTGCTTGACCTGATTCACCGTCTCAAGGCGGGAGCTGCGCGCCTGCTCGACGGCCAGCTCGACATTCTCCTTGGAGATCTTCAGGTTCTTCCAGAGCTGGGCGTTGACCAGCGGCATGCTGGCGCTAAGACCAATCGACCAGGTGTTCCAACGACCGACTTCGAATCCGTCGGAGGAGCTTTTACTGCCACTGGCATCGCCGGCGTCCGAGCTACCGCTGCTACCGGCAGATCCGCCAGCCATACTGCCCATGCCTCCGATGTCGAAGTCCATGTACATGACTTGTTTCTTGATGGTACGCTGATAAGACCCGGATCCACTGACCTGCGGGAAAAGGGAAGCGTACGTTCCCTTACGGGCGTAACCCGTCCGTTCGATCTCCATGTCTGCCACTTTGACAGACGCATTCTCACTGAGTGCGATCCGCAGCGCATCTTCCAGGGTCAGGAAGGCGGGGGTGGCGGTCGTATCGACGGCCTGCGCAGCGGCGATCAGCGGGAGAAGGAACGTGAATACTAACGTAATTGTTCTCTTCATAATATATAATCGCGGGCAAAGTTATGCAAATTTTGTGCTATATTTGTGCGAAACGCAAAACTTTATGACAGAATCTTTACTTTACGTGCACTGGCACATTGACCCCATACTCTTCCACATCGGGTCCTTCGAGATCCGCTGGTATGGCCTGCTCTTCATGTCGGGTTTCGTGATCGGCTGGTACCTTTTCAAGTGGTTTTTCACCCGCGAGAAGGTGAGCACCGCGCTGATGGATCCGCTGCTGTACACCCTGCTGATCGCTACGGTCGTCGGCGCCCGCCTCGGGCACTGCATCTTCTACCAGCCGGATTACTACTTCGGCTCCTGGGCCGGTTTCCTGGAAATTTTCATGCCCTGGAAGGGCGGCCTCGCAAGCCACGGCGGCGCCATTGCCCTGCTGCTGGCGATGTGGTGGTTCACCAGCCACTATGGCAAGAAGCATGACTTCGACTTCCTCTGGCTCATGGACCGCCTGTGCATCGCCGTCGCCTTCGCCGCCTGCATGATCCGCCTGGGCAACCTCTTCAATTCCGAGATCTACGGCGATGTCACCACCCTGCCCTGGGGCTTCATCTTCGACCTGCGGGGCGAGACCGAGCCCAAGCACCCGACACAGCTCTACGAGGCCTTCACCTACCTGCTGCTCGGCCTGGTCATGGTCTGGGTCTATAAGAACAAGCTGGACAAAGTGCACCGCGGATTCTTCTTCGGCTTCTTCCTGCTGGGCTGCTTCGGCGGCCGCTTCCTGATTGAATTCATCAAGGAACCGCAGGTCGAATTCGAGCAGACGATGGCCCTGGACATGGGTCAGCTCCTCTCCATTCCCTTCATCCTCGCAGGCATCGGCCTGCTCATCTACTCCGCCAAGGCAAAAAAACCGGCCGCGGTGGTTCATCCGCAGCCGGTTAAGAAATCAGAGACGCACTACGCGCGTCCGCTCAAAGGCTAGCTCTCCTGCGCGGCAGGGGCCGCTTCGGGAGCCTTCTTGCTCTTGGAAACCAAGAAGTAAACCAGCGCAGCGATGACGAGCGCCAGCGCGACCGCCAGGAGCGGCCGGTAGGCCACCCAGGCAATCATGATCACGAGCAGCGACCAGATGAAACCGACCACGCCCGTCACCAGGTTGAGGCCCAGTTCGCCGACCTTGGCCAGGAACGGGAGCACCTTGAGGATGGTCACGAGGATGCTGAACGTCATGCGCAGGGCCGCGATCACGAGGATGATACCCAGGATACGGACGATCCAGAGAATCGCCTTATTGGCGGCTTTCTCGGACTCAAACATCTCCTCCTGAGAGTGCTCGCCCATCTTCAGGACCATCAGGCTCTTGCCGTTCTTGTGCTTATAGGACTCGAAGCTATTTCCCTTGACCTGAGCCAGGATGGAGGCGACACCGCCATCCGCCTCAGTGAAGGTCACGCGGACATCACCGACTGCGGGGGTCTGGGGATTCTCGCCATAATAGACGACATTGCCCGAAACGAAGGTGTCTATGCCGTTGCCCAGGGATGCCGGGACGTTCACGGACGTGCTGGCGGGAATGGCACCGACCAGTGCGGGAGGGAGCACATAAGCGCCGAAGTCCACCTTCTCGGCCGTCACCGTGTTGTCGGGAACGGTCGTGCGGACAAAGTTGCTGCTCTGATAATCAGGGTCTTTGAAACTGCCGGAATCAATCGGACCGCTCACCCACTCTTTGGAGTAGGTGTAGGTCGTGGTAGTCTCCTGACCACCGCCGATCTTGTCCTTGGTCTCGGAGGAGGAGTGCTCCACCACCTGATAATACTCGACGTCACGCACCAGACGGACCGCGTTCACGGTCACGCCGTAATCGGGATCGGTCAGAAGCTCGTCCGTCTTTGCCACGGCGGTAGCGTGGATCAGTTTCCCTTCCAGGGAGGGATCCACAGAATCGACGCTGGCGACATCGACACACTCGGTCTCGGCCGCCTTAAGCATCTTCGCGGTTTTGACAGCACGACCTTCGTTCCACCACAGGAGGACGGTCGCGGCGACAAACAGCACCAGGCCGGTGAGAATTCCCTTTAGGGAATTGCCCAGCCGGGTGCCGTAGCTAGTCTTAGTAACTTCTTGATAGGCCATACACGAAATGGGATTTAGGGTTGTAGAATTGCTTTTTCCAAAGGTTTAGCCGCGAATGGCCGCGATACCCGGAAGCTCCTTGCCTTCGAGGGCCTCGAGCATGGCGCCGCCGCCCGTGGAGACATAGCTCACCTTATCTGCATAGCCCATCTGGGTCACGGCAGCGACGGAGTCGCCGCCACCCACGAGGGTGTAAGCGCCCTTGGCCGTGGCCGCGGCGAGATCTTCAGCGATCTGGAGCGTACCCTTGGCGAAGGTAGCCATCTCGAACACGCCGACAGGGCCGTTCCAGAGGATGGTCTTGGAGCCGAGGATGACCTCTTTCCACTCCTTCAGGGAAGCGGGGCCGGCATCCATACCCTCCCAACCGTCGGGAATCGCGGTGGACGGCACCACCTTGGTGTTGGCCTCGTTGCTGAATTCGTCAGCGATGACGGTCTCGGTGGAGAGGTAAATCTTCACACCCTTCTCCTTGGCCTTGGCGAGGATCTCAAGCGCCTGCGGGATGAGCTCATCCTCGTGCAGGGAGTTACCGATCTTGCCGCCCTGGGCCTTGATGAAGGTATAACCCATACCGCCGCCGATGATCAGGTTGTCCACCTTCTCGAGCATGTTCTCGAGCACGGCGAGCTTGGAAGAGACCTTGGAACCGCCGATGATGGCAGTGAAGGGGTGCTTGGCGTTCTTGAGCACGTTGTCGATGGCCTTGATCTCGCCTTCCATCAGATAGCCGAACATCTTGTCGTTGGGGAAGTAGTCGGC
>JAEEGL015314814.1_pt1 | contig 18974 bp, 13 predicted proteins | sample 9134231 | NCBI WGS metagenome assembly JAEEGL01 (sample SAMN16246548, study PRJNA631951) | gut metagenome | biome: gut microbiome; feature: rumen; material: fiber-attached | host: Bos | place: Iran: Karaj | collected 2018-10 | reverse complement strand
CCCGTGCTCAAAAAGGGGCTCGACCCCGACAAGGACCAGAGCTACGTCCTCTATCATCTGACCGCCGAACAGCTCAGGCACACGCGCTTCCCGGTCGGGGAGCTCACGAAGCCCGAGGTGCGCGCCCTCGCGGAGGAACACGGGTTTCTCAACGCCCACCGCCCCGACTCGCAGGATATCTGCTTCGCCCCCGACGGCGATTACGCGAAGGTGATCGAGACCTTTTCGGGCAGAAAAAGCGAGCCCGGCGCGTTCGTCACGCCCGACGGCAAAGTGCTCGGCACGCATAAAGGCGTGATCCACTATACGCTGGGGCAGCGCAAGGGCCTCGGCATCGCGTCGACGGCGCCGCTGTACGTCGTCGCCATCCGCCCCGAGACCAACGAGGTGGTGCTCTCGCACGGCGAGGGGCTGTTCACCGACACCGTGACCGTGCGCGACCTCAATCTCCCCGCGGGCGAGGATTTCAGCGAGCCCAAACGCGTGAAGGCGAAGATCCGCTACCGCCACCCCGAGCAGCCCTGCACGGCCGTGCGCACGGACGAAGACACGCTCATCCTCAAGTTCGACACGCCCCAGCGCGCCGTGACAAGGGGTCAGTCCGCCGTGCTCTACGACGGCGACGACGTGCTCGGCGGAGGAACGATAGATCAAGCCGCGCGGGGATAAAAGCCGCCTGCGGCGGCGGGTGCACGGGTGCACGGGTGCGCGGGTGCACGGGAAGCGCGGCGTGATGTGTTTCGCTTGCGCGTTCCGTTCGGAGCGGCGCGGCTCGCATTATAAAATGGGGTACGGGGCAGAGCCCCGTCCTTCCCCTGCCCCCGGCCCCTCAATTTTGTATTTTGTATTTTGCATTTTGCATTTTTCCTGTGTGCCCTGTGCGCCCTGTGCGCCCCCGGCCCCTACGAATCCTGATACAGGAGGCCTTTTTATGATGATCTCAACCAGAGGGCGCTACGCGCTCAGAGTGCTCGCGGACCTCGCGACGCACGACCCCGGCGCGTTCATCCCCATGAAGGACGTCGCCGAGCGGCAGGACGTGAGTTTAAAATATATCGAAAAGATCATGCCCGTGCTCACAAAGAACGGGCTCGTGGAGGGCGTGCACGGCAAGGGCGGCGGCTACCGCCTGCACCGCGGGCCCGAAGAGATCACAGTGGGCGAAATTTTGCGCCTGACCGAGGGCAGCCTTGCCCCGGTGGCCTGCCTCGAAAAGGGCGCCGCGCCCTGTCCCCGCGCCGCCGGGTGCCTGACGCTGCCGATGTGGACGAAGCTCGACGGCATGATCGAAACCTACCTCGATTCGGTCACGCTCAAGGACCTGCTGCCCGTCGACGGCGGGAATGAATAGGTTATTTGAGGGGCCAGAGGCCAGAGGCCAGAGGCCAGGGGCCAGAGGCCAGAGGCCAGGGGCCAAGGGCCAGGGGAAAGAATGCAAAATACAAAATACAGAATACAAAATTGTATGAAACCGCCGGAGGCTTGTTCCAATCCCCCGGCGGTTTTTTCGTGAAATAGATTATTCGGTAGCGCGGCAGCCGCACGCGGCCCGTCCCCCTCTGTCCGCTTCGCGGTCATCTCCCCCGCCCCGCGGGGGAGTCTTCCTCTGCCGCTGCGGGAAGGGATTTGCGGTTTTCAATTTGCCCGGTCGGCGGGCCCGCCGTGGGTAGTACGGCTGCCCACAGCCGTTTGTTCCCTACGGAGTGGGGTGGGTCGATTTGACGAAAAAAAACGGGGAATGAATAGAATCGGATTCAAATCGAACCCATCCCCGACGTGGGGAAGTCGCGGCGGCGCCCGCTTGCCTTTGATGATAAACTCGGTCGGCGGGGTTGGTGGTATCGTGTTTTTGATTCTTTCAAAAACACGATAGAAGAATACGAATAAACCTTGTTCGTCACCCAAGCAAATTTCAAACCGGTCATCTTTCCGTCGGGTTTCCCCGCGTCGGGGAGTCTCGCCGTACGGCTCAACCCCCACTCCGCAGGGAAATAACGGCTGTGGGCAGCCGTACTACCCACTGACGCCCCGTCGCCCGACCTGACAAAATACCAGTACTCTCACCGTCGGGCGGCAGAGGCAGACTCCCCCGCGGGGCGGGGGAGATGTCCGCGAAGCGGACAGAGGGGGACGGGCCGCGTGCGGCTGCCATGCTACCGGAAAAAACCCGCACGGCACAGCCGCGTCCCCGGCCCCTGGTCTCTGGCCTCTGGCCTCTCAAAAAAAACCGCCTCGCGGCGGTTTTTTGTTTTATCAATCAAACGAAGAAGTCGAGGAATCCTTTCGCGCCGAAGAGCTTGTAGGTCACGTCGTTGCCCCACGAGAACATGCCGTTAATCACGGTGTTGATCTTCTTTTCTTTGGCGGGGGCGTCCTCAAGCCCGAGCTCCACGAGGGTCTGCCTGAGGGCGGCGATCTTCGCGTCGTCGGCCTCGCGGTCGCACACGTGGCTCGCCAGCATGGCGGCGGCCTCGTCGTAGGTGCGCTGCTGCTCGGCGGTCACGCTGCCGCCGGCGGCGACGTAGGCGTCATATTCCGGGATATAGTCGTTGCGCAGATTCCTGATATTGCGCGAGCCGTTGAACTGCGGGAAGTATTCCTCGCCGTTCGGGTCGGCGCAGTCGGACACTGTTTTCACCCTGCCGAGGGCGAGGGCGAGGGCGAGGGCGATGGCCACGTTGTTATACTCGAGCTCGTGCTTCTGGCCGTTGAAGTACCACGACGAATCCTTATACCACGTGTTCGCGATATCGATGCTGCCGTCGGGCGAGAGGGCGCGCCCCGCCTCGTCTGCGAAGCGCTCGCCGTGGCGCACGAACTGCGTGCCGGGCGCGGTGGAGGAGACCTCGATGATCTCGTCCGAATTCGTGCGGTCGGCGGAATACATGAAGCCGAAGGCCTTGTAGTCGGAGGTCTCGGCGCCGTAGGGCAGGCCGTAGCCCGCGATGAACGACAGGGTGATGCCCTCCCGCTCAAGGGCGGAAAAGCGCGACTGCAGCGACTTCTGCGCTTCATAATAGGCGTCGGTCTCTTCGCGCACGGCGTCCTTTGTGATACAGCCGCGCACCTCTTCGTAGCGGTTCGTGGGCACCAGCGCGCAGAGCGACGGGGCGGCTAATACGATCTCGTCCACGAACACGCCGAGGGCGTCGTCGATAAGGTCCCTCAAAGCGGGCTTCGCGAACAGGCGCAGCGCCCAGTTCACGACGTAGCCCCAAGGCTCGCCCACCATGTCCGCCACGATGCCGTTATACACGAGGTCGGGGGAATTGTCGGCATAGCGCTTGGTGATGAGGTCGTAGATGAGTTCGCTCCCCTGCCAGCAGCCGACCACGGACACGACGCGGCGCACGTGGTTGTCGGCGCGGGCGGGATATTTGTAAAGATACGCGCTCGTGACCGAGGCGCCCATGCTCATGGGCACGAGCACCACCTCGGTGGCGCCCACCTTGTTCTCGCGCAGGATCGTTTCGATGAACGCATGCAGCCCCGCCACGTTTTCGGAGGTGTAGGAGAACGCGTTGTAGTTATAACAGTAGAGGTAATCTTCGAAGTTCTCGCCGAGGGCGGCTCTCGAGATCTCTTTGCACGGGATCGAGCCGTAGAAGCGGTTTTTGGCCTCGCTCTCGCCCGCCGCGTTCGTCGGATACTCCGACAGCGGCATGGTGTAGCGCGGGGTGACGAGGTTCGGTTTGACCTCGCCCTTCGCGCCGAGGATGTTGTAGCCGAACATCGACTCCACGACGGTGCGGATATCCTCCTCACGCACGAGGTTCTTGCGCGCCACGGCGGAAACCAACAGGCGCAGCACGATGCGCGCGATGGCCTTCTTGGTATCCTTATCGTTCAGGGCGTCGTCGAAATAGCTGTTGAACAGATTGAACTTCGCCTTGTATTTGCCGTCGGCGATCAGGCGCGAATAGGTGTCGTATTCCTGCAGCTCGGGCGTGGCGTATTCGTTGTCGAACAGATACGTAAAGCTCTGCCCGATGCCGGTGACGAATACGATGAGGCTGTTTTCGCCCTCGACGAAGGGGGACGTCTCGTCCGCGTCGGCCGCGCCGGCGGGCACGAGACACAGCCCCAGAAGCAGGGTGACGGACAAGAGCACGGCAAGCAGTTTTTTCATGGTCGGTTCCCTCCTGAAAAAAGTGTGCGGGGTCATTCGAGTTCGGTTTTTTTGCCGCGGCGCATGACGTTTTTGAGCACCACGACGAGTGAGATGAGCAGCATGGCCGCGCCGATGGCGACGCCGGACCACGTGTTCACGAGGATCACGTATTCCACGCGCGCCTTGGTGAAGCCCGAAAGCGCGAGGCGCTGCACCAGAAGCAGGTTCGAAAGGCCCGAAAAGATGCTCACGAGGCGCAGCATATAATCGGTGCGGTTATTGGATTTTCTGGAGCCGTGCAGCCCCAGGAGCGAGAAGATGAACAACACGGTGATCGCGGCGATCAGCAGCGCCGAAACGGGGGCGGAGAACGACTCAACCTCTTTGATTTCGTCCGCGCGCAGCAGCACCACCACGGTGAACACGACGGCGGTGAGCAGCATCAATATCCCGGCGCGGCGGAAGCAGCGCTTCTGCACGCGCGGCGGCTGCTTTTCGGCGTACACGCACAGCGCACGCGTGGCGGCCGGGATCAGGGCGTAAACGGCGTTGGCGATCCACAGGGGCGACATGAGGAAGACGCCCACCACGAGCTTGAGGGCGAACGACAGCACGTTGCCCGCGGCGGTGAACATCGCCTTGAGCTCTATGCCGAAGCTGACCGCGCTCGTCACGTCGTAGGCGAGCGCCTGCCCTTTTTCGCGGATCTGCTTTTTGCCCATACGCTGCTCCCCTTAAAGCTCCCCGCTTACGCGAGGGTCACGGTGTAGTCGAAATTGCCGTACCAGTTGTTGAGATAGTAGTTGCGGCAGCGGAACGTCACCGCGGAGGCGGTGACCTCCATGATGAAGCCGAGGCCGTTGATCGCGTATTCCACGGGCCAGTTCGGCATCAAAAACGACGGGAGATTCAGGTAATTGACGCCGTTGAGCTGCCTGAAGGTGGGGGTGTCGAGCGAGTTCGACAGGCCCTTATGAAAATGGCCGGTGAGGCAGAACACGTTCTTGTGCGCCTCGAGCAGGGTCCTGATTTCGGTGTTCCACGGCTCCTCAAGGCCGCCGCCCTCGTAATAATGCTCTTCGCCGTGGATGCCCGAAAGCGGCACGTGCATCAGCACGAACACCGGGCGGCCGCCGACGGCGTATTTGTCGAGCTGCTCGCCGAGGAAATCGAGCGCGGCGTCGGAATATTCGGGGTGGTCCCAGTTGTCGGCGCTCTCGTCGTTGAGGCAGATGAAGCCGTAGCCGTTGACCTCAACGGTGTAATAGGCCTTGTCGACCCCGTAGCCGAGGTATTCGTTGCACAGCGACAGAAAGTCCCTGAGCGCCTCGGGGTTCATGCGCGCGCCCTCGGCCTCTTTGGCGTGGCCGATGTCGTGGTTGCCGGAGATCACCACGGGCGTGACGCCGTCTTTCAGCGTGTCGCGCGTGATCTCAAAAAAGCGCTCGGCGGTGGCGTAATCGCCGTAGTTCGTCAGGTCCCCCAGCACCACGGCGGCGTCGGGGTCGAACTTGTTCATGTCCGTGTAGCAGGTCCTGAGGGCGCTCTGCCCGAGCGGAAAACGGGCGTCGATGTGCACGTCCGACACGAGCGCGGCGCGCAGCAGCACCGTGTCGTCGGTCTTGGCCTGCCGCCCGCCCGAAAACGGGATGAAGGCCATGATGAACGCCGTGAACGAGGCGAGAAGCCGCTGCAGCATTGCAATTACGTGATCCATACCGAAAATCGCTCCTTTGGTGGTTTACCTTTTTATTCTATCACAATCAAACGGGAATTCAAGCTTTTTTTTACGGGGCGCAAAGGGGACAAACAGATTGGAGATGTGAGATGTCGGATGTTGGATGTTGGATGAAGGAAGGGCTCCGCCCTTACCCGTTTTTATAATGCGAGCCGCAGGCTCCTTCATCTCACATCTCACACCTCACATCCCACATCATTTTGTATTCCGCCCGTCGGTTTACTTAAAGTACATGTAAACCTGGCACTTGATCATCCCGTTATAGAGCTTGCGGCGCTTGTCGGCCCTGCGCCCGAACGCGCGCTCGAAGTCCTCGTCGGCGGTGATGATATAGTAGCTCCTCCCGTGCGCGGGGGTGAAGCGGCGCCCGAGGGTGCGCTCGAGCTCGGTGACCGCCTGCTTGTCCATCAGGCGCTCGCCGTAAGGGGGATTCACGATCACCGTCGCCTTTTCGGTGACGGGGGAAAAGTCCTTCACGTCCTTTTTCTCGAACGTGATATATTTTTCCACCCCGGCGCGGCGGGCGTTTTCGCGGGCGATCTTCAGCGCCTCGTCGTCCACGTCGCTGCCGTAGGCGTGAAAGTCGATATCGTGCCGCATCCCTTCGCGCGCGAGGGTGCGCTCGCGCTGCCAGACCGTCTGCGGGACCTGCCGCCACGTTTCGGCCGCGAAGCGGCGCGAGATCCCGGGCGCGATGTTGAGCGCCATCAGAGCGCCTTCGATGAGGATGGTGCCGGAGCCGCACATGGGGTCGTAGAGCGTGTGGTAATGCTGCAGGTGCGCAATCTTGCACAGCGCCGCGGCGAGGGTCTCTTTGATCGGGGCGGCGTTGGCGTCGGGCCGGTAGCCGCGCTTGTGCAGTCCCCTGCCCGAGGTGTCGATGAACAGGTGGACCTCGTTTTTCATGATCGAGAACTGGATCTGATACAGGGCGCCGGATTCTTCAAACCACGGCACGAGATAGGTCTGTTTGAGGCGCTCCACGACCGCCTTTTTGATGATGGACTGGCAGTCGGACACGCTGAACAGGTCGGAGTTGAGCGAGTAGCCCTTGACCGGGAACTTGTCCGCCTTGCCGATCCACGTCTCCCACGGCAGGGCCTTCGTGCCCTGAAACAGCTCCTCGAAGCTGTGCGCCTCGAACGAGCCTACAACGACCAAGATTCGCTCGGCGTAGCGGGAGCGGACGTTGGCGCGCGCGAGGGTGTATTCGTCGCCGGAAAAGAACACGCGGCCGTTCTCGGCGCGCACGTTCTCTGCCTCCATCTCGCGCAGCTCGTCGGCGATCAGGCCTTCGAGACCGAGTAAGCAGGGGATGCAAAAGTTAATGTTCATAAATCGAGTCCTTTGCGGATGATGTTGGATGTTGGATGTTAGATGTTGGATGTTGGAAGGGCTTCGCCCTTACCCGTTATAATGCGCGGCGCAGCCGCGCCACCGACGTCTCACATCTCACATTCCACATCTCACATCGCCGCCTTTGGCGGCTTAAAACCTGGTTGAGGGGTCCTCCATCTCGATCACCCTCTGCTCCCACGCTTTGAGGGCGGCGGAACGGTGGGCGGCGGGGACGGGGGCGCCCGCGAGCTTCAGAAGACGCTCGGTGAGCTTCGGGTTCAGCGGCAGGATGGGGCCGATGACGTTGGTGCAGATGAGGTTCTTCTCACGCCAGCCCTCGAGGCGGCTTTCTTCGTTGGAGCCCATGCCGCGGCGGACGGTGAGGAAGGCGTTTTTTTCGTTGTCGCCGTGCCAGCGCGAGAACTGCGAGCGGAAGCCCGTTACGGGGCCGACCTCGTCCGCCTCGGGGTCTCCGAACAGTTCGCCGAGCACCTTGCCGTTGTAGCGGTCGAACAGATCGGTGCGCGCCGTGAGGTGCACAAGGCCGAGGCCGTCCGCTTCGATCTCTTCGGTGACATAGGAGATATGATCGAACAGCACTTCGCCCGCGTTGCCGGTGAAGAGCATCACGGTGCCTTTGTCAATGAGGGCGCGAAGGCGCTCTTTGTAGGGCGAAAGCGTTTCGATCGCGCGACGCTGAGCGGACTCGGTCATCGCGCCCATATAGAGAATATCGGGGTCGTTGTCGGCAAAAAAGGGACGGTCCGCGAACGCGGTCTCGATGAACTCCGCGTCCGGCAGGGTCTGCCGGAGGTAGGCGATATTCTGCATGTCGCCGAACAGGTTCGCGACCTCGCCGAACAATACTTCAACTCTCATGCCTCGCACCTCGCTTTCAGGGCTTTTTCTTCTTTTCTCGCGTCGTCGAGCAGGTAGTTGTCGTAGAGCAGGAAGATATCCTTGAAGCGGTCAAGATCGATCGCGCCGACGCTGCCCGCGACCTCGGGCAGGAAGACGGTCTTTTCTTCCGGCACGCCCGCCATGGCGCAGCGAAGCTGATGCTCGTAGCAGCGCTTGCCCGCGAAGATCACCTGCCCGACCGAAGCGTCGGCGAGGGGCGTATAGTCGAGATCGTAGAGCCAGCAGGTGTTTTCGACGTTATTCGTGTTGTCGGCCTTGTCGTCCACCATCACGAGGACGCATTTGTCGTCGCCCTCGCATTTCGACACGTAGCTGAACACGCGGCTGACCGCCACGGGGTTCTGCCCCTTCGAGAGGATCATGGTCAGGCGCCTGCCGCCGGCGAGGGCCTCGGCCGTGTAGCGGGTCTTCACGAGCTCGGCGTTTTCGAAGGCCTTCACGATCTCTTCATGCGTCACGCCGAGGGTGGTGAGCAGGGCGATCGCCCCGCAGAAGTTATAGACGTTGACGACGTTGTCGTTGACGAGCTTATAGGTTTCGCCGTTGACGGTGAACGTGCCGTTTTCGCGGTCGATCGCGGTCACGGTGAAGTCGCGCGCGGGGTTGCCCCAGCCGCAGGCGGGGCACCGGACGCTGCCGATGTGGTTATAGCGGATGTAGTCCGCCTCGAGCCTGCCGCCGCAGGCGGGGCAGTAGACGATGTCCTTCGCCTTCATGCCCTCGGTCTTCTCGGGGCGCTCGGCGTCCATGCCGAAATAGACGCGCTTTTCGCACTGCGGGGCGAGGTGGGCGCAGATGACGTCGTCGGCGTTGAGGATGAGCGTCGTTTCGGCCGGGAACGCGCGGTTGAGGATATAGCTGATGAACTCGGTGTGCGCGTTGCGCTTCAAAGAATCGCGCATGATGTTGTTGCACACGATGTAGTCCGGCGTGATATAGGGATAGACCCTGAGCGACGAGCGCTCGTCCACCTCGATCACGGCGACGTCGTTTTTCGGCTTGCCGGTAAGGGTGGAATTGAGAAGCAGCGCCGCCGCCACGCCCGCCTGCACGTTCGAGCCGAACGAGTTGTTCGTCACCCGTTTGCCGGTGCTTCGAAGCACCGAGGTGATGAAGTTGGACGTGGTGGTCTTGCCGTTGGTGCCCGTGACGCAGATGAGCGTTGCGGGCTTTTTGAGGTGGCCGATGAAGTCGGGCGCGAGCTTCACGGCGATGAGCCCCGGCAGATAGGTGGCGTTGCGCCCGAGGAGTCTGAGCCCCAGCGAAACGCATTTCGCCGCCAGCATGGCGAACAGGAATCTGAGTTTTTTCATAGATCTTTCCTTTTATCCTTCGTAAAAACCGGGGTTCATTCTTCCGCGGCCAAATCGTCTTCTTCGGGGGCCTTCGGGTTGACCCACGGCTTTTCGCTGCGCCCGTAAAGCGCGCACTTATGCTCGATCTTCTTTGCGAGCTCCTCGCTCGCCTGCCCGGGCAGCAAGCGCCAGCGCCAGTTGCCCGACGCGGTGCCGGGCGTGTTGACGCGCGCTTCTTTGCCGAGCTCGAGCCAGTCCTGCAATTGCGCCACGAACAGGGCCGCGGTGCTCGCTAAGCCTCCGCGCAGCACGCCGCCGCAGAAGCCCTCTTTCTCGTTGATGCCGAGGTATTCCTCCGCAAAGGCAAGCTCGTAGGGATCGGCGGCGTCGCGCCATTCGAGCAGGGTCTCGTTGTCATGCGTGCCGGCGTAGCAGACGCAGTTGACGGGGTGGCGGTGCGGCAGGTAGTCGCCGGGCTCGTCCACGCCGAACGCGAACTCGAGCACCTTCATGCCTGGCAGCCCCGAATCGGCGAGCAGCTCCTTGACCGCGGGGGTGAGCACGCCGAGATCCTCGGCGATGAACTGCACGTCGCCGAACCAGCTCGTGAGCATACCCACGAGCTCCATGCCGGGGCCCTTGATCCAGCGCCCGACGCGGGCGGTCTTTTCGCCGTAGGGCACGGCCCAGTAGCTCTCGAAGCCCCTGAAATGGTCGATCCTGAGGACGTCATAGAGCTTCGACGCGCCGGCAACGCGCCTGATCCACCAGCCGTAGCCGTCCTTTTTCATCTCGTCGTAGCGGTAAAGCGGATTGCCCCAGAGCTGGCCGTCGGCGCTGAAATAATCCGGCGGCACGCCCGCGACCTCAACGGGGATATTCTCTTCGTTGAGCTGGAAGAACTTCGGCTCGCTCCAGACGTCGGCGGAGTCCATCGCCACGTAGATCGGCAGGTCGCCGATGATGCCGACGCCCTTCTCGTGGGCGTAGGCCCTGAGCGCCTTCCACTGCTTGAAAAACAGATACTGGAGATAGACGAAGAAATCGACGTCCTCTTTGAGAAGCGCCGCGTATTTTTCGACCGCCCCGTTTTTCCGGAGGCGGATGTCCTCGTCCTCCCACTCGAGCCAGCTCTTCATGCCGAAATGCCGCTTGCACGCCATGTAAAGGGCGTAATTTTCGATCCACGCGGCGTTCTCTTTGCGGAAGGCCGCCGCGTCGGCGGCGTCGCGCTTCAAGCCTCTGTCGGCGGCGAGCTTCAGCACCCTGAAGCGGTTCTCGTAAATCTTGCCGTAGTCCACGTACATGGGATTATCGCCCCAGTCGGCCTCGGCCTCGGCTTCGGTGAGAAGGCCGTCTTCGATCAGAAGCTCAAGGTCGATGAAATAGGGGTTGCCCGCGAAGGTGGAAAACGACTGATAGGGGCTGTCGCCGTAGGACGTGGGCCCGACGGGCAAAATCTGCCACCAGCGCTGGCCCGCGCTTTCAAGAAAATCGACGAATTCGTAGGCGGCGCGCCCGAAGGTGCCGATGCCGTATTTCGACGGCAGGCTGAACACGGGCAGCAGAACGCCGGATGAACGCTTGAGCATAAAAGAACCTCCTTCAAGGGCAGTAGTCAAAAATCAATAGGGCATCACGAAACGGCTCACGCGGTAGGCGCCGCGCTCATATTTGAGGGCGAACGTCGCCGGCACGTCGCGCGACGAAAAGTGCATGATCACGGCGAATTCGATCTCGCCGTCGGACACGTCCGCCACGGCTGCGATCTGGTAGCCGCGGTAGGTGGGGTCCTTATCGCGGTCCGCGACGGCGGCGTAGAGCACACCCTCCTTCTCCTGAAAACGGTCGTAGGGCGCGGTGGCGAAGGTCTCTTCGGCGAAGACGTCGAAGAAGTCCGCCGAAACGTCCGCCACGGACGCGTAATTCGTCACCTTCGTATAGGCGGGGCCGTTCTGCACGTCGTAGTCGAGCTCGAGCCAGTCGGAGGTGAACATGGTCTTATAGAAGGTCGCGCAGGCGGTCTCATACATGCCGCGCGCGGTCTCGCACCAGCCCGTATAGCCCAATTTCTGCCCCTCGGGCAGATATTGGTTGACCAGTTCGAGGGCCGCCTCATCGAAGCCCGTGGGCGCCTCCTCGGTGGTCTCGCCGTCCGACGGCATTTCGCTGCTCTCATCCTCGCTGCTCTGCTCGGGCTCGGTGGTCTCAATCGCGGGTTCCTCCGAGGTCGGCGCGGCGGTGCTGCCGTCGTCGGCAGCGGACGAGGGGGTCTCGGTCACGGGGTCCACATCCCCGTCGTCCCCGCAGGCGGCGAACAGCAGCGTCCACGCAAGCAGGACGGCGATGAAACCGAATACCTTTTGCTTCATAGTCTCTTCCCCTTTCTATTTCGGCGCATAATCGCCTTTTTACAGTATATCATATCGCGCGCGCGATTTCAAGGACTATTTGGACGCTTGCAGCGCGCATTATAAAGATGTGGGATGTTAGATGTGAGATGTGGGATGAAGGAGCCTGCGGCTCGCATTATAAAAACGGGTAAGGGCGGAGCCCTTCCTTCATCTGACATCCAACATCCGACATCTCACATTTTTGTGCCTCCGGCATAAAATGCTCCGAACGGAGGTCATAGCATGCAACAAGTTTTAACGGACCGCGCGAGCTGGTTCCTCGGGGCGAACACGCCGGCGGGGTTTTATTCGCTGTTCGACGGGCTTTACGACCCCGACGACGGTTGGACGCTGTATATCGTGAAGGGCGGGCCTGGCACCGGCAAAAGCACGCTGATGAAAAGAATCGCCGACGAGGCCGACCGGAGGGGGCTGTGGAACGAGCGGGTTTTCTGCTCGTCCGACCCCAAGTCTCTCGACGCGGTGATCGTGCCGTCGCTCAAAGTGAGTATTGCCGACGGCACCGCGCCCCACGTGCTCGAGCCCGTCTTCCCGGGGGCGGTGGAGAGAACCGTGGACCTCGGGGCGTACCGGAACGACGGCTTGCTTGCCAAGCGCCGCGCCGAAGTGATCGCTCTGACGCGCGAAAACAAAAGCTATCACGCCTCGTGCGCGCGGTATCTCGCCGCGGCCGCGGCGGGGCTCAGGGAGGCGGGCGCGCTGACCCTCGCGGCGACGGACCTCGAGGCCCTCGACGCGTTTTCAGAGCGTTTCTGCCGCCGCGCGCTCGGCGGCACGAGCGGACGGGGCGAAGTGAAACGCCGCTTTTTGTCCGCCGTGACGCCCGAAGGCGTATTCACGCATCTAAACACCCTCGCGGGGTATGAGCGGGTCGTCCGCCTTGCCGACCGGACGGGGGCGCTGTCGGCGCGCGTGCTGACGAAGCTCGCCGGGGAGGCGCTCGCCGCCGGGTACCTTGTCACCCTGTGCCCCGGTTGCCTGAACCCCGACGCGTGTCTCGACGCCGTGCTGATCGATGAGCTCTCATTCGCCGCCGTCGCGTCCACCGATGCGTTCCCGGTGCCCGAAACCGCCGGGCGGACCGTGCGCCTCGGGCGGTTCACAAACAAAGAGCAGCTCTCGGCGGTCAGGAACCGCCTGTCCGTCGCAATGAAAGCGGCAAGGAGCTTTCTCGGCGAGGCCGCCGGCGCCTCGCGCGAAGCCAAACGCGTGCACGACCGGCTCGAGGAGATCTATATAGCCGCGATGGATTTTGAGGGCGTCGCAAAGAGGGCGGATATGTTGGTGCGGGAGATCTTTGAGGAAATGTGAGATGTGGGATGTGGGATGTGAGATGTCGGAGCCTGCGGCTCGCATTCTAAAAAACGGGTAAGGGCGAATGGTCTCGCCTGCCGGCTCGGTCGGCGCTTCTGCTTCGCAGAGGTGTCACCGGACACCCGCACCCCTTCATTCACTCCGCACTTCACACTCCATCTTCCGCGCAGGCGCGAACGGCGCTTGCGCGGATTTTTCATTTTCCCCTTTACTATTCCCGCGCGGGATGGTATAATGGGACGGAAATGTTTGAAGGGAGGGCGCGCGTTTGTCCGGCACCCGGAAACTCAGGACCGCCGCGGCGGTCGTGCTTCTGCTCGCGTTTTTGCTCGGGCTCGGTTCGGCGTGCGGCAAAAGCGACGTCGTGGCGTTCTATTTCGCCGTGGACCCCGGGCGCGGCACCACCTTCGACCCGCAGATCGCGGGCGCGGGGGCGATAAGCGTTGCCGTGCGCAACATCTACGAGGGGCTCGTGTATCTCGACGAGCGCGGCAACCCCGAGCCCGGCGTCGCCGAGAGCTGGGAAGTGAGCGACGACGGCCTGACCTATACCTTCCATCTCAGGGAGGGCGCGAAATGGCACCTGACAGCGACCGCGAGCGAGGCGCTCGGGGACAAGCTCGGAGATTTTTCGGGCGACGTGACCGCCTACGACTTCGTGTTCGCCCTGAGGCGCGCGGTGGACCCCGCCACCGGCGCGCCGGACGCCAAGCTCCTTGAAAACGTCTTTTTCGCCAAAAAGATCGCCGCGGGCGAGCGCTCGCCCGAGACCCTCGGCGTGTTCGCCGAGAACGCGCATACCTTGCGCATCCGTCTCGAAAAGCCGCAGAGCGATTTTCTCGAGGTGCTCACCCGGCCCGTGTGCATGCCCTGCCCGAAGGCGTTTTTCGAGGCCACCGGCGGGCGGTACGGCCTGTACATCAAATATATCGTGTCGAACGGGCCGTTTTATCTGACCCGCTTCGATCTGGACGAGGGGTCTTACCGCCTCGCCAAAAGCCCCGACTACGTGGGCGACCACACCGCCAAGGCGGACGTCATATGGCTCTATCACCGCCCCGACGACGAGACGCTGAAGGCGAACCTTTCGGACGGCACCTACACCGGCGCCCTCGTGGACGAGGGCTACGCCGAAAAGAACCCGCTGAAGGGCGGGTCGAGCGTCACCTGCCCCGATATTCTCAGGGCGTTCGTGTTCAACGCCGCGGGCCAAACGGCCGTGAACAAGGACGTGCGCAAGGCCTTCTGCGGGGCGGCGGCGCTGGAGGTGCTGTGCGCCGAATGCGGCAAGACCGAAACGAAATCAATGCTGCCCGCCGCCTTCGACGGCGTGGGCGCGACTTATACCTATCCCGACAGCATTTCGGAGGCGCGCGAGCAGCTCAGGCGCGGGCTGGAGGCGCTGGAAGCCGACACCGCCGAGCTCTCGATTTTGTGCGAGGCGCGGTTTGAGAACGCATTAAGAAAGCTATTGCAGGAATACCAGAAGACCCTCGGCATCGGCATGGCCGTGAGCGTGGCCGTGGTGGAAAAAGAGGACCTCGTTTCGCGCGTGGCCGCGGGGAATTTCGAGGTGGCGTTCTATCCGCTGCAGGCCCCGGCGTTCGGCCTGTCGCGCTGGTTCGCCCAATTTTCGGCCGCCTCGCCGAAGAGCATTTGCCGCTTCGACGACGCTTCATTCGACGCCGCGGTGGAGAATCTCCGTTATAACGCCGACGGGGCCGACGACGCCCGCGCCCTCGCGCGTACGGTCGGCGCGAACGCCCTGATCTTGCCCGTGTGGCAGGAGAACAGCGTGTTCCTGCTCGCCAAAAACGTGTCCGGCGTGCGCCTGCTGCCCGGGAAGGACGCGGTGTATTTTTTCGGTACGGAATAAGCTGTTTGATCAGATCTCTTTAGATGTCGGATGTTGGATGTGAGATGTCAGATGACGGAAGGGCTGCGCCCTTACCCATTTATATAAATGCGAGCCGCAGGCTCCTTCATCCCACATCCCACATCCCACATCTCACATCATTTTGCATTTTGTATCCAACCCTAAGGAGGAACCCGCCATGTCAACCGTCCGTCCGTTTTGCGCCGTGCGTCCGACGCCGGAATTTGCCGCGAAGATCGCTGCCCTGCCCTACGACGTGATGAACACCGAAGAGGCGCGCGTGCGCGCCGAAGCAAATCCCCTCACCTTTTTGCGCGTGGACCGCGCCGAGGTGGATTTCGAGCCCGGGCACGACCCCTACGCGCCCGAGGTGTACGCCCATGCCGCCGAGCTTCTCGCCGCCTATGAAACGCGCGGCGAATACCGGCAGGACGGGACCCCGCGCTATTATATCTACCGCCAGACGATGGGCCCCCGCAGCCAGACCGGCATCGTGGGGTGCGCGAGCGTGGATGAATACCTTTCGGGCGACGTGCGCCGCCACGAGCTGACCCGCGCCGACAAGGAGGCCGACCGCATCCGCCACGTGGACGCCTGCGACGCGAACACCGGGCCCATCTTTCTCGCCTACCGCCACTCCGACGCCCTTTCGGCGATCGTCGCGAAGTATTTGGAGCGCGAGCCCGTTTACGATTTCGTGAGCGAAGGGGACGTGGGCAACACCGTGTGGGTCGCCGACGTTGAAGACAACGAAAAGATCGCCGCCGCGTTCGCCCGGATCCCCCGCCTTTATATCGCCGACGGCCACCACCGCTGCGCCTCCGCCGTGAAGGTGGCCCTCAAGCGCCGCGGGGAGCACCCGGACTACGACGGCAGCGAGGAATTCAACTACTTTTTGGCGGTGCTCTTCGACGCGGACGAGCTTGCGATCATGGACTACAACCGCGTGATCGCCGACCTCAACGGTATGACCGAAGAAGAGGTCCTCACTGAGATCGGCAAAAACTTTGAGATCGAAAAGCAGGACGCCCCCGTCGCCCCCGACCGGCGGCACGTGTTCGGCATGTACCTCGGCAAAACTTGGTACCGCCTCACGCTCAAGGAAGGCGCCGCCGATGAAAGCGACCCCGTGAAGAGCCTTGACGTGAGCATCCTGCAGGACCTCGTGAACGGCCCCGTGTTCGGCATCGGCGACCCGCGCACCGACAAACGCATCGACTTCGTGGGCGGCATCCGGGGCTTAAAGGAGCTCGAACGCCGCTGCGAGACCGACATGGCGCTGGCGTTTTCGATGCACCCCACCTCGATGGAGGAGCTCATGCGCATCGCGGACGACGAGCGCATCATGCCGCCGAAGTCCACGTGGTTCGAGCCGAAGCTCCTCTCGGGCCTGTTCGTACATAAACTGCGCTGACGGATACCCGAACCGCATCAAAACGGCGGTTTTCCGAGCGCGGCGAAAAAACCTGAAAAAAAACCGCAAAAAAACAAAAATAATGCTTGCATTTCACAAACGTTTCTGTTATGATGTGATTTGCTGATTTGTGAAAACGGAGTTTTCGATAAAAATAAGGAGGTGTGCTGTAATGGCAAAATGTGATTTCTGCGGAAAAAGCGTCACGTTCGGCATCAAGGTGTCGCATTCGCACAGAAGATCCAACAGAACCTGGAAGCCCAACGTCAAAAGAGTGAAAGCTGTCGTCAACGGCTCCCCCTGCAGAGTGTATGCCTGCACACGCTGCCTGCGTTCAGGCAAGGTCACGCGCGCTGTTTGATTTTTCGATCAAAAGAAATAAACCGGCTCGGCCGGTTTTTTCTTTTTTGCGGGAAAGGGCACATAGGGCACACAGGGCACACAGGGCGCACAGGGAAAGATGTGAGATGTTGGATGTGAGATGTGGGATGAAGGAGCCTGCGGCTCGCATTTTTAAGTGGGTAAGGGCGGAGCCCTTCCTCCATCAAACATCCAACATCTAACATCTGACATCATCTTATACGGTCCCGTTACCGATCCAATCACAAAAAAACGCCCCTCTCGGGGCGTTTTTTGTGTGTCAATCGACGATGAATTGTCCGTTCTCGACGCGTGTCTCGAACGAGGCGGCGATCTCTTCGGAGGACGTGCCGAGCGTCAGGGTGTGGCGGGCGTCGTGCGCGCCGAAGACCATGTTTTCGTCATAGAATGAGAGGTCGTCTGCCGTGAGGCGGAGCGTGACGCGCTTCGTTTCGCCGGGGGCGAGTGCCACGCGCGCATAGGCTTTGAGCTCTTTGAGCGGGCGCAGCACCGGGCAGCCGTGCGTGCCGAGATAGAGCTGCAAAATCTCTGCGCCCGCGCGTTTGCCGGTGTTCGTGACGGAACAGGACACCTCGAACCCGTCTTCGTCGGCGGCGCAGGCGGCGCCGGACAGGCTGAAGGACGTGTAACTGAGGCCGTAGCCGAAGGGATACAGCGGCTTGCCGTCGTTGTCGCAGTAGGCGTAGCCCCTGCCGGACGGCTTGCAGGAATAAAAGAGCGGAAGCTGGCCCGCGCTTTTCGGGATCGACACCGGCAGCTTGCCCGAGGGGTTCGTGACGCCGAATAAGATCTCCGCCAGCGCCTTCGCGCCCTGCTCGCCGGGGTACCACGCCTCGAGCACGGCGGCGGGCTTTGTGATCCACGCCGTCATGTCGACCGGCGCGCCGTTCAGCAGGATGACCGCGACGTTTTCGCCGCTCTCGCACAGGCGCAGGATCGCCTGCTCCTGATCGTCGGCGATCTCGAGGGACGCATCATCCACGATGAAGCCGCCCCCGTTTTCGGTCTTTTTCTTCGCGGTGACGGCGGGGAGCCTCAGGTCGCTGCGGTCGCTGCCCTCCCCTTCGGTGATCGCGGTGAAATAGAGGTTCACGTCGCAGGTCGGGGCGAGGGTTTCGATGTCGGCGCTCTCGCCGAACACGACCTCGGCGTCATCACCGAGGAAGGCCCTCAGCGCCTCGAGGGGCGTGGGGGCGTCGTCGCCCTGCCACGGCGTGCCGTAGGGGCCCGAATAGTTCGCGCCGATCGGGATGAGGCGCGCGCTCGCGCCGTACACGCCGACGCGGCGCACCTTTTGCCTGTCGAACGGCAGCAGCCCCTCGTTTTTGAGCAGCACCACGCTCTCGCGGGCGGCCTCGAGCGCCAGCGCCCGGTGGGCGTCGTTTCGCACGAGCCGGTCGGCCGCGGCGGGGTCGCGGTAGGGGTTGTCGAACAGGCCGAGGCGGTATTTCGCCGTCAGCACGCGAAGGACGTTCTTATCGAGCTCCTCCTCGGCGAGGTACCCGAGCTCGAGGGCCTTTTTGACGTCCTCATACCGGTTGAAGGGCAGGATCACGTCGAGCCCGGCCTTCAGCGCCATGGCGCAGGCTTTCGGCACGGACTCGGCGACGCGGTGGGTCTCGTGAAGGCCCTCGACGCCCCAGTAGTCGGACACGACGAAGCCCTCAAAGCCCCATTCGCCGCGCAGGATATCGGTGAGCAGCTTTTTGTTCGCGGAGCAGGGCACGCCGTCCCAGCCGTTGTAGGCGGCCATCACGCTGCCGGCGCCCGCGTCGAAGCACGCTTTGAACGGCGGCAGGAACGTCTCGCGCAGCGTGCGGATGCTCGTTTCGGAGTAGTTCGAGTCCCTGCCCCCGGCGCCGTAGTTGTCGGCGTAGTGCTTCGGCGTGGCGATCACGCCGTTTTTCGTAAAGCCCCGGCACACGGCGGCGCCCATGTCGGCGCAGAGCTTCACGTCCTCGCCGAAGGTCTCGACCGTTCTGCCCCAGCGGCAGTCGCGGCTCACGTTCACCACGGGGGCGAACACCTGCCGCACGCCGACGGCTGCCGTCTCTTTGCCGATCGCGTCGGCGACCCGCTCGACAAGGGCGGGGTCGAAGGACGACGCGAGGCCGATCGGCTGCGGGAAGTTCGTGCACATGCCCCACTGCGCGCCGTGCAGCGCCTCGCCGT
>JAEEGL014921538.1_pt1 | contig 18974 bp, 11 predicted proteins | sample 9134231 | NCBI WGS metagenome assembly JAEEGL01 (sample SAMN16246548, study PRJNA631951) | gut metagenome | biome: gut microbiome; feature: rumen; material: fiber-attached | host: Bos | place: Iran: Karaj | collected 2018-10 | reverse complement strand
TTGAAGACCTTGTACATCTCGTGCCAGTCGGTGCCCGAGGCGGCTTGGATCATCTTGAACAAAGGCGGCAACGCCAGCATGTTGTCCTTCACAATGTGCAACTTATCCACGAACTGCAGCACTTTGGTCTGGGCACCACCACTGCAATGGATGATGCCGTGGATTTGTTTGCGGAACTCTTTCAGAATCGGAATCATCAGCGGGGCATAGGTGCGAGTGGGCGAGAGGATGAGTTTGCCCACATCCACGCCGGGGACTTCGGCCGGATCGGTCAGCTTGTGCGGTCCAGAATAGACCAACGCTTCAGGGATGCTATGGTCGTAGCTCTCATCATATTTCTCTGCCAGATAATGGTTCAGCATATCGTGGCGAGCCGAGGTGAGACCATTGCTGCCCATGCCTCCGTTGTAGCTGTCTTCATAGGTGGCTTGTCCATAAGAGGCGAAGGCCACGATGACATCACCGGGCTGCAAATTGTTTTCAATCACTTCGTCGCGGCGGATTCGGGTTGTCACCGTGCTGTCGACGATGACGGTGCGAACAAGGTCGCCCACATCAGCAGTCTCGCCACCCGTGAGGAAGATGCCGATACCCAACTTGCGCAGCTTCTCCAAGAAATGCTCTGTGCCGTTGATGAGGGCGGAGATAACTTCACCAGGAATGAGGCTCTTGTTGCGCCCGATGGTGGAGGAGAGCAACATGTTGTCGGTCGCGCCCACGCAGATGAGATCGTCGGTGTTCATCACCACGGCATCTTGCGCCACGCCTTCCCACACGCTCATGTCGCCGGTCTCTTTCCAATAGAGGTAGGCCAATGAGGATTTGGTTCCCGCGCCGTCGGCATGCATGATGTTGCAATACAACGGGTCATGGCCGAGGATGTCGGGGATGATTTTGCAGAAGGCGTTGGGATACAAGCCTTTGTCGAGGTTCTTGATGGCGTTGTGGATGTCTTCCTTTTCGGCAGAGACGCCGCGTTGGCTGTAGCGATTGTCCATTGTTTGTCTTTTTGACTATGACCGCTGACTATGACCATGACAGCTTTTACGTATGGCTATGATCTTATGCTGCGTTAAAGCTGTCATTGTCATCGTCACAAGTCATAGTTCTAATTATTTGAACTTTAACCTCTTTTCCTTGGTGTCAAACTCGAAGTTGCCCATCTGCTTCATGTTCTTCTGCCCGATGACCCATTGCTCGACCATTCGGCTGACGACTTTGCATTCCACGTTGTAGAGCGAGCGTCCCGCAATTCTCAACTCCTTGATAATGACGATGGCTCCGTTTTGGATGCCACCCGTGGTGAGAATCTTTTCGACATCGCCTTGGAAGTCATCGGCGGTGAGGCGACCGTCTTTCAGCAGTTCCAGCGCGCGGCTTTCAGAGACGCAGAAATCGGCATTTTGACTATAGGTGAAAGGCTCCTTATAACCATCCACATTGGCGGTGAAAGTGAAGTATCCTTTCGGGGTGACCGAGAACATCTCACTTTGGTCTTCCTGTGGGTTGATGGCGATGTTGACGGTGCCGCCTTCTTTGATTTCTGTGCGTGGCACATAGTCCTTGCTCAGGATGCGGAACTCGGTGCGGCGGTTCATCTGGTGTGCAGCTTCCTTGACCTCTGTGTTCGGCAACGAATTGATGAAGTCTTCGGTGAGGCGTGTGCCTGCCTTGAAGGTGTAGCCTCTTACCGTCATGTCTTTTTGAATGGTGCGCGGCACTCTTTCACCATAACCTTTTGCGGTCAAGCGGAGCGGGTCAATGCCTCTGATAATCAAATAGTCGACCACGCTTTGGGCACGTTTTTGCGACAGAATGTCGTTGTGCTCGTCGGTGTCGCGGCTGTCGGTGTGGGAGGCCAACTCGATGGTGATGGTCGGGTTGATTTGCAGGGTTTCGATTAGGCCTTGCAGCGAGTCCTCAAACTGCGGCTTGAGGTCCCATTTGCCCAGGTCGTAGAGGATGTCGGGCAGCATGATAGGCTCTTGCGGGATGGGTTCAATGTCGTATTCCTTCTCGAAGTCCTTGCTGAACTCCAGCCCGATAGTAGTCTCTTGTGCGCTGAGGGTAAAGTAGTTGTCCTTGTCGATGGTAATGTCGTAGGTGGTGTTTTTGTTCATCTGGCTCTCGCTGAAGTTGAAGTAGCCCTTGTCGTTGGTGCGGGTCATCATGTTGGAGCCGTCGCTGCCAATCATTCGGACGGCGGCGTTGCTGACAAACTGCTTGGTTTTGGCATCCTTGACGGTGCCCGAGAAGGTGAAGTGGATGGTGGGTTCCTCGAAGTAATAGATATTGTCGAGGCCACGCGTGTTGCCACGGCTTGAAGAGATGAAACCGCATTCTTGGGTGGGGTGGAAGACGATGGCGAAGTCATCGCCAGTAGAGTTGATGGGATATTTCAGGTTGCGCGGCTCGCCCCAGTTGCCTGCCGTGTCCATCGAGCTGACGAAGATGTCCAATCCGCCCATGCCGCCGTGACCGTCGGAGGCGAAGTAAAGCACGGTGTCATAGCGCAGGAAGGGGAACACTTCGTTTCCAGCGGTGTTGATTCTCTCGCCGAGGTTGAACGGACGCTTGAATGGTTCCGTGGCGTTCTCGCGCATGGCGACCCAAATGTCATTACCACCGAAACCACCTTTGCGCTCAGCAGCGAAATAAAGAATCAGTTCGTCGCTTGAGAGGGTGGGATGGCCGACAATGTCCAAGGTGTCGACGCCTGCAATTTCAACAGGTCTGGCTTCGGAGAAAGCACCGCCACTCTTGCCAGCCACCATGATTTGGCAGCCGTTTTTGCGGTGGGCACCATTTTGGCAGCGTGTGAAGTACATTTTAGTGAATTTCGAGTTCATGAAAGGTGTGCCTTCGCTGGCTTCCGTGTTGATGGCCTCGCTTTCGTCGGCGAGCACGGGGGTGCTCCAGTCACCTTTGCGGTCTTGCTTCGAGGTGAAGAAGTCGGCAAATTCCTGTCCAGTGATGCCATCCTTTTCCTTGCCTGTGGCCGCGTCACGGGTGGAGGTGAAGATGATCTCGTTGAAATTGCTGCTGGTCCAGCACGCACCGAAATCAGAGTCTTTCGTCGAGTTCACTTTTTTCAAAAGCGTCAACTCGTAGCGCGATGGGTTCTCCATCCAATCCGCAATCTGGGCAGTGGTTTCCACTCCTAATTGTCCTCGAGGGTCATCGGGCATTTTTTGCGCATAAATCTCATAATTCTCGATGGCATCCTTGTATTTTTCGTTCATCTTATAAGTCTCAGCCAAATAGAGGTACACCTCCGGATGCGAGTTGGGATAGTCGGTTTTCAGCAGACGCTTGTAGTAAGGCTCGGCGCGTTTGGTGAGGCCGATAAGTCGGTAACACTCAGCCATTTGGAAACTGATACGGTTGCGCTCTTCTTTTTTATTGCGACGCACCTTGCGGTAGGCTTTTTTATAGCGATCGGCGGCCTCAATATATTGCTTGCGCCCGAAAGCGAGGTCGGCGTTCTTGGCGGGGTTTCTTCTTTGGGCTTGAAGGTCGGTGCTCATAAAGATAAACAGCGCCGACATGATGACTAGGACGTATTTTTTCATAGACTCAAATTCTCTTTTTTCAAACGCTAAAATGGCATTTTTATTATGGGACAAAAATACAACAATTCGTCGAAACGATGGGTTTAGATGGAAAGAAAATTCAAGGCTTCGTCTATTCTGTTTTCACCACCTTTCTTGTAACGATAAGGCCATCCTCGATGATTTGCAGAATGTAGGTTCCGCTGGGCAGGTCGACCATATCAATTTGGACCTTGTCCTTGCCTTCGCTGTTGACGGTTCTGACCATCGCTCCGAGCGAGTTGAACAGCTTTATCTCTTTGGCTCTCATGCAGTTGACGGTGAGTACATCTCTAACTGGATTTGGGTAGACGTAGAGTTCGGTTGCATCAGATTCGTCTATTCCGCTTCCCTTGGTGATGTTAATGTTGAGCAGATAAGTACCGGTCCTTCCTTCAAAATAGGGCATGACACAGAAATACAAACTGCCTCCGTCAATTGTAAAGCTTGACGGCATCACATCGTCATAGAATTCAGACCAATTGGTACCGTCCGTTGAGTAGGCAAATTTGGCATCAACGGTGTAATAAATACCGTCAGCGCTGTTGTATGAGTCGTTTAAGCGGGGCGTGATGATGTAGTTCTGACCTGGGTTGAATTGGATTTTGTAATAGTCAATATCGGTGCTGTTATGGAGGTTGGCTCCAGTTGTGTTGACAGTGGCCGAGTTGCCAAAAAGGTTGCAGGGCAGAGGGTAGGCACTGCTGGCGGTATTGTTGGATTCGTATGGGTCAAGACTGACGGGTGGGGCAACTACCTCAACACGTATGGGGTTTTGGTAGCGCGACGCACCAGCGTAATACCATGATGTTTCTCCCGATCTTTGGTATGCCAATTCCATATAGTATGAGCCAGGTATCACGGTGATTTCTCCGGAAAAGTCCAGACCATTGGTATAATGGTAGTTGGCTTCCAAGCCGATTGAACAGTTGAGTACGGCGATGTTTTGTGCCCACGAGCCGTCATCATTGGCCAAGTTGACGCGGAATTTGCCTGTGAAGGTGGAATTGCCTGAGTTCCAGATGTCGACATTCACCGTGGCCGTCTCACTGTAATACAGATAGTCTCCCGTCATGATGGTGAAGTTAGAGAAGGTTTCGATGGCAGTGGAGTAGATGATGTCAAAAAAGGCGTCGTTATAATTGAGGTCATCAATGAAGTTCCAAAGGTTGCCGTCCAAACTGTAAAGCATCGCAATGGCGTATGAGCCAGGGATATAGGGCGGCCCACCCTCGCATTGCAGATTGCCGTAAACGTAATAGTTGGGTTGCAAGGGATTGGAGGTTTTGTCCCAATATGCTGTTACGTCGTGGAAGCGGTATTCTCCGTTTTCGTTCTTCCTGAACACACCGGCACCGATGTAACCGCTGAAGTCGCTGCTTCCTGAATTCAGCACTTCAGCGTAGACAGAGAAGGAGTCATAAAACCAATACTCGGTGTTTTCCATAGACAAATCGCTGTGATACACGAGGTTGAATTCTTCTTGGCTGCCGCCGCCACCACCACCGCCACCACCGCTATTGTTGGGTTCAATGCCGATGATGGCTTGCTGGCCTGAAGAGAATGAGTTTGAGGCTGGATTCAGGTTGTTGATGTAGAAATAATCATCATAATGGCCTCCCCATCCCCAATTGAAATGGAAATAGTTGTTATTGTTGTAACCGTCGCAAACGAAGGCGTGGCCTCCCGAATTGCCGAAGCCACCGTACACCATCGGTCTGGCGTTGTCCAATTCGTTCTTGAGAAGATTGATCCATTGGGAATCGGTGTGATTTGCTTTTTCTACCCCGTGTAGCGTGCTCTTGTAGTCGAAATAAGTCTTGAGTGCGATTTCGGCGCAGGGACGGTCGTTTCCGTAGTCGATGATATAGGCAGCGCTGCCATAGTCAGGACTGCCGCTGATGCCGTAATCCATGTTGACACTAACGCCACAATGGTACATCAGTGTGGCCACAGCGTTGTTGCTGCTGTTGACGCTGTTGGGCATGGAAGACCATTGGTAGTTGACGGTGCTGAAATCCACATAAAGCGAGCCATATTCGGGGTGAGTGGAAGGAACGTAGGAATGGGAGCCATATCCGTGTTTAGGATAGGACCAGTATCTCAGGACTTGGGCCATGGCGGTGGCAACACAACCGGTCAGCGTCCTTTCGTGGGCATGATTGTCGTAGGGACAAAGCGCGTTATAATAAGGGCTTTGGTCCCATTTTGTTGAAACCAAGGGAGCTACTGCCTTTTCCGACTTGATGGGCAAGGGCTTCCCTTGTCGCAGGCAATCCCAGTCGGCTCGTATTTCAGCAGTGGCTTGCGCTTTCATGTTTACCGCTGCTTGGATTTGTTCCGCATAGCCGTTTAACCAATCCTTCAAGTTGGGAGGAAGAACTTCTGTATCGAAGTTGTTTTCGTAGGAATACCCCAGGATGGGGGTTACGCAATCGTCGGCAGCAATGATGACGTACCCTCGGCCTTCTGTGTTGTTGAAAATGAAGAACTCAGAATAGCCATGTTGCGGAGCAACGTTGACGAATTGGGCTTCATCCGTTTTGTCCATGAACACAACGCCGTTTCTAACACCCATAACGTGGTTTTCTTTCCAAAAACTCTCAGCCAATTCTTTTGCTGTTGTCTCATCAATAGGGCAGCTTATCATGGTCAGGGTTGTGGCCAAAAGCAAGGTAAGGGTAATGATTCGCTTCATATTATTCCAATATTATGATTTTCAATGTTTTGAAATAAAGTTTTGGAGTGTTTTGCACTTTTATATGATGCAAAGATATTCAAAAAGAATAAAAAACAAAAAAATCCCGCCATCGCTGACGGGATTTTTTGCAAGGTTTTGCGTGTCGTTTATTCCACTAACTCATATTGCGTTTTCATAGTTTCTATTTCAGCAAAATATGGGCTGTCAGCAGCCTCAAACTCACCATAATAAATGTCGTAAGGGTCAATATCGAACTGTGTTCCCCAATGGATTTCGTAGTCGTTGATTTCGAACTGCTGAAACAGCGTTTTGTCAATGTATTTGTGTATAGAAGGGTGCAGACTTTTGGAAATAAAGCCATAGAAGTCGGCCAACCGTTTTTGGCCGTCGTCGAAGGTGATTAAAACCTTGTAATCACCCGAATACTCCGCGTTTACTATCTTATACATGGTTATTTCACTTTTTTATTGATGGTTTCACAAGTAACATCAGCTTTCAAAACAAAGAATTGATACCATTTCTCAGAAATGCGTAATGCATATTCCTCCACAAACTTTTCAGCCAATTTCATTTTGTCAGGTGGCAGATGGTCTTTACCGCGTTTCTTGCGACGTTTCAATTCCAACAACTCTCCTTGAAAAAACACGATGTCAAATATAGTCTCATATTCTCCAAAAATGGCATGAACGTGCAAGGGTTCATGGTCATTTGAGTAAAATTTGAAGATGATTCCGAAATATGTATAGATGTTTGGCATAGTTTTGTTGAATTATCCACCGCAAAGATAGAAATAAAAATGATAACTCGCAAACAAAAAAAATCCCGCCGTTTCCAGCGGGATTCTTGCAAGCAGTTTAGAAGGTTAGTTATGATGAATAATCATTTCTTCTTTGAAGTGTCAGCTTCTTCGATGGCTTTGTCTTTCTTGTCGCCTTTCATCAGGACGTAGGCGAACGGCGAGGACAGGAACACCGAAGAGAACGTACCAGCCAGCACACCGACCAACAGGGCGAAGATGAAGCCGCGGATGGTGTCGCCGCCGAAGATGAAGATGGCGAGCAACACGACCAAGGTCGAACCGGAGGTGTTGAACGAACGGGTCAAGGTGCTGTTGACAGCGTTGACCATATTCTCTTTCCAAGAGCTCTTCGGGTGCAGGTTGACATTCTCACGGATACGGTCGAAGATAACCACCGTAGCGTTGATGGAATAACCAATAACGGTCAGCACGGCGGCGATGAAGCTCTGGTCTACTTCCATGGTGAAGGGCAGCACGTTGTAGAACAAGGAGTACATACCCAGCACGATGATGGTATCTTGTGCCAAGGCCATGATGGAGGCCACACCGTATTGCCATTTCTTGAATCGGATGGCGATGTAGCAGAACATCAAGGCAAGGGCCACGATGATAGCGATGATGGACTTGCGCGTCACGTCGCTGGCGATGGTGGCACCGACTTTCTGCGTACTCAGGATGCCCACAGTTTCGTCTTCAGACGAGAACTGATCCATTGTCAAGTTGTTGTTGTAGAGGCCCTTCAAGCCGTCGTAGAGGAGAACTTGGATGACGGAGTCAACAGCAGGACTGTCGTTCTTGATCAAGAACTTGGTCGTGATTTTCACTTGGCCATTGGTACCGTAAGTCTTCACTTCAGGCGTCGACCAATCTTCCACCTCTTGGTCGTCTCTCATTTCGAGGGCGCTGTGGATGGCGTTCTTGTCAATGTTGACATTGGACAGAGTCTCGCGCACTTGCTCAACTTTGATGCTTGGATTGTCGAATTGGACGACGTAGTTGCGACCACCCTTGAAGTCGATGCCGAGGTTCAAGCCACGGAAGCCGAGGGAAGCCAAGCTGATGACGAGGAAGCAGATGCAGATGATGAAGGAAGTCTTGCGCATTCCGATAAAGTCGAAGTGCGTGCCTTGCAGGAAGTTGCGCGTCCACTTGGTGGAGAAGGTGATTTCTTTTTCCTTGCTCAGCATACGTTCGAAAATCAAGCGGGAGATGAAGATGGACGTGGCCAAGGAGGTCAGGATACCGATGCAGAGGGTGACGGCGAAGCTGTGGACAGGACCCGTACCCAAAACAATCAGGATGATACCCGTAATCAAGGTGGTGACGTTACCGTCGATGATGGCGGAGTAAGCGTTCTTGTAACCGTCTTCGATAGCGAGCTTGATGCCCTTGCCAGCCTTGATTTCTTCCTTGATACGCTCAAAGATAATCACGTTCGAGTCAACGGCCATACCCAAGGTCAACACGATACCGGCGATACCAGGCAAGGTCAGCACTGAGCCGAGGCAAGCCAACACGCCGAACAGGAAGAACACGTTGACCAACAAGGCGATATCGGCCACAAAACCCGACTTGTTGTAGAAGAACACCATGTAGACCAGCACGAGGATGAAGGCGAACACCATCGACCACATACCTTTTTGCACGGCTTCCTTACCGAGCGAAGGACCAACGACTTGTTCTTCAAGGATTCTTGCGGGAGCGGGCAGCTTACCAGCCTTCAGGATGTTGGCCAAGTCTTGAGCTTCCTCAATGGTCATGCCACCACCGCTGATGGACGAACGACCGTTCGGGATTTCGCCGTTCACGACGGGATAGCTGTAAACGTAATCGTCGAGGACGATGGCAATTTGCTTACCGATGTTCTCGCCAGTGAGTCGCTTCCAAGCCTTGGCACCTTCCGAGTTCATCTGGATGGTGACTTCCACTTGGTTGCCCTGGCCATAGTCCTGACGGGCGTCAGTAATGACCTCGCCGCCAAGAGCGCACTTGTTGTCACGCGACATCTTCAGGGCGACCAGCTCAAGGTATTCGGCTTCGCCTTGTGTGATTTCAGGTTTTACCGTCCATGCAAACTTGAGGTTGCGCGGGAAGAGGCTTCTCGTCTCAGCCAACATTTGGTTGATGGTGGCGGTGTCCTTCACTTGGGCAATACCCACACGGGCGGTTTCGCCGGCCACCACTTGACCTGCCTCGTTCTGATAATAGGAAGGCTGCAAATAGGTGTAAAGCGGGTTGTTTTCTTGGAACTGGTTCAATTCTTCGTCTTCCGAGAGGGCTTCCTCTTCGCTGTTTTCGGCCAACTGGTCAAGGAGGTTGTCTTCCGAGGTGCTGTCGGCAACCGCTTCAACCACTTCACCGTTTTCAGCGGGATTCATTTCTTGTTCGGTTTCAACCACTTCAGTTTCAGGTTGGGTCTCAGGTTGGATCTCGGTTTCGCCCTCAGCCAAAGCCTTTTGTGCTTTTCTTGTTTCAGCGAGCTTGCTGTTGGCATCGGCAAAATACTGTTGGAGTTCCGAGAAGTTGTAGGTCTCCCAGAACTCGAGTTGTGCCGTGCCTTGGAGGAGTTTACGCACACGCTTCGGATCCTTGATGCCCGGCAGTTCGACGAGGATGCGTCCCGAACCTTCCATCTTCTGGATGTTAGGCTGGGCCACGCCGAAACGGTCGATACGGGTTCTCAAAATTTGGTAGGAACGGTTGATGGCATCTTCGCTTTCGTTACGTAACACCTTCAGAACTTCGTTGTTGGTGGAGTTGACGGTGATGCCTTTGTCCTTGAATTCAAACAGGAAGATGGAGGCAAGGCGGGCGTTGGGGTCAACTTCCTCGAAAGCTTCGCCGAACAGAGTGACAAAATCACCTTCGCTCTTTTCCTGTCTTTCGGTGGCCAATTCCATGGCTTTCACGAAAGTCGGGTCTTGTGAGTGGCCCGCAAGGGCGTTGACGATGTCTTTCACCGAGACTTCAAGGGTGACGTTCATACCGCCCTTCAAGTCCAAACCCAAGTTGATTTCTCTTTCTTTTGCGTCGCGATAGGTGTACTTCTTCACCAAAAGGTTGTACACATTCACGTTGCTGATTGAGTCCAAATAGTACGTCTCTTTCTGATTCTTGATGAGGTTGTACCCCGACTCTCCTACGTTTGCAAGTTTGATAGCCTCTGCTTCTGCGTATCTCGCAGCCTTCTTTTCCACACGCTTCGTCACCAAAGTGAACGACAGTTGATAAAGGAAGATCAAAGCGAAGATAATGGCTAACGTCCTGATTGCTCCTTTGTTTTGCATTGTAAAATTGATTTAATTATTTGACTTTTAATTTGTTAATTATTCTTTTCTGGTCTTTTTACCCGATTTTGAGCCTGCAAAAATAGGATTTTTCTTTTTAATACCCAAAAATACTTTTTTTGATGCCCTTTTTAATAGGTGTCGAAATGGGTTGTTTTCTTTGTATAAAATATTTATAATCAGTTATTTATATTTTAACCACTTGAAAATTTCCTTATATGAAAGTTTTTTCCCGTACATGAGGATACCTGTGCGGTAAATTTTAGCGGCGAACCAGGTCATGAAGACGAAAGTGCCGGCCAAAAGCACCACCGAGAGCACGATTTGCCATATCGGGACGCCGAACGGAATCCTGACCATCATCGAAATGGGGGAGGTGAACGGAATCATCGAGAGCCAGACGGACAGCGAGCTGTCGGGGTTGTTGACGATGTAGAACGAAGAGATGATGGCAATCATCAGAGGTACGGTGACGGGTAGTGCAAACTGCTGTGAATCAGTGTTGTTGTCGACCAATGAGCCGATGGCGGCATAGAGCGTCGCGTAGAGCAGATAGCCGAGAACGAAAAAGATGATGAAGCAGAAGATGATGGTGCCGAAGTCGATGGACTGGGCGATTTGCAGAATTTGTTGCACGCTTTCGTTACTCATGATGTCGTTGGTGGTGATTTCCTGCGTCATGACGGTGCCCGACGACAGCATTCCTGGGTTGCTCAGCCCGATGGCTGCCGAGAAGCCGACATAGAGCACAACCGTCAGCAAAATCCAAAGCACGAACTGGGTGAGTGCGACCAACGAAACGCCGATGATTTTGCCCATCATCAGTTGGAAAGGCTTCACCGAGCTGACGATGACCTCAATGATGCGGTTGGTCTTTTCTTCAGCCACGCCTTGCATCACTTGGCCGCCGAAAAAGATGATGAACATGTAAACCAGCATGGCGAGGAAGATACCAAGGGCGAACTGTACCTTAGTGAAGGTCTCCTTCTCGTTGCCGTTCTCGTCCATGCGCATGATTTGCAGGTTGACGTCGGTTTTCACGGCGTTGACCACGGCAGGGTCGACGCCCGATGCCATTAGTTTCTGGTTCTCGATTTCCTTCTGCATCACGCCGCTAACATAGGTTTCCACTTCCATCGGTACTTGTTTTAAGCTGTAAATCACGGCGTTGGAGGGAATATTGAGTTGAGTGGGGGGCACATATAGTGCCATGTCGAAAACTTGTTCTTTCACCAAGTTCTTCACCGAATCGATGGGTTGGCCAGGCATGAGGACGAAAGTATGCTCCTTGTTGTCGGTGAAACGGTCCTCGAACCAGTGGCTCTCGTCCACTACGGCGATGCGCATGTGCTCGTTGCTGCTGTGCAAGGCGAGCATGATGGGGATGATATAGATGGCCGCCATGAGGATGGGGCCGAGGAAGGTCATGATGAGGAAGCTGCGCTTGCGCACGCGGGTCAGGTACTCGCGCTTGATGATGAGTCCGATCTTGTTCATGAGGCTTGGTTTTGGGATTGAACTTCGTGGATGAAAATGTCGTTCATCGAAGGCAAGACTTCCTTGAAGGAGACGAGTTGTCCGATGCTGAGTAACTGGCCAATCAGGTCATTGGGCGACTCGCTGAACAGTGTTAGCCGCATTTCTTCCGGAATGTCGGTTTGCTCCACCTTTATATTATAGGTGTCGGTGAGGGCCAAAACTTGTTGCGCGTTGTCAGTACGGACGATGATCTCCCTTTGGTGGGTGTCATGCTGTCGCTTGATGTCGTTGACTTTGCCTTGCAGGATGCTTTTCCCCTTGTTAATCAGGGTGATGCTTTCACAAAGTTCCTCGACTGAGGCCATGTTGTGGGTCGAGAGCAGGATAGTTGCGCCTTTGTCCCTTAAGTCGAGGATGGCGTCTTTCAGCAGGTTGGCATTGATGGGGTCGAAGCCGCTGAAAGGCTCGTCGAAGATGAGGATTTCCGGCTCGTGGATGATGGTGGTGATGAACTGTATCTTCTGCTGCATCCCTTTGCTGAGTTCCTCCACTTTCTTGTCCCACCAGGCCGCAATCTCAAACTTCTCGAACCACGTCTTGAGCCGTTTCTGAGCCTCGGCTTTTTTGATGCCTTTGAGTTCCGCCAAGTAGATGGCCTGCTCGCCGACTTTCATCTTCTTGTAAAGGCCGCGTTCCTCGGGCAAGTAGCCGATGCGGGCGATGTGCTTCTGACTCAGCTTTTCACCGTTGATGAGTACTTCGCCGCTGTCGGGAGCGGTGATTTGGTTGAGAATGCGGATGAGGGTGGTCTTGCCCGCGCCGTTAGGACCCAAAAGGCCGTAAATGCAATGCTCAGGAATGTCAATGCAGATACGGTCCAATGCGGTGTGGTCGGCGTATTTCTTCGTGACCTCGTGGATGGCTATTTTGGTCATATTGTGATTATTTGCTCTGGTCTTTGGCTTCTGGCTTGTTTGGCCGTTAACTTTTAGCTTTTAGCTCTTAGCTTTGGTGGCTCCAAGGCTAAGAGCTTATTGCTAATAGCTAACTGCCCATTGCCAGAGGCCAGTAGCCAATAGCCTTAATTGAAGTAGTCCTTGATTTTACTGAAAAAGCTCTTTTCTTCCGCCGTCGGATTAGGCTTGAAGTTCTCCGACTGGGCGAGTTGCTGAAGCAGTTCTTCCTCTTTCTTGTTAAACTTCTTCGGAATCCACACGTTCACGTTGACGAGCATGTCGCCGACGCCGTAACCGTTCACGACGGGCAGGCCTTTTCCTCTCAGCCTCAGCACTTTGCCGCTCTGTGTTCCAGGCGCGATTTTCACCCTTACCTTACCGTCAACGGTGGGCACTTCGGCCTGTGTTCCCATGATGGCTTCGGGAATGGTGATGAATAGGTTGTAAATCAAGGTGCTTTCGTCGCGTTCGAAGTCGGGGTGGGCTTCCTCCTCGATGAGGACGAGCAAGTCGCCGCTCACGCCGTTGTGCGGACCGGCGTTGCCCTTGCCGCGCACGGTGAGTTGCATTCCTTCGCCCACGCCGGCGGGGATGTCGATGTCGATGATTTCATCGCCTTTCATGATGCCCTCGCCACCGCAGTGGGTACATTTCTTCTTGATGACGGTGCCGAGTCCGCCGCAGGTGGGGCACACCGAAGCGGTCTGCATCTGCCCGAAGAACGAGTTGACGGTCTGCACCACCTGGCCGCGACCGTGACAGGTCGGGCAGGTCTCGGTGGAGCCGTCCTCGGAGCCGCTACCGTGGCAGTGTGTACAAGCCACGTATTTGCTGACTTTGATCTTCTTCTTCGTGCCGTGGGCAATCTCTTGCAGGTTGAGTTTCACCTTCACGCGAAGGTTGGAGCCGCGTTGCTTGACGGTGCCGCCACGACTGCTGCCGCCGCCGAATCCGCTAAAGCCACCACCGAACCCGCCGAAGTCGAAGCCGCGCCCGAACACGCTGTTGAGGATGTCATTCAGGTCGAAATCGGCGAAGCCGCCAAAACCGCCAGCCCCTGCGCCGCCGTCCATGCCGGCGAAGCCGAACTGGTCGTAGCGTGCCTTCTTGTTGGCGTCGCTCAAAACGGAATAGGCCTCCGAGGCTTCCTTGAAGTTCTCCTCGGCGGTCTTCTTTTCGGCATCGGTGCCGTTCACCCACTTGTCGGGGTGCCATTTGAGGGCAGCCTTGCGGTAGGCACTCTTTATCTCGTCAGGCGTGGAGTTCTTGTTGACCCCCAGCACCTCGTAGTAATCTCTTTTTTGTTTGTCTGCCATTGTTTAGTTCCTTTCGATAGGTCGGCATTTCGACAGGCTCAATGACCTTAGGCCCCTGAGCCTGTCGAAGGGCCGTCTTTTAATTACCAACAACCACCCTTGCAAAGCGTATCACCTTGCCATTCAGCTTGTAACCCTTCTGGATAACGTCCAAAACCTTGCCCTTCTTGTCCTCTTCGGGCGCGGGAATCATGGTGAGGGCTTCATGCTCGTCAGTGTTGAACTCGGCATTCATCGCCTCGATTTCCTCCAAGCCTTTCTTCTTCAAAGTGTCTTTCAACTTGTTGTAAATCAATGTAACGCCTTGAATGTCTGATTCGTTGCCGTTCTTTTCCATGTTTTGCAGGGCGCGTTCGAAGTCGTCAAGCACGGGCAAGATGTCTTTGATGACATTCTCCGATGCCGTGACGGTCAAGTCGAGTTTTTCTTTGGCGGTACGCTTGCGGAAATTGTCGAACTCCGAGAACAGGCGCAAGTATTTGTCGTTCAATTCAGCGAATTTGGCCTTTTCTTCTTCCAAGGCTTTCTCCTGCGCATGACGAATCTTGAACCGCTTTGACTTTTTGTCCGAACCCGTGTCATGGGATTCTGTCTTGCTTTCGGGCTTTTCGTCTTGTTTGGGTTGTTCCTCAACGGTGTCTTGGTTGTTTTCCAAATCAGGATTGACGGTGTCTTTCAAGACATCGTCCTGATTGTTAACGTTTTCGTTTTCTTTCATGATATGTATGTTTTTACTTTTTTTTCATTTTGCCGCATGGTTCATCAAATCCTTTGCCAAAGCATGGATTTTGACAAAATGGCAGGGGAGTATGGCTATCTTGCCATTATTCCAAAAACAGTTGTCTTGTCTCGTTCTTTTTGAAGAACATGATGCTATAAATGGGCAAATAAGTGATGCCTTTCTTGATGTAGATTTCCCTGTCGTTATTCAGGACGAATGCTTGTTGAATATGATATTCCTTGACATCGAAGATGTTAGAAAGTGCGCTATGGACGTAATAGTCCTTTCCCGACTTCACTTCGATGGGCATTACCGAAAGATGCTCGGTGTCGTCGATGAGAAAATCGACCTCGCCCTTTTTCTTGTTGTCGTAATAGCATAGCTTGAAACCGTGTGCAGCCAATTCTTGCGCCACTACGGTTTCATAGACGGAGCCGAGGTTCACGCTGCGCAGGTCGTTCATAATGGGTTGTATTTGCACTTCGTACAGGATGCCGGTAAAGATTCCGACATCGTTGAGGTATAGTTTGAGCAAGTTTTTTCCGCTGTTTTCGATGATAGGGTAGGAGGGTTGGCTGATGGCCTGAACTTGTAGCGCGATTCCGGCATGGATGAGATATTCGAACTCGTCTGCATAATCACTCATTCTGGCTTCTTTTTTCTGTTCAATCTTTGTCGCCACCACCCTTTTCTTCTTGTTTTCTAGATTGGAGGGAACCATTTCAAAAATACGCTGGATTTTCAGTTTTCTTTGGCTTTCTTGCTCGTAACGGGCGGCATCGAGGCGATATAGATGATGGATTTCACGCTGGATGTCGCGCACCTCGACGATGTTCTTTCGTGCCACGAAGCTGTTGACGGCATCGGGCAGGCCGCCCACAAGCAGGTATTTCTTGAATAGGTCCATCATTTTGTTGTGCAAGGCTTCGGACAGGCTCTCGCGTTGTCTTATCTTGGATTCCATGATGCCTATGGCTTCCTCTCCCACGCCATTGGCCCAAAGAAACTCCTCGAAATCAAGTGGATACATGTTTTTGATGGTGATGCTTCCAACGGGAACGGTTGGGGTTTCCTTGAGCGTTATGCCCAGTTGTGAACCGCTGGCGATGTAGGTGAAGCGGTCATCTTGCTTCAGGAATTTGACCATGCTGAGCAGATGGTCGTAGGCTTGTATCTCGTCAATGAAAACGAGGGTGTTGTGCTTGTCTTTCAGTTGGTTGCCGGCCACGGTGCTCAAATTGAGGTAAAAATCCTCCAAAGTCTTGGCATTGGCGAAAATCCTAGGGCCGTAACTGTCTTCAGCCATGTTGATTTCCACGAAATTGGAGAACAATTGTTTCCCGACATGCCGGATGATGTATGACTTGCCCACTTGCCGCGCTCCAGCCACGATGAGCATCTTATTTGAATCGGATTTTAGATACTCCTCTAAATAACTCTGTATCTTTCTTTTAAGCATGGCAAATTACAGTTTTCCTATAAATTTCATGCTGCAAAAATACAGTTTTCCTATAAATTTTGACCATAAAAAATACAGTTTTCCTATAAAAATGCCATTTTGGACTTGTGAAGATCTAAAGGAAACGAATTACAAACGCTCAATCTCCGCCCCCAAAGCGTTCAATCGTTTGTCGATATACTGATACCCGCGTTCAATTTGGTCGCTGTTGTCAATGATGCTGGTGCCGTCGGCGGAGAGGGCCGCAATGAGCAGGGCGACGCCGGCGCGGATGTCGGGCGAGGCCATGCGGATGCCGCGAAGATTGTGGGAATGGTCGAGGCCGATGACGTTGGCGCGGTGTGGATCGCAGAGGATGATCTGTGCGCCCATGTCGATGAGCTTGTCGACGAAGAACAGGCGGCTCTCGAACATCTTTTGATGGATAAGCACGGTGCCTTTGGCTTGGGTGGCCACCACGAGCACGATACTGATAAGGTCGGGTGTGAAGCCGGGCCAAGGCGCGTCGGCGACGGTGAGGATGCTACCGTCCATGAAAGTCTGCACTTCGTAATGGTCTTGCGCGGGGATGAAGATGTCGTCGCCACGGTATTCCATCTGGATACCCAACCTGCGGAAAACGTCTGGAATGATGCCAAGTTGCTGGATGCCAGCGTTCTTGATGGTGATTTCGCTGCCCGTCATGGCGGCCATGCCGATGAAGCTGCCCACTTCAATCATGTCGGCTAAAAGGGTGTGTTCGGTGCCGTGTAAACGAGTTACTCCGTTGATGGTCAAAAGGTTGGAACCAACGCCTTTGATGTCGGCACCCATGTTGTTGAGCATGGTGCAAAGCTGCACGAGATAAGGCTCGCAGGCGGCGTTGAAAATCGTCGTGGTGCCTTGGGCCATTACTGCGGCCATGACGATATTGGCCGTGCCGGTCACGGAGGCCTCGTCGAGGAGCATATAGCAGCCTTTCAGTCCGCCGCGTTGCACTTCAACTTGATAGGAGTTGAAATCGAAGATGGCACCAAGTTTCTGAAGGCCAATGACATGTGTGTCCAATCTGCGTCGACCGATTTTGTCGCCACCGGGCTTGGGCATGTAGGCCTTGCCGAAACGGGCCAACATCGGGCCGGTCATCATCACGCTGCCACGAAGTTTCGAGGCGGTGTTTTGGTAGGCGGTCAGATGGAAATAGTTGAAATTGACGGATTTGGCTTGCAGGATGATGTCGTGTCTTGTGGGACGCTCTACGGTTACGCCCATGCCTTCCAAAAGGGTAATCAGATTGTTGATGTCGAGGATGTCGGGCAGGTTGTGGATGGTGACTTTTTCCTCGGTCAGCAGGCAGGCACAAAGGATCTGCATGGCCTCGTTTTTCGCGCCTTGCGGGATGATTTCGCCTTGCAGCTGGTTGCCGCCTTTTATCTTCAGTGATGCCATGATGCTTTTCTATGACTTGTGTCAGTTTGGAGTTTACAACAATCCCAAATCCTGCATCCGTTTTTTGTAGGCTGGATTGTTGGGGTTATTCATATTGGCCTTCAGGTTCGGCACTTTCTTTTTCTTTTTCTTGCCTTGTTGTGGCTGTGGCTGCGGTTGCTTCGGCAGGTTCTTGTTCGGATTGAGGCTCATCTTGGACTCCTCGTTGACGACGAGCCGTCCACCAGAAAGGTTTTTCAAATCATCGATGATGACTTGGTCGTTGACGACGTTTTTGTTCCATTCCAAGTAGTTACGCTTCATCTGTGCGGCCAGTGAAGAGGCGAGGGCTTGCCTCAGTTCTTCGTTTTCTTCCTGTGAAGCAGCCTCAATCATCTTGATCAGGTAGTGGCCATAGTGGCCGTACTTAATCCTATGATTTTGATAATCAAGGTGCTGTGGCTTTTTTTTGGTTTCGACGACGGGCGGTTCGTAGGGACTGTCCACATCGAGTTTAAAGTCGGTGATGATATAGAGCAGGTCCCAAAGCTTATGCTGCAAATCGCCTGAGTTTTTCACCTGGGGTGTCATCTGCACCATAATGCTGACAATGTATTTTGCCGCTTCGGTACGCGCATTACGGTCTTCAATCTCAGGCAGTTTCTTAATCATTTCCTGGATGTTGCGACCGTATTCGGAAATGATGACAGGCTCTTTTTCGGTATTGTAGGTTAATCCAATTCTATCCATGGTGGTTTGATTTGGCGGCAAAGGTACATATTTTTCGGATAAGGGCGCAAAAAAAGCGGGTGACTTCATTATTTAGTCACCCGCTTCTTGGGTCAAGAGCGTTTCCGTCTGAATCCGTTTTTATTCTATCACAATCTTCTGCGTCCTAACGTCATTTCCGTTGATGAGGCGCAACACATATACCCCATGTGTCATTCCGCTGGTAGGGACGCATTGAATGCGTCCGCCATGGGTGACGATGATGCGTCCCATCATATCAATCACCTGTAGGGACGCATCGCATGCGTCCGCTGTGATGATGATATTGCCCGAGGCATCGATAAACGCAAACGCCTCATTGTCGCCATTTGCGTTCGCGCTGGCGGAAAACACCAATTTGAAACGCGATTCATAATCCGTTGTATGGGTCGTGAACACGTATTCAGGCGTTTGTAGCAAATCCACATTCGCCCCGGTGAGGTTGTCAATCAGGTGCAGATAACCCATTTCCACATTCATGGGGTTCACCG
>JAEEGL013357560.1_pt1 | contig 18974 bp, 14 predicted proteins | sample 9134231 | NCBI WGS metagenome assembly JAEEGL01 (sample SAMN16246548, study PRJNA631951) | gut metagenome | biome: gut microbiome; feature: rumen; material: fiber-attached | host: Bos | place: Iran: Karaj | collected 2018-10 | reverse complement strand
TTTCTGGCATCGAAGTGGCATATTAAAGAGCATTCCCAGAAACTGTGGGAAGTGGTCCTGATCTGTCTGTTAACCGGTGGATTTTTCATCTTTCAGTATCTGATCATCAAACAGGTCGGATATACCTTACAGGACACCGATTGTTTTGCCCTTGCCTACGTGGAAGATCGCTATAGGGTGCCACAGGGAGTTTTCGGTATCAAGGCATGCTATATTGCGCTGCTTCACGGCGTTTTGATGCTTCTTGGTAATTCTGCGACCTGGGGACTGTTCTTACAGATCGCACTGTTATATCTGGCAGGATTGTTTGCTTTCCTTGGAACCCGTAAGCTTTACGGGAGACTTGCCGGGATCGCGGCAGCACTGCTTGTCTGGTATTTACCGGAATCCTATTATTATTCCCGCATTATAAATGGGGGAGTTCTTTTTCTGTTTGCTTTCTTTTTGGTATTCGATCTGGTGGCGGATATGCTTTCTTCCAAAGGCCTCTGGCAGATCGGGAAAGCCCTTCTTGCCGGAGTTTTTTCCGGTATCCTGTGCATGATGCACCCTTCAGGGATCCTTTTTGTGTTCCTGACCTTTTTCCTGCTGTTTTGCAGGGACCTTCTTACGGAGCAGATGAAAAAACTGCGGACTGTCATCCTTTATGTGGTTTCCCTTTTGGCTTCCTATGTAGCCCTTTTAGGGATCCTGACCAACTGGAACCTTTCTGCAGCCATGGATCTTATGACCCTTCAGTTTGTCACTCCTTTTGTAAATGTGACCGGGAATGCTCTTGAGACATTACTTTCCATGGTAAATGATCAGCTGATCACCAATGGGATCCTGGCAGTTCTGATCTTTTCTCATCTGATCAGTATTCCTACCAGAGATCGGAAGTTCGGGATCTCCTTGTCCCTTACTTCCTGTATCTTCCTTTTGGCTTGCTGCTATATGACCTATGACCTTTCCCTGGAAATGGTTCGCTACGGTCTGTTTATCCTGCTGGGCGCAACCGGCCTTTCGGTTCTTTTATCTGCTCATGAAGAAAAGATCCCGGAGGAAGATGCGGTTCCCGGAAAGGTATTAAAGGCAGACGGAGAATTACCGGAAGCGGAAGATAAGGATGGGGAAGAGGAAGCAAAGGTTCCCAGTGTATCCCAGATCCTTGAGCAGCATAACGCGACACGTACCATCCTTCCTGCGAAGAAGGATGAGAGTGCCCTTATCAAAGCACCTCTTCCCGGCCCTAAGAAGAGGGTTAAGAAAGAAGTGGATTATCCCAGACAGATCCCTGAGGATCTGATGCATTACGATATCGAGATCACAGACGATGATGAGTTCGATGTCTCTTAATTATCCGAAATAAGTGAGGTTTTAACTGTTTCATGGCCACAAAAGGCAACAATAAAAAATCGGCACCAGCAAGGAGTGCCAAGAACCCTGCAAAGAAAAATACATCCATGGATCCTGCTTTCAAAAGAGAGATCCTGCTGATCTTATTGCTGGCACTATGCATTTTTTTATTTTTATGTAACTTCGGGATCATCGGGACCGTAGGTAATTTCTTCAGCGCGCTGGAGTTTGGCCTGTTCGGTCTTTCCGCCTTTATCTTTCCCATCGGTCTGTTCTTTCTGGTGGGATTTTTAACGGTCAATCCGAATAACGGCAGAGTGATCCGTAAGTCCGTTGCCGGTGTTATCCTGTTTTTATGTCTGGGGATCACCTGTGAACTGTTATCCGGACATTTAAGTCTGCTTGCAGATTCTCCTTATGATATCCGTGAGTTTTACCGTTTCAGTGCTGAGAATCACAGCGGCGGCGGTATCATTGGCGGAAGTCTGGCATTTTTATTAAACGATGCTCTTTCCACGGCCGGAACGGTTCTTCTGCTGATCGTGATCCTTTTGATCTGTGTCATGCTTTTAGCAGAGCGGGAACTGTTCTATGCTATCCAGGATCGTGTCTCCACCCATCTGGAAGTGGATGAAGAAGAGATGAGTCAGGAAGAGTTTGCCCAGGAGCGTCTGGAGAGAAAAAAAGCCAGAGAAGAGAAAATGAAGGCTCTTCGTGAGAAGCGCAGACAGGCGCAGGAACGTCACGATCAGTTACAGGAAGAGCGGGAAAGAGAAAGACAGCTTAAGGAAGAGGAAAGAGAAAGACGCCGTCAGGAAGAGATGGAGGCCAGAGAGGATGAACGGATCCTCCGGAAAGATAAAAAGGTTTCCGGCGTTTTACTGGATACATCCTTAGAGGATACGACGGTTAAGATAAGAGACGATATTCATGAGATCGTTCTGGATGAGTCTGCATTTACGGAAGAGGAAGCTTCTGCGAGGCCCTCTCATTACGGATATCATATGGCTGATGAGCAAAGTGATATCACGGAGATCATGGGAGATTTTACCGGCGAGCAGGTGACTTTGGAAGAGTATGCCAGAGAGATCGATGAGCCGGAACTTTCCAGACAGCTGCATGTTGAACAGACTCCGAAAAAGCGGGTACGCAAACCGGTTCAGCCTGCTGCAGAGCCGGTTCGGAGGGAAGATACGGCTGGGAAGGTATTACCTCCTCAATCCGGTACCTACCAGATTCCGCCCACATCCCTTCTGGTTCCCGGTAAAAACAAGAAAAATACAGATTCCGCCAAAGAACTTCAGGAAACAGCAGAACAGCTTCGTTCCACGCTGGAAACCTTCGGTGTTAACGTTACGATAACCGATATTTCGCAGGGACCTGCCGTAACCCGTTATGAATTCAAACCGGAAACCGGTGTGAAGGTCAGCAAGATCGTAGGACTGGCGGATGATATCAAGTTAAATCTTGCTGCTACGGATATCCGTATTGAGGCACCTATTCCCGGTAAAGCGGCGGTAGGTATTGAGATCCCCAATAAGGAAAACTCCATGGTGGCTTTCCGGGATCTGGTGGAATCCAGAGAGTTTCAGGAATTTGATTCCACGCTTTCCTTTGCGGTCGGTAAGGATATTGCCGGCAAGACGGTGGTTACGGACCTTGCCAAGATGCCCCATTTACTGATTGCCGGTGCTACCGGTTCCGGTAAATCCGTATGTATCAATACCATCATCATGAGCCTTCTTTATAAATCCACTCCGGATGAAGTGAAGATGATCATGATCGATCCCAAGGTGGTGGAACTTTCTGTTTACAACGGCATTCCTCATCTGCTGATTCCTGTGGTCACAGACCCCAAACAGGCCAGCGCCGCACTGCAGTGGGGAGTAACCCAGATGTCTCAACGTTATAAGCTTTTTGCGGACGCAAATGTGCGGGATATCAAGGGCTACAATCAGATGGTGGAAAAACGTCTTGCTGCCGGTGAAGAAGTGGAAGGCGGTAAACTTCCCAAGATCGTTATCATCGTAGATGAGCTGGCAGACCTTATGATGGTTGCTTCCAATGAAGTGGAAACCAGTATCTGTCGTCTGGCACAGTTGGCAAGAGCCGCAGGTATTCACCTGATCATCGCAACCCAAAGACCTTCCGTGGATGTTATCACGGGTCTTATCAAGGCCAATATGCCCAGCCGTATTGCCTTTGCAGTATCCAGTGGTGTGGATTCCCGTACCATTCTGGATATGGTGGGAGCGGAGAAGCTTCTTGGTAAAGGAGATATGCTGTTCTTCCCGCAGGGCTATACAAAACCCGCCAGAGTACAGGGCGCTTTCGTATCCGATAAGGAAGTATCGGATGTTGTGGACTATGTAAAGGCACAGGCTTCCGATGAAGTCTATGCCCATGATATCGCCGAACAGATCCGGAACGCATCCGAAGCTATGGCTTCCTCCGGTGGATCTTCCTCCGGAAATGATTCCGATCTGGATGATCTGTTTATCGAGGTTGGACGTCTTCTGGTTAAGAGTGATAAGCCGGCTTCGGTGGGTAATCTGCAGAGAGTCTTTAAGATCGGCTTTAACCGGGCAGCCAGGATCATGGATCAGCTGGCAGAAGCCGGTGTCGTCTCCGAAGCGGAAGGTACTAAGCCCAGAAAAGTACTGATGATGCCCGAAGAATTTGAAAATTACATTGAAGAGAACGGTTTATAAGATCGGTCTTTTCCATATTCGGAACCTATATAGTTGATACCAGGAGGTCTTAAACATGAAAACCGATATCGAAATCGCGCAGGAATGTGAACTGGAACCCATTGTCAAGGTTGCTGCTCGCCTCGGTCTTAGCGAGGATGATCTGGAACTGTACGGAAAATACAAGGCAAAGTTTTCCGAAGAGTATCTGAAAAGTCTGGAGGGTAAGCCGGAAGGCAAACTGGTTTTGGTAACGGCCATTAATCCGACTCCTGCCGGTGAAGGAAAAACCACTACCACCATCGGTCTTGGAGAAGCCCTTGGCAAGATGGGAAAAAAGGCGATCATTGCTTTAAGAGAGCCTTCTTTAGGACCCTGCTTTGGCATCAAAGGCGGTGCTGCCGGAGGTGGATACGCCCAGGTTGTTCCCATGGAAGACTTAAATCTTCATTTTACCGGAGATTTTCATGCGATCACCACCGCCAACAATCTCCTTGCTGCCCTTTTGGACAATCATATCCAGCAGGGCAATGCGCTGGGCATTGATCCCAGACAGGTGATCTTCAAGCGGTGCATGGATATGAATGACCGCGCCCTTCGAAACATCGTCATCGGTCTTGGGGCAAAAGCAGACGGGACCCCCAGAGAAGATCATTTCGTGATCACGGTCGCTACGGAGATCATGGCGATCCTTTGCCTTGCAGAGGATATGGCAGACCTGAAAGAGCGTCTTGCCCGCATTGTAGTAGCTTATGATTATTCCGGCAATCCGGTTACCGCCGGACAGTTAAATGCCGTTGGCTCCATGGCAGCTCTTCTTAAGGATGCCATCAAGCCCAATCTGATCCAGACCATTGAGCATACGCCGGCCATTGTCCATGGAGGACCTTTTGCCAACATCGCTCATGGCTGCAATTCGGTCCGTGCTACCAAAGCCGCTCTTAAGATGGCGGACCTGGTCATTACGGAGGCCGGATTCGGTGCTGATCTGGGTGCCGAGAAATTCCTGGATATCAAGTGCCGTAAAGCCGGATTAAAGCCCGATGCCATTGTTATCGTGGCAACCATCCGTGCCCTGAAATACAACGGCGGTATCCCCAAGGATCAGCTGGCGGATGAAAACCTTGACGCTCTGAAAGCCGGTATCGTCAATCTGGAAAAACATATTGAGAATATGCAGAAATACGGTGTTCCCGTTATCGTCACCTTAAATCAGTTCCTGACGGATACGGACGCTGAGATCGCTTATGTTCAGAAGTTCTGTGAGGACAGAGACTGTGAATTTGCTCTTTCCGAAGTCTGGGCAAAAGGCGGAGAGGGCGGTATGGCACTTGCTCAGAAGGTTCTTAAGACGCTGGAAGAAAAGGAAAGCCATTTTAAGCCCATTTATGCAGACGATCTTCCTCTTGCGGACAAGATCCGTTGTGTTGCAAAAGAGATCTATGGCGCTAAGGATGTGGATTTTGCTTCTTCTGCCATGAAACAGCTGGAAAAGCTTACGGAGCTGGGATTTGGGGATATGCCGGTCTGTATGGCAAAAACCCAGTATTCTCTGAGCGATGATCCTTCCCTGTTAGGTCGTCCTTCGGATTTTACTCTGCATGTCAGAGAAGCTTATGTATCCGCCGGAGCAGGCTTTGTGGTTGCTCTTACCGGCGCCATCATGACCATGCCCGGTCTTCCGAAAAAGCCGGCTGCCATGAATATTGACGTGGATGAAAGCGGAAAGATCGTTGGACTGTTTTGATCAGATATGCTATAGTAATCGAAGCGCTTTATTTCATTAACGTTTTAAATCAATAAATGAAAGGTCCGTTCTGAAATGAAGTGTCCCAATTGTGGATATGAGCTGCCGGAAGGCCATCTGATCTGCGAAAAATGCGGATCGGAGATCCGGATGGTTCCTGATTATATTCCGGAAGAAGTTACGGAGGATCCTTCGGAAAATGAAGAGATCGTCGAAGAAGAGATCCTTTATGAGGAAACGGATTCTGACGCCGTAACGAAAAAACTGAATAAGCAGATGCTTCTTCTCCTGATCCCGGTGGTGATCATCACGGTGTTTCTGGTATTTATGACCGGCCGGATCTATCATGCCCATTCTGCTTCCTGGCAGTATAAGATGGCCCGGAAGTATATGGAGGAAGGGGATTTCGGAAAAGCCAGAGAGTGTCTGGAACGCAGTTACACCCTTTCAAAAGGGGACGAACAGTATCTGGTCCTCATTGCAGATTCCTATGAGACAGAAGGAGATCTCAGTAGGTACCGTCTGGAACTGCAGAATCTGATCCTTTCCAGAACCGTTTCGGAAGAGGTGCGAAGCGCTCTTAAGATACGGTTATGTGATTCCTATGTGTCCACACAGGAGTATCAGCAGTTAGCCGATTATATCAGGAGTTCCAAAGACAGCGATCTGGAAGCTGCTTACGGGGAATATCTTGCAAAAACTCCGGTATTTACCTATCAGGCCGGTGAATATGATGAGGATTTTCGGCTGACCTTTGTACCGGTTCATGACGCTACGATCTATTACACCATCGACGGTACCTTTCCGACGGTTCATTCTCTGGAATATAAGGAGCCGGTGGAACTGGATCAGGGCAGTACGGTGGTTTCCGCCATCTGTGTAAATTCCTACGGAGTGGTCAGTGATGTTACCCGCGCCACCTATGAGATATCCTATCGGATTCCGGAGGAACCTCTGGTAAATCTGCAAAGCGGTATCTACCTGGAACGCCGCAGCATCGTGGTCAGTTGTGAAGAGGGCTGTTCGGTGTACTATACCACCAACGGTTCCGATCCCAACGAAACCTGTCGCAGATATACGCAGCCCATCAAATTACCGGATGGCATCACCATTTTCAAATTTATCGCGATCAATGACGAGACCTTTGCGGAGAGTAGTATCGTCAGTCGCACCTACGAATGTAAGCTGGATGCTTATGAATAAATAATCTCAGGAGGTTTTTATGTTCAAGATTCTGAAAAAAGAAGAGCTGGCAACCAATATTTTCTGGATGACCGTTGAAGCTCCTCGTGTAGCACAGTCCTGCCTGCCCGGACAGTTTCTGATCGTACGGTCCCATGCAGATGCAGAGCGTATTCCCCTTACTATCTGTGACTATGACAGAGAAGCGGGAACCATCGCCATCGTTTATCAGCCTATCGGACACAGCACCCAGCGCATCAATCTGCTGGAAGAAGGGGACTCTTTCCACGATGTGGTAGGCCCTCTGGGAAGACCTTCCGATCTGTGTGAAATGGATGAGGAAGAGCTGAAGAAGATGAAGATCTTATTTGTAGCCGGTGGTGTGGGTACGGCTCCCGTTTACCCTCAGCTTAAGTGGCTGCATGAGCACGGCGTGGATGCCGATGCGGTTCAGGGCGCCAAGACCAAGGATATCGTCATCCTGGAAGACCTTATGGGATCTGTTGCCGGTAATCTGTACATTACCACCGATGACGGCTCCTACGGCCGCAGCGGTATGGTAACCCAGGCAATCTCCGATCTGGTCACCAAAGAAGGAAAGCACTATGATCGCGTGATCGCCATCGGTCCCATGATCATGATGAAGTTTGTCTGCAAGCTGACCAAGGAACTGAATATCCCTACCATCGTCAGCATGAACACCATTATGGTAGACGGAACCGGTATGTGCGGTGCCTGTCGTCTTACCGTAGGCGGAGAAGTGAAATTTGCCTGCGTTGACGGACCGGAATTTGACGGTTTCGAAGTGGATTTTGATCAGGCAATGAGAAGATCCCGTATCTACAAGACGGAAGAAGGCCGTAAGATGTTAAAGGAGCTGGAAGGCGATACCCATCACGGCGGATGCGGCAACTGTAACTAATCACCCTACGAAAATGGAGACCAGAAAAATGGATGTTATGAAGAAAGTTCCTGTCAAGGAACAGGATCCCAAGGTAAGAGCAACCAATTTTAATGAGGTTTGCCTTGGATATACCAAAGAAGAAGCCATGGAAGAGGCTTCCAGATGTTTAAACTGCAAAAATGCAAAATGTATGACCGGTTGTCCCGTAAGCATCAATATTCCCGGTTTTATCGCCAAGGTAAAGGACGGCGACTTTAAGGGTGCCTACGAAGTTATCGGTGAAAGTTCCGCACTTCCCGCAATCTGCGGTCGTGTATGTCCTCAGGAATCCCAGTGTGAAGGTGTATGTATCCGCGGTATCAAGGGAGAAGCCGTTTCCATCGGTAAACTGGAGCGCTTTACTGCTGACTGGGCAAGAGAGAACGGTATCGTTCCTGCGCCTGCAAAGGAAAAGAAACCGCAGAAGGTGGCTGTGATCGGTTCCGGTCCTTCCGGTCTTACCTGTGCAGGGGATCTGGCAAAGCTGGGCTACGATGTAACCATCTTTGAAGCTCTTCACGAAGCCGGAGGCGTACTGGTTTACGGTATCCCTGAGTTCCGTCTTCCCAAGGAAGCGGTTGTCAAGAAGGAGATCGAAAACGTCAAGGCGCTGGGTGTTAAGATCGAGACCAATGTGGTGATCGGTAAGTCCGTAACCATTGATGAGTTAATGGAGAAGGAAGGATTTGAAGCAGTCTTTATCGGTTCCGGTGCAGGTCTTCCCAAATTCATGGGTATCCCCGGAGAACAGAGTAACGGCGTATTCTCCGCGAATGAATATTTAACCAGAAGTAACCTGATGAAGGCCTTTGATGATGCTTCCGAAACCCCGATCAAGGTTGGTAAGAAGGTTGCTGTTGTAGGTGGCGGTAACGTAGCCATGGATGCTGCCAGAACCGCACTTCGTCTCGGAGCAGAGGTGCATATCGTATACCGTCGTAGTGAAGAAGAGCTTCCCGCACGTAAGGAAGAAGTGCATCATGCGAAGGAAGAGGGTATCATTTTCGATCTGCTGACCAACCCTGTTGAGATCCTGGCAGATGAAAACGGAGATGTGACCGGTATCAAGTGTATCCGTATGGAACTGGGTGAGCCCGATGAATCCGGAAGAAGAAGCCCTGTGGAAGTTCCCGGTTCCGAATTTGTCATTGATGTGGATATGGTCATCATGTCTCTGGGTACCAGCCCGAACCCGCTGATCTCCTCCACCACCAAAGGCCTTGAGATCAATCGCAGAAAATGTATCGTTGCAGACGATGCTAACGGCTTAACCTCCAAAGAAGGTGTATTTGCCGGTGGCGATGCCGTAACCGGTGCTGCAACCGTTATCCTTGCAATGGGTGCCGGCAAGAAGGCTGCCAAGGGTATCGATGAATTCCTGACTGCAAAAAGGAGCTGATAGATGGCTGGTTCCGGTAAAAACGGACCGACCTTAAAAAGTGCTGACAGAGCAGAAGAGAATCGCAGCAGTGCGTTCTCTCTGCTCCTTGTGGGCACCATCGGTCTGATCTTATTGATCTTATACTTTCTGGACCTTTTACCGGTTCATGGAAGTGGCTTTTCCAAATATCTGACTACCTTTACCATGGGTGTTTTATTCCTGGTATTTCTTGTGATGGGTTGTGTATCCTTAAAAACCTACAAGCGCCTGTCCGTTAAGGTAGGGGACGAAGAAAAACTTCTTAAGGATCTGGAAATCTGGGCAAAGGAGAATCTTTCTGCTGAAAGCTTAAATGCCACCCTTTATCTGGACGGCGAAGAATCTCCCGAGGAAGCCTTTTTGCTCCGGCAGGAAGAGATCAAAAAACGTATCCTGGAAAGTTTTCCGTCCGTTTCCGAGGATGTCCTGGATAACTTTTCCGAAATGTATTGTGATAAACTATATCCGAATGGAGAGTAGACTCTTCATTCGGATTTTTTTGATAGGGCTTTATCGGGAAAAAAGTTGAGGAAATTTCAAAAAAATGAAGATTAAATTACTAACAGTTGGTAAAATAAAAGAGGCTTCTTTTCGGGATGCTGTTGCGGAATATGAAAAGAGGCTGACCCGTTATTGCAAGCTTTCCATTACGGAAGTAAAGGATGAAAAAGCTCCGGAGAATCTTTCCGTTAAAGAGGAAGATAAGATCAGGGAAATCGAAGGAGAAAAGCTCCTGCAAAAGATCGATCCGGAGGATTATGTGATCGCCCTTGCCATTAACGGTAAAAAATATACCTCCGTCTCCTTCAGTGCCCACATGGAACAGGTTTATTCCCATGCTAAGGGCTCTGTTTGTTTTGTGATCGGAGGTAGCTTGGGCCTTTCCCGGGCGGTTCTGGATCGGAGCGATGAACAGCTGTCTTTTTCCGATATGACCTTTCCGCATCAGCTGATGCGGGTGATCTTTTTAGAACAGCTCTATCGCGCTTTCCGGATTGCATCAGGGGAACCTTATCATAAATAGGCGGTGAAAACTATGCGTATGTATGATCTGATCATGAAAAAACGAAACGGAGAGATGCTTTCCGCGGAGGAGATCAAATGGATGATCGATTCCTATACAGCCGGAGAGATCCCCGATTATCAGATGTCTGCCATGACCATGGCCATCTATTTTCAGGGTATGGATCCCAGGGAAACTGCTGATCTGACTTTAGCCATGGCCCACAGCGGTGACATGCTGGATCTGTCGGATATCCCCGGTATCAAAGTGGATAAGCATTCCACCGGTGGTGTGGGAGATAAGACATCTCTGGCCCTGATCCCCATGGTGGCTGCCTGTGGTCTGAAAGTTGCCAAAATGAGCGGCAGAGGTCTCGGTCATACCGGCGGCACCATTGATAAGCTGGAAAGCTTTCCCGGTTTTTCCACCGGCATCACCATGGATGCCTTTAAGGAAAACGTTAAGAGTAAGGGACTTTCCATTATGGGGCAGACCCTGAACCTGGCGCCTGCCGATAAAAAGCTCTATGCCCTCCGGGATGTTACAGCGACAGTGGATAATATGAGTCTGATCGCCAGCTCCATTATGAGTAAGAAACTGGCAGCCGGTGCGGATGCCATCGTACTGGATGTAAAAACCGGTAGCGGCGCCTTTATGAAGAAGGAAGAAGATGCCCTCGCCCTTGCGAAGGAAATGGTCCTTCTGGGAAGTCATGCAGGTCGTAAGACCTTAGCGGTGATCTCCGACATGGATCAGCCTCTGGGCCTTGCAGTCGGTAACATTCTGGAAGTAAAGGAAGCCATCGATACCTTAAAGGGGAATGGCCCCAAAGATTTTGTGGAGCTTTGTCTTACATTAGGTTCGCTGATGCTTATGGTTGGCGGCATTGCAAAAGATGCTGCTGAGGGCAGGCAAAAGTGTGAAGAAGTCATTGCAAACGGCAAAGCGCTTGAGAAATTAAAGGATCTTGTCAGTGCCCAGGGCGGCGACCCCTCTTATGTTGAGGATCCGTCCCGATTCCCCCTTCCGCCTGTAGTCCGGGATATCACAGCTCCTATGAACGGATATATCACCCATATCGAGTGTGATGAGATCGGTATGTGCTGTCTTTTACTGGGCGGCGGCCGTGTAACCAAGGAATCGGATATCGATCTGCGTGTGGGGCTTATCCTTAACAAAAAACGGGGCGATAAGGTGGAGCAGGGAGATATTCTCGCTACGGTTTATGCAGCAGATGAGGAAACCTTTGAACAGGCAAAAAAGAGGTTCTTAGCGGCCTACACCTTTGGCGATACCAAACCCATGGACGTGCCCTTTATCAAACAGATCATCGAGGAATAAATATTTTTGGAGACATTTCGTAAAGAACTGGACGCGGATGCAAAGGATCTGATCAATCTTTTCGGCGTACGGGATTTTCATTTAAAAAAACTGGAAAAGGAAGAACAGGTTGTTATCGTTAATCGTAACGGTAAGATCGTGATCTCCGGTGAAGAAGCCAATGTGAACAAGGCTTCCGATATCATTGATCAATTGATAAGGTTTTCCAGAAGAGGGAATATGATCGAAGAACAGAATATAGATTATGCAGTGATGCTTGGAGAAAGCGGAGAGACAGAGGCTATTTTGCAGATGGATGCAGACGTGATCTGTCACACCCAGAACGGCAAGCCCATCAAGCCCAAGACTCTTGGACAGAAAACCTATGTGGATGCCATCCGGAATAATATGGTGGTATTTGGCTTAGGACCTGCGGGAACCGGTAAGACCTATCTGGGAATGGCCATGGCGATCACTGCTTTTCAAAAAGAAGAAGTGGGACGGATCATTCTGACCAGACCTGCCATTGAAGCCGGTGAGAAGCTGGGATTTCTTCCCGGTGATATGCAAAGTAAGGTAGATCCGTACCTTCGTCCGTTATACGATGCGTTATATCAGATCATGGGAGCGGAAAACTTTCAGAAGAACATGGAGAAGGGGCTGATCGAAGTGGCACCCCTTGCCTACATGCGCGGTCGTACGCTGGACAATGCCTTTATCATCCTGGATGAAGCTCAGAATACCACGCCGGCACAGATGAAGATGTTTTTAACCCGTATCGGCTTTGGCTCCAAAGTGATCATTACCGGTGATGCCACCCAGAAGGATCTGGCACCCGGACAGGTTTCCGGCCTGGATATTGCCTGGAAAGTGCTTAAGAATATTGAGGGGATCTCCTTTATAACGCTGACCAGCAAGGACGTTGTCAGACATCCTCTGGTTCAGAAGATTGTAAAGGCGTATGAAGATTATGAAGCAAAAGAACAATCCAAATCCAAAGCAAGAAGAAGCGCAGCACCTTCAAGCGGCAGAAGAGGGGAAAACCGCTCCTGACAGGCTGCTGTTATTTGCAATCTTTTTCCTGCAGGTAGGGGGAACCTTATTAGCTGCCCGTCTGTACGGACATAATCAGATGCAGACATTGGAATGTGTGATCGTTTCGGCAGTCTGCTGCGGTTGCATCTTTTTTTCACAGCTGATGCTGGTAACCGAAGGGCAGATCCTGATCCAGAAAGATGCGGTATTTGCCCCCATCACTCAGAAACAGTTCTATATGCTGTACGCGATCTCTCTGGTAGCGGCCCTTTTATTTCCCATGGTGGATTCCGAGGGGTGGCCTTTTCTGGTGATCTTTGTTTTACTGTCTCTGTTCGGGGACTGGTTTGCCGGCTATGTTTCCGGTGTATGCCTGCTTACGGTCAGCTTCCTTCTGGCCGGAGAAAGCGATATCCATCTGTTTATTGTCTATCTGATCTCCGGACTGGTGGGGTGTCTGTTATTCAGAACCCTGGATGAGAAATCAAATTTTTTCCTGCAGATCTTTGTATCTGCCCTGTTATTGTTTGTATTTCTGATGAGCTGCGTTACTCTTTTCAAAGAAGAGACCTTCCATGTGGCCATGCTGTTTCTTCCCATCGTGAACGTAACCATCTGTTTACTGCTTTTATTTGTGATCGTCAAGATCTATTCCAGCCGTGTGATCTTCCGGTCCAGCGCCGAATATATGGAGATCAACGATCCCATGTATCCGTTGCTTGTTCAGTTAAAGGATGTTTCGGAAAAAGATTACTATAATGCTGTTCACACCGCTTATTTCTGCGACCGTATCGCAACGGAGCTGGGGCTGGATGTGAAGGTCGTGAAGTGTGCAGGCTATTATCAGGATATCGGTATCATTCACGGTAACAATACCTGGGAGGAGACCTGCAGCATCCTGCAGCAGGCATCTTTTCCGGATAAGCCTTTAGCGGTTATCCGGGAACTGACGGACCCCAAAGAAAAGCTTCACTCCAAAGAAGCTGCTGTGGTGCTGTTTTCCAGGCTGGTGGTTTCCAGTGTGCTGTATCTGATCGAAAAGAATCCCGGCGGCGCCATTAATTATGACAGTGTGATCGATGCCATCTTCCAGTCCCGTCTGGATAACGGTACCTTTAACGATAACGATATCAGTATTTCCGATATCCGCTTAATGAAACGCAAGTTCAAGAAGGAACAGCTGTATTATGATAACTTCATGCGTCGAAAATGAAACTGATTATCGCCCGGAAACCTATGACTTTAAGAAGGTTTTGCAGGCGGTCTTAAAGCAGGCACTAAAGAGTGAAAAATGCCCCTATGGGGATGTGAGCGTGAACCTGCTGATCACCGATGAAGAGGGGATACGGGATTATAACCGTACCTATCGGAATATCGACAAGGTAACGGATGTTTTATCCTTTCCCAATATTGATTTTGAAACGCCTTCGGATTTTTCAATCATTGAAGGAAACGAGGCGGATTATATGGATCCGGATACCCATAAGCTGCTTCTGGGAGATATTGTGATCAATTATAAACGGATCATTTCCCAGGCAGAAGAATACGGACATTCCGAAAAGAGAGAATTTGCCTTTCTCTGTGCCCACAGCATTTTCCATCTGTGCGGCTATGATCATATGGAAAAAGAAGAGGCGCTCGTAATGGAACAAAAACAGGAGGCTGTACTTTTAAGCCTTGGCATTACGAGAGATCAGACAGAATGAGAGTAGTGTTTTGAAGACCAATAAACTGACCGGTTTAAACGGCATTTTTTATGCTGTTTTGCAAATCTTATTTTTGATCCTTTGTATGAAAGCAGGAGCGGAGAGCTTCCGCTTTCTGTTTCTTGCTGCCAGTGTGGGCATTCTGTTCTGGAGTGTTTTAGGCGGCTATACCAGAGATTACACCTATCGGAATATCAGGGCGCGACTTAGCAGAGGCCAGATCCTTCAGGCCAGGACCTTCTTTCGTGCCATGTTTTTGCTGATCTTTATCTTTTCTGTGTTGATCACTGCCGGGATCGTGCTCTTTGCTGCAGAGCTTTCGGGAGTGTTATTCGGCAGTTCTTCTTTTTCGTTACTGTTTTATGTCTGTGCACCGGTGCTGTTTTTCCTGACGATCTCGGACCTTTTTGCAGGTCTGTTTTTAGGAGAGGGTATCGGCATTCCCATTTTGATCACCGAAGCGGTATCCATTGTGATCTTCGGACTTGGCAGCTTCTTAAGCCGTCCGTTATTTTCCGATATGGGTCTTTCCGTAGGGATGCTTCTTAAGAACAGTGATATGCAGGTTGCCTATGAATGCATGGGGATCATGCTCGCTGCACTGCTGGCATCTTTTATCCGGTTTGTCCTGTATCTGATCTTTTATTTCCTGGTAGGAAAGGATACCCTTACGGATGTGCTGGAAAATGCACCTCTTTTGCATGTACCGGTTTTTATGGGCCAGATCGCTACCCAGGCATATCCGGAAACCTTCCTCCATATGAATGTGATCCTGCCCTTTGTGCTGTATCCGGTTTTATCCCTGCTTGTTTTAAATCCCGGCTCGGATCATACCTATATCGGGTATCTTGCCGGATTTAATTATCCGTTATTACTGATCCTTTATGAGATCACCCGGATCAGCTGCATCGGCCGCATCAATGAACTGGCGCATCTTAAAAAGCTGGATGATTTTAAGAAATTCAAAAATGCGTTGGTTGCTTTGTACCAGGGGCATCTGTTCATTATCTTCCCGATATGCGCTTATATTTTTGCTGCTGCGCAGATACTTTGCCAAGTCCTTGGATCTGAGGATACTGCAGCGATCATGCTTCTTCGCTACGGTGCGGTTTCCATGAGTCTGTTTTCCCTGTTCTGGCTTACCCGTAAGACCATGCGCCTTTGGAAGGTTGGAAAAAGTGTCTGCTTTATGGAGATGTTCGCCCATGCGATCAGCATCCTGTTTTTATTGTTTGTTCCTGCAACGGGCCTTGGGGAAGCCGGCAAAGTGATGGTAGCGATCCTGCTGGATCAGATCCTCCTTCTTTGTATCGATCAGCTTCTGATCCGTCGCAAGATCAAATTGCATCCCGATCTGGTGGAAGACTGGATCAAGCCTATGCTTTGTGCCCTTATTTCCGCCTTTGTGGTGTTTGTTCTGATAAGCGCTTTTGGCAGTGCCTTTTCGGTACTGATCCTGTTTGTTGTTACGGCAGTGCTGTATTTTGTTATCTTCATGGCCCTGCTTCTTGCACTTCGTTGCATTCATCCGGCTATGGCCCGTTTCCTGCCCGGTAGTGCTTTCTGGTTAAAGCTTGCGGAGGTATTCCATCTGTCATGATCCGTATAAGTCAGATCAAATCCCGCAGCTTTTTAAGCCGGGATGAATTAATAACAAAAGTTCAGAAGATCCTTGGCCCATATATGATCCGGGATCTGTCTATCCTTCGAGAATCCATTGATGCCCGTAAAAAAGGGGATCTTTGGATTCTTTATTCGGTTGCGGTTTCCTGCGATCAGGAAGAAAAGGTGCTTAAAAAGCATCTGAAAAATGTGGATCCTTACTGCCCGGCAGAATTTGTGATCCCTGAAAACAGCAGGAAAATACCGGGTTCTGATGCAAATAAAAAGGTCCTTTCCCCGGTTGTGATCGGCGCCGGCCCTGCAGGGCTGTTTGCGGCTTATTATCTTGCGAAATGCGGACTTTGCCCCATCCTTCTGGAACGGGGAAAGGACGTAGAGGAGCGTACAAAAGATGTGGAGGGATTCTGGGAAACCGGGATCCTTGATCCGGACTCCAATGTGCAGTTCGGAGAAGGGGGAGCCGGGGCCTTTTCCGATGGTAAGTTGAATACCGGTGTAAAGGATCCTTATGGTCGAAACCGTTTTGTCCTTCAGACCTTTGTAGAGCACGGAGCGCCGGAAAAGATCCTTTACGATGCCAAACCTCATATCGGGACGGATCTTTTAAGGATCGTGATCCGTAATATGCGAAACGAGATCCGAAATATGGGAGGACAGGTTCGTTTTCAATCGAAAGTAACCGGTTTTGATATTTCCGGAGGGCACCTTAAGAGTGTCAAGCTGGAAAACGGAGAGGAGATCGCAGCGTCCAGAGCGATCCTGGCCATCGGCCATAGCGCCAGAGATACCTTTCGTATGCTGGAGAAAATGCGACTGTCTCTGGAAGCCAAACCCTTTGCAGTGGGCTTTCGGATCCAGCATCCGCAGAAACTGATCGACGATTGCATGTATGGCAGTGATCCTGCCATAGCCCTTCCTCCATCGCCCTATAAACTGACCGCAAGGGCAGCGGATGGGAGAGGTGTTTATTCGTTCTGTATGTGCCCCGGAGGATACGTGGTCAATGCTTCTTCGGAAGCAGGGCGCCTTGCCGTTAACGGTATGAGTTATTCGGCTCGTGACGGCCTTAATGCCAACAGCGCCATCGTTATGGCGGTTTCTACCGAAGATTTTGGTGTAGATACGCCTCTTGCCGGTCTGTCCTTTCAGGAAAGGATCGAAGAAAATGCCTATGGGGCCGGAGAGGGAAAGATCCCGTATTGTAACCTGGGAGATTTTCCGGGTAGCAACAAACTTCCGGGAGCGGATATGGATCCTTATTTTTCGGATTTTTTGCCCCAGTGCAAGGGAAATATACGGCAGTGTGATCTTGGAAACATCCTTCCGGATACCTTAAATTCGGCCTTTTTGGACGGGATGGAACACTTTGCCCATGTGATCTGCGGCTTTGGTAATAAAGGGGCTGTTTTGTGTGCGACGGAAAGCAGGACATCCAGTCCTGTCCGAATCCTTCGAAGGGAGGACACCCTGGAAAGCGTGGATATTAACGGCCTTTATCCCTGCGGCGAAGGCGCCGGTTATGCGGGAGGGATCGTTTCCGCTGCCATTGACGGACTTAAGGTTGCGCAGGCAGTGGCGATGAGCCTGGGCATCTGCTGATTCCATGGGAGTTATTGGAATCACGGAATATTTTTGGTAAAATAATTTGTTGAGATTTTTTCAGGAGCATTCGTTATGACAGCAGAGATTCGTAAGATCATGAAAACCAAAAAACGCATCGTGGTAAAGATCGGTTCCTCCTCCCTGCAACATCCGGAGACCGGTGACCTGAACTATGCCAAAATGGATGCGCTGGTGCGGGAACTGTGTAATATCAAGAACATGGGAAAAGACGTGGTTCTGGTTACCAGCGGCGCTATTGCGGTGGGTAAGAAGGCGGTTAATATCTCCAGTCCTCTTAAGGACAAGGAAGATCACACCATAGCGGTAAAACAGGCATGTGCAGCCATCGGCCAGGCAAGACTTATGATGACCTATCAGAAGATCTTTGCCGAATACAATCAGGTGACGGCCCAGATCCTGATGACCAAAAATACCGTAGCAGACAGCCTTAACCGTTATAATGCCACCAATACTTTTTCCGAATTGTTTAAGCTGGGCGTGATCCCTATCGTTAATGAGAACGATACGGTAGCAACCTACGAGATCGAGATCGGCGATAACGATACCTTAAGCGCCATCGTGGCTTCCATGGTGGGAGCGGATCTGCTGATCCTGTTATCGGATATCGACGGTCTGTATACGGATGACCCCAGGCACAATCCCGACGCGCAGTTTATTGATACCGTGGAGAAACTGGATGACGTGATCCACATGGGAAAAGGCTCCACCGGCAGCAATGTTGGTACCGGCGGTATGGAAACCAAATTATCGGCGGCAGGTATTGCCACCCGTTCCGGTATCGATATGATCATTGCCAACAGTAAGGATGTTAAGATCCTGCATCGTCTGGTAGACGGTAAGATGCTTGGCACCTGGTTTAAAGCAGATCCTGACCCTACCTTTGATCTGCCTTTGTATGTAGCGAAAATTCACCATTAATGTATTTTTATGGATCTGATCACACAAAAGAAAGCTTTAAGAACTAAATACCGCGGGATCCGGGATGCTCTTTCCGAAACACAGAGGCGTCTTTCATCGGAGATTGCCTGTAAGAATCTCTGGGATCGTTTTTTTGCCCCCGGTAACGAACAAAGTTATGACCGGATCTTTTTGTTTTCTTCCATCGGTTCCGAGATCGATACGTTTCCATTGTTTGAGCGGGCAGCAAATCACGGGATCAGCATCTTATACCCCAGGGTATTTGACCGGGAGATGCGTTTCCTTGCGGTTTCTACTATGGAGGACATGGAAGAGGGGTGTTTTTCCATATTGGAACCAAAGGATCATCCCTTCGCGCTTTGGGTAGGCCCCGAAGAAACCACCTGCAGGGACCTGATGGTGGTACCCGGTCTGTTGTTTGACCCTTCC
>JAEEGL012097040.1_pt1 | contig 18974 bp, 9 predicted proteins | sample 9134231 | NCBI WGS metagenome assembly JAEEGL01 (sample SAMN16246548, study PRJNA631951) | gut metagenome | biome: gut microbiome; feature: rumen; material: fiber-attached | host: Bos | place: Iran: Karaj | collected 2018-10 | reverse complement strand
TAATTATATTTATTAGTTGATAATTTAGATGAATTTTTTTTTAAATTCTTTTTTAAATTCATTTTTAATTCATTCAATAAATCATTAGAATTTTTGTTTTTATTTTGAATATCATAAAAATTTAAATATGTTTTAATTGGAATCCCATAATATGGTTTTATATTAAGTGAATCAATTATATTTTGTTTATTATAAACAGGAACATTATATTGAAAACTCGAATTTCTTTGTAATGAATCAATTTCTTTATATATATTATTCATTTTTTCCTCTTTTTTTATTATTTTCATATTTTCTTTAAAAGAATTAATATCATCTTTAAAAGAATTTATTACTCTTTCAGAAAAAACTTTTTGGACTAATTTTATATGATTATCTCGAGAAAAATAATTTTTCCTATCTATCATATAATAAAGATCTTGATATTTTGGATTTTTTTTGATTAAATTTACAAGATTTTGCCTTCTTTCATCATTTAATTCATCTAAAAATAATATTGGTTTATTTCTGTTTGAATAAGAATTTTGATAATAATTTAAGGTATTTTTAACAGTTCTTATTTCATTTTTCATTTTTTTTTCAAAATAATTGTTTTTCTAATATAAAAAGAATATTTAAAAGATAAAGAAAAAATCAATATTGTTCTTTATTTCATTTCCCAAAATTAAACTTAATCTAAAAGTTTCAAATTCATATATATCAGTATAAAAAAATATTTTACAATTCAAGACAATATAATTTTAAAGTAAAGAACACTATCTATTAAATCAATAAACTTTAAAAAATCAAAGGGAACTTTTCAAAAAATTGAAATAAAATTAAACCAAAGCCAAATCTAAAGCAACTATCTTGCTTAAACATTAAATACTTTTTGATTATCCCCATCAACAAAATTCTCACGTATTTGATTTCAACACAAATATATTCTATATATATATATTGTTTGTTCTATAAATTAGGACATCTACTGGTAATATTCTAAATAAACTTATATTTCCATTATTCTATTTCTCTTGGTTATTTTTTTCTGTAATATTTTTTACAAAAATAACTCTTGTTTATATTTTTAAATTTTGTTATAAAATAGAATAAATATAATAATAAATAGCAGTTTAAATTTTAAAAAAATATTTTTTAATAATTGTAAATAATTATAATTGTTAATTAATAAAGGTTTTGAAACACATCATTTTCATTCGAAAGAAAATGTATGTGTTTGTGACTCTATCTTGATATTTTTAATTTTAAAGAACTAAATGAATTATTTAAAATGATTTTGAGCAAAAACTTTAGAAAATAAAAAAAAATATTTGAATATAACTTTTATGCTTTGAATTAATAAATTTACTTATGAATTATTTTATATTATATTGATCATATGTTTTTATTTATTTCATCATTATTCTAGTTTAAATATGACCCCTGAACATAAAATCTTAAAATTCAAAAATGTTGAAACTGAGTATCAAAAACAGAAAAATATGATTTAATATCAATAATATTCATATAAATATTTTAATTAAAAAATATTTATTAATCAATATAAATAAATGAAAAATTATTTAAATTCTTTTTCAAATTTCTTAAAAAACAACGGTATTATAAATAGTCGAACCTTTTTTTTATCTACATACAATAAATCAAATAAGGAAATAAAAACTTTAAAAGAAACTTTAGGGAAAGTTATGTCACATACAAATCCAAGTGGTAAAAATTTAATTTTAACCTCTTTTTAGTATTATCATGTTCAATTTTTGATAAATATATTTATAATGATGACAAAAAAATAAGAAGCCAATTAAGAGGATTATTAGTAATATATTTAAGATTTTCAAGATTTAAATTATTTAATTATTTTTACAAATGGAATTCCATCATTTATAAAATGAAAATATCAAGAAAACCAAAGAAAAAAAACAAGCATAATAATCAATTATATTTTATTAATCCTTATGATGCTTTTAATAGATTATATGAAGATGCAAGATATAAACAAAGCTATTTATCTGCTTTAAAATTATTATATCAATTAAAAGAACATGAAGATTGTCCTTTTCAACCAAAAATAAATAAAGGAAATTATTATTTTTATAATGATGGCTCTTTTCTTTTAAACAATAAAATTAATTTATTGAATAGACTAAAAAGGAATTGTATAACAAATGAATTTAATAAAAGTAATAGTTCAATTAATATAAATTATTCAAATAATAATTATTATAATAATATTAATTATAATTATGATAATAATTCAATCCCTTTTAATCTTAAAAAATTGAATAATGAAAAATCTTTATTTAACTCAGGAAATTCTTCATTTTATAATGCATTAACAAAAACACAGGTTTCTCCTTTATCAAATTCAAATAAATATTTAAGTAAAAATGATAGTAGAATATTTTATTCAAATAACTTTAGTGATTTAAATCCAAAATTAACTTTTCATTATAATCAATATAGAATTCCTCAAACAGAAAAAAATAGAAATATATCATCAGAAGGAATTTTAGCAGGAAGAATTTCAAATAATATTAATACTGTACCAATTGAATCAAATGAGCAATTTTTAATTAATAGTTTTAATAGTGTAATTCCACCAAATGAAATTTCTGCGATTTCAGCAAAAAATGCAAGAAATAAATTTAATATAATATATAATAAAAATATTCAATCAAATTCAGATTCATCATCAAATAGAAATACAAATCCTAATAATTTTATTTTATTTGAAGAAAAAGATAAAGAAAACAATAAAAATAATTTTGTTGAACCATATAATTCTAAAAATAATAAAAATATTTCTCATAATAATTTAAAACTTGATATGAATAGTACTTATAATGAAAAAAAAAATTTAAAAAATTCAAATAACATATCAAATTCAACAGGAACAAATGATAAATATAGCTTAGTTTTTGAACAATTAAGTGTAAGAGCTGCTTATCCTCAAGATAATCATGTAACTTTACAATCTATTCCTGATGATACTTTATTTGCTTATGCTGGAAATTATATTGATTCTGATGAATCTCTTGAAAGATTTAGATTAAATCATAAAAAAAAGAAAAATGTATAAATTAATGTAAATAAAAATTTAATATATAGTTTCTCATATTTATATTTTTTTTGAACAAATTAACTTTCTTAATATATGATTTTTTTAGTAATTTTTTTATTCATGTATTATCCTAATAATCGTCTTATTAATAGAATGAATTGTTTTAATGTATTAATAATATGAAAGTATCCTTTGGAAAAAAACAAAAAAGTTATCAAAAGAAGAATATTATAATTTGCTTTAATAAGGATATGTGACAATATAATAAGTACTTTTCCAAAAAAGAAATTAAATTATTCCCAATGATAAGCTATTTACAAGATAATGAAAAATGTTTAATAATATTAAAGTATTTGTGTTTAGAGCAAAATATTGTTTTGACTATATTAAAAATTTTCCATAAGGAAAATATAAAGAAATAGCTCAGCCCAAAGTTATTCAAGTATTTACCTTCCAACCAGACTTATTTGGTATCATGTTTGAAAAAAATATTTATTGAATAAAAATGATGAATTTTTTAATATTATGAATATTATAATTTTTTGAATGAAATTTTAAAATTATATCTGATAATATATTTTTTAAATTTTTATTATAAATATATTTGAATAATTTAATTTTTGTGAAAATTATATGTCCAACATTTATATTTTAATTATTTTTATATTTTTTTAATTCCCAACCATATAAGTTATTCGATTTAATAAATTAATTAACAATCTGAATTTTAAAAAAAAAGAAACAATTGTTCAACAAATTCTTTATTTACAAATAAAAAAATAAAAAAAATCACTGTTCCTAAAATTAAATCCATCAATTTTTTATTTTAAACCTTTTATTTCCCAAAATTTTAAATATTAAATTTGATAAAGTTATAATGACAAGGAATATACTATTTTGAATGATATAAATAAAAATGTGAGAAAATTTATTTTAATTTATTTTTAATATTATTCTATTATAGAAATTAAAATGAATTATTCTTATTGAAATATTTCATAAAAATTACTCTATATTCAAATTTGAAAATTTTATTATCAACATTACAATTAGAACAACAAAATTTGATTTTAAAAAAAATAATTTTAAGCTTTTTAACTCCATCTTTGAATATGAAATTTAGACAAACCCAACAATATCATAAATCCAATCTGTAAGAGTATAATTAAATTAGGTTTAATTTTACCTTTTTTTCATGAATTTATTAAATCAATTCTGTATTCATTCTCAATAATAGAAGTAATTTTTGGAATATTAACGATTGATTGATTATTTATTTATTATTTATTGTTTTATTTTCTTCCTTAATTTTGATTACAAAAGAATATAAATTTCCATTAAAATCCATTTATTGATGCTACTATTATGTTCATTATGATATTAAAAAAAATTTAATTTGTTTTATAATGAAATTTTCAAGCATTTTTTCTCTTTAATCAAAACATAAATAATAATATTCTATGTTAATTTAGATTGATTGAATTTATATAGAATTAATGCATGTATAAAAATCATTTTATCAACGATTAAAATATTTTATCTATAATAAATAATCTTTTCTTTCTCTTTTTTCAATTATCATTTATTATTTCTTCATTAGAATTAATTCACAATATATAAAAAAAATTATCAAAAAAAGAAGAGAAATAAAACTAATATAAAAATAAATAATGAAGAGTGATGTTTTTAATATGTTTTTTGAAAATAAATCATTTGAAAAATTATTTTGTTTTTTTTGAAAAATAAAATATTGATTATTTTATTCGAATTTCAGTAAAAACAATTTTGAAGCAAAAAAAATTAAAAAATTAATTATAATATTTATTTTCTAAATAATTTTTATTTCATGTAAAAGATTATATATTTTCAAATAAAATATATCAAAAAAGATTAAAAATTTTAAGTTTAATTTACATAAATAATCTTATAATTCAAAAAATATATATAGTGCACAAATATGGGAATAATTCATTATTAATATTAATAAAAAATAATTAAAAAAAGAATAAATACCTTTTAAAAAAGACACATCAAATTTATAATTTGATTTTTTATATCAAATTTATAATAATTAGACTTTTTTACATTTTTTGATTTTTTTAAATACATTTTTAATATGTTTTTCTAATTTGAGAATATTTTTTTCGAGTACAAATTCATTATTTTCACAATTTCTATCAGAAACAATAACTATATAATTATCATCATTATTTGTTTCTTTATATTGTGGACTTCTTGTTTCCAAAGAATTTGTATTAATTTCTTCAATATCATCATCATCATCAAGTTCAATTGATTTTAATGCATTATTTTTTTCATTTAATATTTGATTTGAATCCAAAATATTAAAATTTTTTCTATTTTGACATTTCATTTTTACAATTGGACTTTCTCTATAATTCATAATTGATGACATTTGATGAATTGATTATATTTTATTTTTTAATGTTTGATATAAATATCAATTTATTAAATTTATATTCAATTAATTTTTTGAATGTTTCTATTAAAAATTATTTTATAATCATAAAATTGAGTAATTTACTTTCTATTATAATTAAAAATTTTCGTCTTATTTAAAAAATAAAAGGATGATTTGAAAAAATTTTTATTTTAACATATTAAATTAAAAATAAATCTATAAAAAGCAAATTAAAAAATGAAAAGATATATCAAAAGTTAGAAAAAAAAAATAAAACAAATTAAAATTTGTTTATTTTTTTTCAAGATTTTTATTCAGATAAAATATTTATTAACCTATTATTTTAGAAAGAATTAAAAAAATGTTTTTAGTTTTCAAAATAAAAGAATTTAATATATTTAGTTTTTAGATTCCTATTTTTTTTTGCATTGTTCATAATCTTTATCACAATTTTTGCAGCATTCGTTAATCCAAAAAAGCCTTGCTCTCCTATGACATTGATCTTTGCAATAATTTCTTATTTTCTCACAATTAACTTGAAAAGTAATAGAGAATAAAGTAATAAAAATTAAAAAAATCAAATTAAATTTCATTTTTATTTTTATTAAATAAAAAATCTTTGGTTTTAATAAATAAACTATTTAAAATTAAAGAATATAAAATACATCTTTAAAAATATATAAAAAATTTGATATTTATTTTCTTGAATTTATGTTAATTAAAAGAATAATATTTAAAAACAAAGAACAATGAATTCTTATGTAAGAAAATACACCAAATAAAAATAATCACAATATAATAAAATATTATTAATTGATAATTATATGGGAAAATAAGAATTTTGAATTAATAGAAATTAATGAGATATATCTTTTAAAGCATGAAAATTATTCAAATACAAAAGATAAAAGATTTCTAATCAAAAAAATTAAGAATATTTTAATTATATATGATAAAAGTAAACAAAAAGATATTTAATTCTTGAAAAATTCTTCAATTATAAAAAAAACAAATAATAAAAAGAGAAATAAAAATATAGAAAGAATAATTACTATTCAATTTGAATTTTTTCATGTTTATAAATTAATGATTTAAAGAATATTTGGTAAGTTTTATTTAAAAGATTTAATATTTAAGTTAATTAGAATTTAATGTTTTAATTGATTCAATTCCATTTCTGATTATAAATTTATAAAATACTTTTAAAAAGTAATTTTTAATAAAAAATTATTCTTCAAATATGATAACCTAATTTAATTATAGAAAAAATCAAAATACTTCATTTAATTATCTTATTATATAAATTAAATTATTTTTTATTGTTCTTTTTTTTAATTTTATATTATTATAGATATAGATAAGATAATTTTTCTAAAATTATTAGAAAGATTAAAGGATTCATTTCATAAAATTCAATAAAAAATCTTTTGAAGTTTATATTATATTTGAAAATATATAAAAATATCTTTTAAATCCTTAATAAAATTGAAATTTTAAAATTAGAAAAATTTTCGAAGAAAATATTTTTATTTATTTTATGTACCAATTTCTTAAAAAACATAAAAAACATTGAAAAAAATCTTTAAGGAATCAAAAAAAATTAAAATTTATTTATATTTTTTGCAATTCAATTATAAAATAAAATTAAGATGAAAAAATTAAATCATTCAACTCATTCAATTCATTTAAACGAATCAATTCATAAAGAGAATTATTCTCATTTACTAGAAGAAGCAAATCACAATAATGTTAAAAAACAATATAATAAAAATGAATTATTTCAAGCAGAACATGATATATTAGATTATGTTAATAAATTAAAAAGAAAAACTATATTAAGTATTGATGAAGGAAATGCTCCAACCATTAAACCAAAATCAAGAAACTCTGCTTTAACGATAAACAGTCATCAAATAGGTCCAACAAACAAAATTAAATTACAAAGAATATCTGATAAAAATGTTGACAAAGCATTTAGTAGAAGAATGAGTTATAATGTAAATCGTGTTTTTAGTCATAAAAAACAAGGTTCTGATAAATCGAGAGATTTGTTTAAAACTAAAGATTATTCTCATAGAAGTAAAGAAAATAAATATAAAAGTTCTTTAAAAAATAAAAACGATAAAGAACAAGAAAATATAAGGAAAAACGATGGAAGAGAAAGTGTTAGAAAACATGACCATAAAGATAGTTTCAAGAAAAAATATGGAGATGAAGATAGTATAAATAAAAAATCTAAACATAAAGACAGTTTAATTAGAAAATATGGAGATGAAGATAGTATAAATAAAAAATCTAAACATAAAGACAGTTTAATTAGGAAATATGGGGATGAAGATAGTATAAATAAAAAATCTAAACATAAAGATAGTTCAATTAGGAAATATGGGGATGAAGATAGTATAAATAAAAAATCTAAACATAAAGATAGTTCAATTAGAAAATACGGGGATGAAGATAGTTTAAATAAAAAATCTAAACATAAAGATGGTTCAATTAGAAAATACGGGGATGAAGATAGTATAAATAAAAAATCTGAATGTAAAGATAGTATATTGAAAAAAGCTGAAAATAAAGATAGTATAATTAAAAAGAAAGATAATACATATAAAAAACAAGTTGGTATATTTAAAGAACTTGTTAAAAAACAAGAAAAAAAAGAACATAAAAAAAAACAAAAACATAAAATAACAAAAGATACCAATAATAACACGGAAGAAGAAACATTGGAAAGTTTCTCAAAAAATAGTTTTAAAACATACTCTCATCAAAAAAGTTTAGAAGCTCAAAAGGATATTTTTCAAAGAAAAAATGTTAAATCTTTTGAAAAATCAAATGAAGTGGTATCAAAAAATTTAAAAAAAACAGTTTCAATAAAAGGAAAATCTTCAGGAACTGAAAAAGAAATAGAGTTAAAAAATCTTTCAAAAATAAAAAACAGTGATATTACTTTAATAAAACAACCAAAGTCTTTTGAAGTGAAAAATGACTCAGATTCAAATAATGATAGTGAAAATAGTTTTTTAGAATTAACTAATTTATCAAATAAAAATATACTTCAATTAAATGAAATTAGAAAAGAATTAAAAATATCAATTATTGGAAAAAAAAAAGATAATCTTCATAAAAATAAAACTTTTTTATTAGATGAAGATGAACTTTTAGATCAAGAAGTTTTTAATGAAAATAATGAAAGTGAAAGTAAAAGTGAAGAAAGTACTCTTGATGAGATTGAAAAAGAAAAATTTAGAATATTAAGTAGAAAAGGTTATGTTTATGATTCTTTTGATGATGAAGAAAATATAGATGAAACAGTAGATTATTATTATATTATTCCTGAATCAGGTATTATTCACTTTATTGATTTTTTTATTGCTATTTTCACATTTTATAATTTATTTTTTATTCCTTTGTATTTAGGAAGAAATGAAATTCATTGTTTTAAAGGAAGAAGATATTACTTTAATCTTGTTTTTAATGTTACTATTGATATTTTTCATATTATTGATTTAGTTATTCAATTTTTTATTGCTTTTTATGATTTTGATGAACTTTTAATTACAAAACATAGTTTAATTGCAGAACATTATCTTAAAACTTGGTTTTTTGTGGATTTCATTTCTGCAATTCCAGTACAAAGTCTTTTGATTTTTTTTGATAAAAAATGTTATAATCCAGAATTTTTAAATCATCCTATTTATACTAAAAATTATGTTTATTTATTTATTTTATTGAGATTAATGAAAATATTTAAAGTTGTTTCAAATAATAAATTTGTTTTTATATTCACAAATGAATTTTCAAAATTTAATTATTTCAACAATTATGGAAGACTATCAATATGTGTATTTATTTTTTGTATTTCTTTACATATTGTAGCTTGTGTTTTTTTATTTATTGGAAAAAATGATTATCCAAATTGGATAGGTCACTTTGAGCATACAAATAAAAACTTTCTTCAATTATATTTAATATCAATATATTATACTATAACAACATTAACAACTGTTGGATATGGAGATTTAACATGTGTAAATTATAAAGAAAAAATTTTTGGATTATTTTTAGAAGTTGTTGGAATTTTTGCTTATTCATGGGCTTTAACTTCCATTAGTAATTATATAAAAATATTAAATGATAAAACTGAAGAATTATCAAATAATATAAACATTTTAGATGAAATTAAATTAACTTATCCTAATTTCTCTGATGAATTGTATGATAGAATTAAAAGATTTTTAAAATATAAACATTTCAATGAAAAAAAAAACAAACATAATATTATAGATGAATTACCAATAGGATTAAGAAATAATTTAATATTTGAAATGTATAAACCAATAATCAAAAATTTTATATTTTTTAAAAATTTCACAAATACAGATTTTATTATAAAAGTAATATTAGCATTTAAGCCAATTTTATCATTAAAAAATGATATATTAATAAAAGACGGTGATTTAGTAGAAGATATTATTTTCGTAAAAAGAGGAACACTTTCATTACAACTTCCTTTTGTATTAAATGTATCAAAATTGAAAAGGACATTTAATTTTTCTGCTCCAATGAGAAGATCAACATTATTTTTCAATACTGTTGCAAGAGATGCTTCAGTAAATAAAGGATTATATAATTTCAAACCAATGAAGAGAAATTCTAATTTAAATAAAAATAAGAAACAATCAAAATTTTCTCTTTTAAATATAAGTGGTAATGAAGAGAAAGAAGAAGTACAATATTTTCGAATATTAGAAATTAGAAGAAATGAACATTTTGGAGATATATTAATGTTTCTTGATCAAAGAAGTCCTTTATGTTTAAGAGTAAAATCCAGAAAAGCAGAATTATTTTTTTTAAATAAAGAAGATGCTGTAAATATTTCTGCAAGTTATCCTCAATATTGGAAGAAAATTAATCAAAAATCACTTTTTAATATGGAACAAATTAAAAGATTAACAAATAGAATTGTTAAAATGATTACTAATGAACATGGAGTTAATCCAAATAAATATAAAAGAATAAAAAAAACAAATTCATTTGCCAGTTCAATTAGTATAATTGAAGATGGTGATAATGATTTGAAATCTATACCTTCTTTAACAAGAGAATCCGAATTAAATAATTATTCTGATGATAGTAGTTCTAGTATTTCTGAAAGTTCTGATGAATCTTCTTCTGAAGAAAAGAACTTAATGCCAAAAAATAATAATAGAAATAATATCATAAAATCTTATATAAATGAAACTGGATTAAAAACTATTGTTGAAGATTATAATAGGGAATGCACTAAAAAATCTTCTGTTTCTGATAATAGTATGATTAATCCTATTCAAAATACATTTAAAACTTATTCTACTCAAAAGCATGAATCACAATATATGAAAAAACCTACTGAATTAAAATATTTCAGAGCTAAAACTCATAAAAGAAATTATACTCCTTATAATTATGATGAAATTAATGATGAAATTTATCCTGAAGAAACTTTTATTATTTCTCAACAATCAAATCCTAATTTTCAATTTGAGATTAATGAAATTTATAAAAAAAAGTCAAGTATTGATAATATATCTATTTGTTCCACTGAAATTTCTTTTTCTATTAATAGTGAATATGATAATATTGATCAGTTAAGTGACCATAATTATAGCAAAGATGATTCATTTAGGAAAAAAGTTGAAAATTTTATAAAAGAAGAAATTAATCTTAAGAATAATCAAAAAAATTATAAATCAAATACAGGTATTGATTTTAATAATACTAAACATATTAATTTTAAATCTATCAAAGAAAAAGACGAAGAAAAAAGAGTTAAATTTAAAAGAGTAAATACTATGAAATCTATGAAATCAATGAAATCTATGAAATCAGTGAAAAGTGCCAAATCCCAAAAAAACATTAATAACGATGATGAATCTCCACAATCAAATAGTATAATAATACCTAAATCTAAACAGTTTATGACAGGTATTGAATATAAATATGATGATGATAAAAAAAGGAGTAAAAAAGATATTCTTAGTGTGATAAGTCAAAAAATAGAAAAAGATAATTTGAATTTAAATAATCCAGATTTGTTTTATTCTGAAGTTTTTATGAAATTTTTGGATAAAAAAAAAACACATGATGATGATTCTAGAAATGGAATGAATGATGAAGAAAAAGATTTTTTACAAAGAATGGGAAATATTAGTATAGGAAATAACACTGTTGTGAAATTAAATTCTGAAAAAATATTGGATCATTTCAAGAGTAAAAATTAGTTTGTGGCTTTATAAATTATTATAGATATTCTCATTTGTTATCATTTTTTAAATTATGCTTGAATTTGGTATTTTTATTTATTTTATTGTTAAATACTATTGAAATAAAAAATATATATTATTTTAGGGTATAAGTCCAAAAAAAACAAAACATTGATAAACAAAATTATTTCTTATATAATTATTAATTCAAGAATAAGGTTCTTATCTTTGAAATTAAATAAATATAAAATTATATTTATAAATGAATTTCTGATCATATTTATATTATAATTAATGAATATATAAAATTAAATTTTTCATTATAAATCTAAATAATTGAATATGAATATTTTTTTATGATAAATTTTTTTAAAAATATTTTTTTTTGATTATAATTTTGTAGGATGGAATTATATTTAATGAATTTAGGAAATTAATTATATTAATTTAATTATAAATAATTACATTATAATCTTAAATTTAACAACAAATGAATATTTAATTTTATTAATTAAGTTCCTCATATTGAAATATAAATAATATTAAAACAATTATTTTCAAAATTATACTTAAATTTTTGTTAATAAAAATTATTTTTATATAAAGGCAATTTAATAATAAATAATAAAAAACCAAAAAATTCTTTCACAATAAAATCCAAGAAATTTATAAAATATCAAAATTAGAATTTTTTTAATCTTTCAAGAATATTAACAATATCAAATCCAGTGACCCAAGTAAAGAATTTACATTTAGTTTTGACATTAACTTTTTCAATAAAAAGAGCTTGATATAAATCATAATTTTTTCTAAGAACACAACAATCATTTTTTTCTAAATTTCTAACAAGACATAAATCATTATAACCATCACACATAAAAACAACTCTTTTGTAATTATTTCTTGGATGTTTTTCAAAATAAATTTCTAACTCATTTTTTTTACAAATTGAAGGACAACACATATCACAATTATGTGGGTTTGCTTCAGAAACTATTAAAGCATCATCTATTATTTTAGTTCTATTTGCAATAATTTCTTTAATTAAATCATCAATATGATTAATTTTTAACATTTCGTTAATGCAAAAAATATTTCCACTTGATATTATAATTGAATCATATTTATCATCATTTCTCCTTAAATAATTAAATAGTCTATTCATTCCTTTTGTTAACTCAACTTTTGATAAAGAAGTCTTTATTTCTGAAATTCCTTTTCCGTTGGATTTAACTAACTGGAAAAAGAAATTTAAAGTATCACACCAATTTATATATTTTTCTGCTGCTTCATCTAAAGAATCTAGTTGATCATATTTTAATAAATATTTTGATGTTACATCCATTGAATCTTCATTTGTTATTGTTCTGTCCATGTCAAATACACATAATGTTTTTTTACCTTCCATTTAAATAATTTAATTGTTTAAATTTATATATGTTAAATTATTTTTTTTTCAAATTAATCTTTTTTCTAATGTTAAAAAAACGAATTTTTATCATTATTTGAATATATAATTCATTCATAATTTAAAAAATTAAATATATAAACATATTAACAATATATTAAAACTCAAAAATAAAATAAGAAAAAAAATAAAAATTAAAAATAACAATAAAAAAAAATAAAAAAATAAGCTTAAAAAACTCAAAGCAAAATAATTTTAAAATAATTTATAAAAATCCCATTTAAAAAAAATGAGAATCCAATCTTTTTTCACTGATCCAATAATTCATCGTTCATTTAAAGGAAACAATGACACAATAACATCATGTTTATTTTCTCCAGACATGAAGCAATGTATAACAGGATCATCAGATGGAAATATATTTGTATGGAATTTTAAACCTCAAATGCGTCCATTTAAATTTATAGGACATAAATCATCAATAAATGAAGTAGCAATAAATGTAAAAGGAAATATAATAGCATCAGCATCAAATGATGAAACAGTAAGATTATGGAATAATTCAGTAAATGGAAAATATCAAGTTTTAAAGTGTCATGCAAGTCCAGTTAGATCTATTGATTTTTCTTCAAATAATAAATTTTTATTAACTGCTTCAAATGATAAAATTATTAAATTATTTAATATAACTTCACCTAAAATTAAATTTATTTCCAGTTATCCAGGACATAATAATTGGATTAGATGTGCTAGATTTTCACCTGATGATAGATTAATTGGAAGTTGTGGTGATGATAATACTGTTAAAATATTTGATATTGAAAAAAGAAATATAGTTCATTTATTTAATGATCATATTAGTAATGTTAATTCTTGTAGATTTTCTCCTGATGGAACTTTAATTTCAAGTGCTTCTGATGATAAAACGATTAAAATATTTGATATTAGAAGTGGAAGATTAATTCAACATTATGATGCTCATTCTGATAAAATTAATTGTATTTCTTATCATGCTAGTGGAAATTATTTAATCAGTTGTTCTGATGATTCTACTATTAAAATATGGGATTTAAAAATGGGACAAATATTATATACTGTTCATGGTCATCAAGGTAAAATTAAAAGTGTTAATTTTTCTAAAGAAGGTGATTATTTTTGTTCTGGAGGTGAAGATTCTATTTTAATGGTATGGAAAAGTAATATCAAAAATATGGATGAAGAATTTAATACTTTGGCTAAAGCAACTAATCAAACTGTTACAATGTCAAATAAGAGGAAAATTAATTTAGAAGAAACTAAAGAAAATTATGATAATAATTTTATGAATGAAGTACAAATGGGAATTGAAGGTGGAGAGAATATAATTAATGGAGGAAAAATACCAAATAAATATTTTGCAAATAAATATAAAGTTACAATTGAAAAAGGAATTAAAAATACATTTTTAAAATCAAATAATATAAATACTCATACTCAAAATTTACAAAATTCAAATTCAAGTTATCAGAATAATTCAAGTGCAATGATTAATAATAGTCAATTAAATCCTTTTGCTCATTTACCAACAGAATTAGCTTCTTCTTTTGATAAAATGATAACTCAATTAGAAATAATAACTAAAACTATGAAAATTATGTCTCAAAGAATTCAAACTGTTGAAGGTCAAGTCGAAGAATTATATAATATGAGAAGAATGACTTCTACTATGAATAATAATATGATGGAGAATAATCAAAATATATTTAATCAAAATTTATCTAATGAAAATTCTCATCAAAATCAAATTAATCAAAATGAAATTGTTGAAGATAATGATGAAGAAAATTTTGAAGATAATAAAGAAGAACATTTTGATGAAAATGAAAAACAAAATTTTGAAGAAAATGAAAAAGAAGAAGAACATTATGAAATTCCCAGAGATGAAAATGAAGATGAAATTTTAGAACCTAATGAAAATAATAATGAAAATCCTGTTGAAGTTTTTGAAGATAAAGAAAATGAAGAAGAAGATATTTAAATTTATAATTTAATTTTTATTTTTTTTTAATAACATTAAACTAAAGATTTATCTATTGTTAAATTCATTAATCAATATTATTAATAAAAATTTAATAAATAAAAAAATGAATTTTCAACCTAAAACAAAAGATGATATGGTTGTTACTTGGGATATAATGTATCAAACAAGTAAAGAAGTTATGACTGCAGTTATTACTAAAAATATTGATATTAATGACCCTTCACTTTCTGAAAAAATTGAAAAATTAATTAAATATTTTTCTTGTTTAAAAAATGATTGGATTGAACCTTCAAGAGATGAACAAAAAAAAATTTATTTGACTTATTTCCAAGAATCACCTGAGAATAATCAGAAATTTGAGAATTATTTAAATATAGTTTGTCCAATAAGAGTATTAAGTCCTAAAACTTATATTTAATTATTTAAATTAATTTTTGAAAATTAAAACAATTGTTTAAGTTATTATAAATATATTTTAAACAATTATTTAATTTTAATTTAAATTATTAATTTTATAATGAATAATGAAGGAAATGTATTTGAATATAAAGGAAAAAATATAAATTTATTAGATACTTTAGATGAGGATGATTTATATAAAGAAAATAATGAATCAGAAAATCAAAATTTTTTGAAGGAAAACTTTTTCAGAGAAAAATTATATAATATGCATTCAGCAAGTAATTTAAGAATTAATAATAATGAACCAATTAAAAAACGTTATTCATCAAAACCAAAACCAAAAATAAATAAAAGAAATAATAATTCTAATTTAAACAATCACTATGATAGAAGTGATACTAATAATAATGTTATTGATATTAATGATTTAATTGTTCAAAATAAAGAAAACAATAATGAAAAGGAAAAAGAAAATAAAAATAAAAAAAAAGAAATAAATCCTCGTATTCAAAGATTATATGAAGATCATAATAAAAAATTAGAAAAACAAAAAAAATTAAAAACCCAATACGATAATGATGAAATGAATAAATTTTCATATGCTCCAAAAATAAATAAAAAAAGTAGAAAAATTGTAACATCAAATCCAAAATTAAATAAACCAATTCAAAAAAGAACAAATGAAATTATTCAAGAAACAAATGAAAAAATTAATCAACTAAAAAATCATATTAATCCAAATTCTTTTAATCCAAAAATTAATTATTCTTTTTCAAATAATTTAAAAAAAGAAGAAAATGTTTATGAAAGATTATATGAACCAAAAAAGGGAATTCAAAATGAAATTGAAAAATTCATAAAATCAGAAAAAGATATAAAACAAAGAAAAAAAAATATTACAAATGATGAAAAAGAATGTTCATTTCATCCAAAAACTTATTCAAATATAAATAATAATTCTCAATTTAATATAAATAAGTTTATAGAAAAACAAAATGAATATTTATTTCAAAGTCATTCAAAAATGTATAATTTAAAGAAAAAAATAGAAAAATCAGAAAAAGAAAAAAATACTTTCAATCCAAATACATCATTTACTTCAACATCAAATGCTGCAATTAAAATTGATATTAAAAGACAAGGAGAATCTCTTTTAGAAAAAATAGATAGAATGACATATGAATATGCAGAAAATAAAGAAAAATTAAAAAAAAATTTAGATTCTTATTATAATAATTTTAGTTTTTCTCCTGAAATTAATTATAATTATAATAATAATTATTTACTTAAAAATTCTACTAATTATAATTTTATAAATCAAAGTTTTTCAGGAATTAAGAAAAAGACTTTGAAGAAATCTATGTCAAGTGATAAATTAATTATCCCAAAGAAATATGTTAATCATAAATATGATCATATTGTTTCTAAATATATTTTAGATGATGATTTAATAAAGAGAATTGATGAGAATAGAAATAAAAAATATATTGAAAATTTAAAAAGAAAAGAAGAAAGAGAATTGAAAGAATTAAAAGAATGCACTTTTGCCCCAAAAATTAATACAAATTTTAATATAAATAATATTAATGAAATAAATTCTTATTATTCACCAAATAGAGAAGAAAATTCTTATACAGGGTTAAAAAAGAAAAAAATATTATATGATTCTTGTAATAATATTAATAATAATTATAATTTCACAGAAAATTATCATCCTAATAATTATAATAATTATAATAATTATTCTCAAAATTATGACCTAAATAATAATTATAATATTAATCATAATTCTGAAAATTATAATTTGAATAAAAATGAAAATAGTATGACTCAGGAAAATTATAATATCAATGATTATAATAATAATAATCAAGAATTTGAAAATTATAATGATAATAATTATAATTTCACTGATAATTCTGAAAAATATAATATTAATGAAAATGAAAACTTTAATTTTAATAGTAACAAAAAATATTGATTCATTTTTGAATACAATATTTATAATTTAATATAAATAAATATAATTATGAATTTAAATAAATATTGTTTTTATAAAATAATAAATATAATTATATCAAATAATAATTAATTTTTAACAAAAAAAATAATTAATTTAACATTTAAAAAAATTTTAATGATTACTCGTTATAAATTCTTAGATTTTTTAATATGGAGTGTTCTAAGATTATTAATATATTCATTCCTTCTTTCATTTGTTGCTTATAATTATAATGATTTACCAAAATATGCATTAGAATTTAAAAATCAAATGAAAGATGCAGCAAAATATTCTAATTTTACATGGCCAGATTATATTAATAAACAATTAATTCATCCAATTCCAATATTTAAAAAATTTTTATTTATATGTTTAATATGTAGTGTATTAGCAACTTTTGGATTTAAATTATTCCAATTTATTTCTGGAATTTTAGTATTTGTTATTGATTTTTTAAAATATCATCCTTTAAAACCTCCAGAAGTTTCAGAAGGAGAATCTTATGAAGCTTTAAGTCAAAAATATCCTTGGATTGATACTATTTTAATTGGAGTTTTTGGAATTATTATGATTATTCATTCTTTAGTTGAAATTCCAGAAGATTGGATTCTTGAAAAAGACAGTAATAAAATAGAAGCAGTTTTAGAAGAAGATACTGAAGAATATAAAAAGAAACAAATGGAAAAAGAACAAAAAAAAGGTAAAAAGAAGAAAGATTAATATAAAATTTTTAATAATTTTTTAATAAGGTAAAATAGAATAGATTATTTTATCTAATTTAAATTTATTTAAATTTTTGAACAAACATCATTTTTTTATATTTTTAAAATTAATAAAAAAATGCTTATAAAATTAGAAAATAACGTTATTGTAAATGAAAAAATAAATTATTGATAAAAAGGTGGTCCTCAACTTCATTATTTAGAATTAATCATACCAAAAATCAAGTCAATTTAAATATGATTAATATTTTTCTTTAAAAAAAAAGAATAAAATTAAAAAGAAGAAATAATGCAATTATATTACCTGAATTATTATTTATTCTTGTGAAATTTCATAAATAAAATGGAAATTTAAAATGAAATTCATTATTTCATAAACAAAACAATTTAATAATCTTCTTTTAGAAGATGAAAATAAAGAAGAGACAAAAATATAAATGAAACTTTAAAAAAATTCTAAAACTTTTTAAATTCTTATAAGTATTTTTTGTAAAAATAAATTAAAAAAATATATAAAAAATATATTATAAATTTGTCAAAATACAATTAAAAATATTATTCCATCATTACACCACTTTTCCATAAAATAATTATATTATCAGCTCCAGCAGAAGCGATATTTCCATTATTTAATTCAACAATACAATTTACAGAACGAACATGTTCTTCTAAAATTTGTTTTTGAATAAAACTAT
>JAEEGL016152826.1_pt1 | contig 18975 bp, 10 predicted proteins | sample 9134231 | NCBI WGS metagenome assembly JAEEGL01 (sample SAMN16246548, study PRJNA631951) | gut metagenome | biome: gut microbiome; feature: rumen; material: fiber-attached | host: Bos | place: Iran: Karaj | collected 2018-10 | reverse complement strand
GCTGCTGCCCATCTCTTCGGGAAGCCCCATGCGCGAAATCCAGGACATGTCCGCAATCGCCTTGTTTTCAACACCAGGCAGAAAAACGAGGGCCTTCGTGTTGCGAATGCGCTTGCTGTCCGCATGCAGACAACGCATAAATGTGGGAATAAGGGCGGTCAGAAGACCATCACAATGAACGATGTCATACGCCTGCGGCGATTGTTCAAGCCAGGCACACACGGCATGGGCAAACACGGCACACGCCCGAATGCCATCATCATCCGAAAGATTCAGACCATCGCGAAGGCAGTCATTATCCATATAAAATGCGCGGACATGGCCTTCCAGCCGGCCCTCCAGAACCTTGACCTGATAGTCCTGACCATCAACGCGTGCATTGCACTCCACAAGGCGTTCTGCCAGTCTGCCTGCTCCTTCATCGATATTCTGACTATGGGGAACGGCAACATCGATCGTAATGTCCGAACGATGATTAAGGAGGTATTCCGGCAATTCACCGGCAAGACCTTTCGCTGAACAAAAACCACTTCCCACGTACAAAACTCGAATCATTTCCGCTGTTCCATTCCAATTCACGCGAATTTCGGAACTTTATCAGCTCCCGCCTCCGCGCAGTCAATCCATAAAATGCGCCCAAACACGGGCTACAAAGGCTTTTCATTCTAACGCCTTACGCATCTCAATGTCAACCTGTGCTTGTGCGCTTAACTTGATTCTAAATGCACACATTCTCGCACATTTTCACACACAAACCCAATCCTCTTTCACTGACTCCGCTATGGCCGTTCGTCTCGTTTTTTAAACCGAGCCTATGCGCTGCGCGCATACGGCTTCGGCGTGCGGCTATTTGCCGGCATGAATGAACGACAGATGCCTGCCATTGCCCAGAAAAAATACAAAATGCAAATACGCCGCACGTTTATCTTCGACGCTTATCCCCCAAAACACTGAACATAATGCATTCTCAAGCCCACCGATGCCCCATAATGCCGCAGGTTCATGATATCCAATGATTCAGAAATCCCCCAAAAACTTCATTATTCCAGTTCTGCCGAATGCTGCTCACCCCATCCACGAAGCAGATAGAAATCGTGTACATCCACCCAGACCAGTGCCCCATCCGAACGTTCCACTCTCACCCATCCGGGCACATGCGAAATGACCTTGACCGTCATGCCGGGAATAAACGAACCATCCAGATTCCCGGTTTCATCACTGCCCAATTCCGTTCGCAAAGAGCTGACTTCTGTCAGCACGCCAAACTTCATATCTTCAGTTCTCTTCTGCGCAATCAGAAGTGCCCCGGCGATAAGCAAAAACAGCCCGCTCATAACCAGCAAATCGATAAAAATCGCCCGAAACCGGCTGCTGCGTCCCCACACAATATACCCGGTCAAAATCAGAAATATACAACACCAGATAATGAAAAATGCCAGATGAAGTTCCGCTCGCGAAAATCTATGGGCAGTCTCCCAATAGGTGTAATCTGATGAATTTCCCCGAATAAACTTCGTGGCTGGATTCTTTTGATATACGCGGCTTTCAATGAGCATCTGAAGTTCATCAATATATTTGTTGACGTTCACTCCCCTGAATATCGAAAGCTGCTTGACATACCCCATGGCTTCGCCAAGCCGCTCCGAACGATAACTCGCGGTGGCAAGGTTCACGAGAACATCAAATTGAAGTGCGTCCCAGCCCTCCTCTATCATCTGCTTTTCGTAGCGGCGATAAAGTTCGAGCGCAGCTTCGGGCTTGCCTTCATCAAACTGCCTTCGCGCAAGGTTTTCCAGGTTTTCCAGGCTCTCGGGTTCTTCCTGCTCGGTCTTATCCTGAGCCCATATATCCAGGGGAAACAATACAAATATGATTAAAAATATAAAACAATTCCATCTCATATTCGTTTCTCCGCATTCAGTCTGGTGATGAGAATTTCAATCATCGGAGCTATCTGTTCAGAACTGATCGGTTTCTGTGTGCTGTACGTCGTCATTCTCAGCTCACGAATGATATCCCAGATGACTTTCGTTTCCGACTCCGAAAAAACCGACCTCAGACGCTCGCTCATTTCCTGCTCTGAATTGGTATAATCAATCTGAAATCCCAGTTTCAGCAATTCGCGCAATGTCTGGAGCTGAGCATCCGAAGAATTCGCTGCCTTAAGACTTTGCAAAAGAATACCGCATTCCTCCCTGACCGCTTTTCGCTGGCTGAATGCCTGCTGTCTCTTCTTAATATATATTATCAGATAGATAAATATTGCCAGACCTGGCGGAAGAATGAGCCACAAAAATGATATCGGCTTTCTCACAATACCATTGCTCAAAGCAATATCGCGAAGCTGAACACTATCCAGTGTTACGGTCTTTGCCCTGGGATTCTCTATCGATATTTCCCTGCCGGATTCCTCGACATCGATCGTGAACGATTCACTCTGGTACGTGCGGTACTGATGAATTTTGGGATCAAAAGATACCACTTCAAACGGCGGTATGAACCATTCTCCGGGGGTTAATGCAAGCAGCTTGACGCGGTAGGATCGGGTTGAAAGAACATGATCATTTTCAATTCTCTCATCCATGTCATAATTATGAACAGGATACGCCTTAAATCCCTCCGCGCTCCTGGAAAGACTGTGCGGAGCAAGTCCAATCCCAGTTACCGGTGCTGTACCGGATATTTTAACATCAATAACGATGACATCTCCCACATGAACTGTTTTCGAAGAGATACTCGCCTTGATCTCAAAAGTCCCGACATTGCCATAGTGAAAACCTGCTGGCTGGGGCTCAGGAAGCGGTATGACCTCAACGATATGTGTATCGTGCGTTATCCACGGATTATTCGAAAGATAGGGAACCTGAACCTTTAAAGCTGGCAGCGGAAGCTTACCCACGACCATCGGTGTAATATAATAAACCGCATGAGGCTCTTTTGTATAGGAAATGGAATCAAAAGATGCCAGACTCGCAGGAGGCGCCTTGCCTTCGATGCTGTACCATTTTACAAATTCCGGTTCCTCGACATCATAATAGACCTGCCCCCTCCGGGATGATACATATACATCATATTCAGCCCGAATCGTCTCCCCAACATAAATCTGATGCACTGGCACATTGACATCAATAAACATATCATCAGGAAATGATGCAATGCGAACATTTTTTGCCTGTGACAGTTCAGAATTGTCGTAAGCCGGCTCCTGGCAAAAGGCATTCGCTGCAAACAGACTGAAACCAGCCATAAGGATCAGGAAACTATATAACGGCATTAATCTTTTCATTTCCATTCACCCTATTACCAGTCCTTGTCACTCGCAGGAGGATCAACATTGCCGGGTAGCGGGACATGATACGCTCCGCTTTCGATATCATCAAGCAGGGCATCAATGTAGTCGCGTTCCTGCTGTCTGAGATCATATTTTGACGCATTATTGCCTTTGGCATGCTCATCCGGTGTACTGTCATCCCCCTGCGTTTCAGTTCCCGGACCTTTCGGCGTCGCAGGCGTTTCGGAAGGCTTATCCGGTGATTTGTTGGGAACATTTTGTTTTTGATTATCATCTCTCTGCTGTTTGCTATCCTCTTTCGAATTCTCCTTATTGCTGTCGTCTGATGAATCCTCTGAATTGTCTTCATTTTGCTGCATCTGTACTATCAAAAGCGAGAATCCGGGTTTCTCATCCGAAACAGTACTTCTGAACATAATATCCGAAGTTACGGGCTTCTTCAGCTGAAACAGCTTTACCAGGGATTCTGGTTTCCAGTGGCTATGACCATCCTGCCCCAACTCAACCAGATAATCCTTGTCATTCTTATTCATCAGGTATGAATTAAATGATACGTCCTCTGGGCGTATCAGTTCATCCGAAAAGAAATGATAATCCACCAGCGTGCGAAGCAGCGGTGTATTGGGCGATAATTCAGGGATATAATTTACCGATTGTCCGGGACAGTTCCAGACTGGATTCATAAATACAGCTTCTTTCAGCTCCAGATCTTCCAGTGAAATCTTATGTTCCTGTACATCAGGCGCACTATTGCAATCCGAGGATGTTGCCAGATGCACCTGGTACTCCAGCAATGATTGATTCTTTTCGAGGGATAATTTGATTTCGTACGTCTGTTCCTGCGTTGTACCATTATGAATGAGCACGACCTTCGGAATATGCATCTTGATCTGCGGTACCTGCATCAGCTCGGGATAAACCGAGAAGACCATATATTTTGATTTCGAAATCGTCGTCATTGCAGCCGATGCGCCGCGCATCTCAACGAAATTATTATTTCCTTCCCGAATGAATATGCTGAAGTTTTCCAATGTTTCCACATCGTTCGAACGCGTAATAATATCAAAGAATGCACTCTGCTCGGGTTTAAGCTTAAACCGAAAATGATCGGGTCTGGCAGGACAAAGAATCAGACCTTCCACCTGACTCTCGGATGTCATATCAATAACATTCAGTTTCAGTTCAGCGGAATAACTCGTCAAATCGTCTATATATTCGCAATCAACCGCACGCTTGAGTGCAATCTTCAGCTGAGCTTCACCATTATTTTTTGTATATAAATGAGCATAATAAATACCATCTTTATTCAGTTTGACATCCCTGATTTCTGCATTGTATTTTTCATAATCTTCTGCGGCAGGAGGGGCCTTGGGAAGCGGTTGTCGAAACACACTGACCGGCATGCCAAAATCAGTACCATTGTCCGGCGCTTCATATAGTTCAAAATGAACCTGTGAAAACGGAAGTCTGGAAGAATCATCGAGCCATACTTTGCGTTCGAGCGGTGTCAACTCTATATTCGCATCAAACTTCTCATGAGCCCTGGCTTCAAACTTGACCCATACCCCTTCCGGGCAGACAACCGCATTGAAAACATTATCCTGTTCAAAAGGAAGTGCATGCTCGTAGGATGACGCCATTTTCTGTGATTCCGGAATAAACTCCGTACACTCAGAATACCACTCCTTTGTGACGTACAATATAATATCTCTGACATCGATCCCCAGCGACACTGCAGAATACAGATGAGACAGTACATTTTCATAATCTGCAGTATCCAGCGAAACATAAGTTTTTCCGGGGCAAAGAATGGACATAGCCAAAGCGACCCTTATCCGGGCAACGAACAGATTATTTTCTGATGATTTGCTTGCGGAAGTACGGCGAGTAACGGATTCGTTGTAACGATCAAGCAAACTTTCAAGGTTGACTTTGGCCTCATCGCAATGACCGGATAATATGGAAATAATGGCCTTATTATATTCAAAATACGGCTTTTCAGAATCCCTGGTCTGAACCTGTGCTTTCTGAAGCAGGTTTTCTGCCGCATCAAAACGGTTCCAGCTGAGTTCGGATTCAATGGCTTCCTTTTGTTTTGCTGCTGATTGGGACTCAAAATCAGTACACGAAAACAATGTACATGCACAACACAAACATACCATGCAGGAAGTCCATTTATTCATCTGACATGCAGAGGCTGTTCTGTTCATAATGCCTCCTTGTCTGTTTTATGATGGAGGTCCTGATAGTTCGAATGAATTGTCCGCTGTTCTTTGCGCTGCTCCCGTTTGATCTTTCTCGGTGTCAGGAATCTTGCAATCAATGGCTGCAACAGCAATATCAGAAGCAATGCATAAGCTGGATACAAAAACAAATAATATAATTGAACACGATATACGGAAGAAGTCAAACCGCGCGGTTTTGTTCCGATTCGTATGGCATCCCAGTTTGCAATAATCGTCTGCGCCGCCAGTTCCGGAATATCATATTGTACAAATGTCCCATTCGTGGAATGAGCAATCTGTTTCAGAATGCCAGTCTGAAGTTTGCTGACGACATGTTCATTATTATATATATACGGTCGTCCAAGCTTGTCCGTAATTTCAGCACCGTTTTCTGTTCCAATTGCGATAACATCAACATGCACAAATCGTTTCCGATACTCTGACAGTATTTCCGAAATATCTCCGCTGTGGCTTTCGCCGTCCGTTATGAGCACGACTCTCCGCGTCAAATATCCGGTATCTTCAAAATAAAGGTCATCCCTCTCATCAAAAGTGCGAAGTGCCTGCTTCAATCCTGCCGAAAGATCAGTGCCATGCGTTGGCATGCTCGAAATACCAGCATGCTCAAGGTGATTCTGTATCGATGAGATATCGAGCGTCTGAGGCGCCTGAACGATTGCTGTATCCGTAAAATATACCAGTCCGACTTCATCGCCGCCGCACTGCTTTAAAATCGTCCGAACTTCATCTTTTGCTGCAATCAAACGACTGGGCAGGAGATCCTGAGTTCCCATGGATCGTGATAAATCCAGCAAAACTGTTATATTGAGCGGCGTTCGGCGAAGCCGCGTCGTTTTTTCGCCGCCTTCCGGTCCCATCAGAGCCAGAATCAGCAATGCTCCGATCAGGAAAGCAATTATCGGGCGGACGTTCTTGATATGAAATTCCGACTGTCTGGAAAACTTCCTGACATTATTTACCGTTACACTCCGGACCAATCCCAGCGTTCTCTGTATCGCACGTATATATACAATCACAGCCCAGATTAACCCCAAATCACAAATAAAATAAATCAGAAATGAGATCAACGATGGCTGCTGAGGAAACACGACGAGACAGGCAATCGATAAAGTCAGTGCAACAACTCCGGCACCTGCACTGTATATATAAAACTTCCTGATATTTTGTTTGCCATCCTGAATATCAAACGTCTGTTCTATTGCGACACTTCTGAATTGTTTCCAGACGAGGCTGTAAACATAGGTCAGCATCGATATCATCAACGGGATGAGCAAATAGATGAACTCCGGATGGTTCCACTGTTGAATAAAGTACATCACCATCCTCCCTCATGGATACTGACGAACAGCCGTCATATAAACCAATGATGCTATGAACGCGAAAATAAATCCAAGCAAAACAAAATGAAGGGATAAATCCACGAGATTATCCTGTTCGACTTCGGATGATATGTTCGGTTCAAGCTGCTCAAGAATATCATTGAGTTTGCTCATAAATTCAGCATCCGTCGATGCTTTGTAAGCCTGTCCGTTTGTCTTTGCGGCAATCTCATTCAAAAGCTCAAAGTTTACCGGTAACTGTGCTTCATAAAACGTCGTATATCCCCCCATCTCTGACTGTGCAATAACTGCATTGTCCCCGGACCCAATCATAATCGGATATATCTGAATGCCATAATTCTTTGCTGCCGCAATTGCCTGCCCAATGCTCACGCGGCCACCTTTGCGATCGCCATCAGAAATCAGAATAATATTCTTCGATTTCGCTGGTGAATGCCTCAGACTGGCTACTGCAATCAAAATACCATCTCCTATCGCGGACTGACTGGCATCAATGTCATCGATACGTCGTTTGGCAAGATGCGATGACAGGTTCGCATAATCCCTTGTCAATGGTACATCGATAAATGCTCGCTGCCCGAACATTGCCACACCAATACGATCACAGCGAGCAGTGACAGATTCACGATGATTGCAGCGTTTGGCACGCGTATCCACAAAATCCAGTATCGTCTTGCGGGCTACCTCAAAACGATTGGGCGTAAATACGTCCAGACGATAACGGGCCTGCATCTCATCCAGACTATAATCATAGGCTTTCATGGATGCAGACATGTCCAGCGAAAAATAAATGTCAATGCCTTCTGTCAGTGTTTCGTTCGTCGCTCCGCCATACGGATGGGCCAGCGCAATCGTAAGACAGACATAAAAGGCTGAAAACAATGCAATCGAGACGATACCAGCCCAGAAACGATACGAACGAAGCAAAAAACGACGTTTAAACGAATGAAGGCTCATGCCGGGATGAAACGACTCAAATCTGCCCGTTTGGTCAATAAAATGCGTAGAAGGCAGTTTGACCCGGTAAAACACATACTTAACGCCCAAATAGGCTATCAGCATGTACACCGGAAGCGCCAAAAGCAAAAGCAATGCCCAGGGATACTCCAGAGAGCTGATTTGAATCTGTTTGAGTGTGAGCAGTAATAAATCCATAAACAACGGCCTTGATGCTTCATTCTGCGCTTTCTGATGCCGTATTCGGGGAACTCCCTTCTGACTTCAGCAATTCCTCATTATCACGACGCACCATGATGTCTTCAAGACGGGATGCAAGATACCCGGTATCTCGCAGCAACAGCAAATTTGCAGCCTGACTGGGAATCTCCTGAGCAAATTTAATGCAGTCCGATTCTCCAAGCAGACGGTGCGCTTCTTCACATAACTCCTCCGATATGTTCAGTGCCTTCAGATGATCACAAAACTGACTCGTCGTACAGTTCAGACCAGGAAAACCATAACGTTCCGAAACAAATACCCTGAATGCTCCCGAAAGTCGATCATGATAGCTCTTGTACTCTTCCATCGTTGCAGGTGACTCGTCGACAAGACGGGAAACCTCCGCCAGAAAACGCTCAATCGGTTTCAGCTCAGGCTCAGCCGTTTGTAACGTCTTGGAACGCGACATTCTGGAATGTGCCGCAAGAACAACAAATAAAACCACTACCCCAAGAAAGAAGAAAATCAGCCACATCCCCCGCTGATTCTTTTTCCACAACTGGAGTTCCAGCAGTTTATTCAGATCAATTTCATCTGGTATTTCCTTATATCCGCCAATCTTCACAACATTCATGGAAGGATAAAAAATCATTCGCCCCTGTTCATCACGATTATCCATCACCTCAAATTCCACCGGCGGCAGATAAAAATACCCTGAATTGCGAAACTGACATGTCACACTCACATTCGCAGTCAGCTGACTCATCAGTTCCGATGGACCAAGCTCGATCTGGGGCTTCGCACATTCCATCGAACGATAGATAATCCGAACGACATTGAGTCTGCAGCTCTCATCGTATGTCGCCTTGTAACGATATACCACCGGCATCAGAATATTCGATTCACTGACCTCCGGTTCCGAAGCAGTCAGCTTAAAATGACATGTATTGTCTTCTCCAAAGGCATTACCTCCCCCCAAAAACACAAATATATATATAAATAATAATACTAATAAATACCTGTCCCCCAAATGATGAATATTAAACATGCCAAGCCCTCCTCTCAAAAGCCCTGGCTATAGGTTTAATGATTTCATCTGTCGTCAATATCCGTACATGCGTCAGACCTGCCCTGTCGAATATCTTTTTTTGCTCCGCCCGGCGCTTCTCGAACTGCTCCCGGTAATACTCCCTGAACTCTGCACGCGAAGTATCCACAAGCATATATTCATGCGTCGAAGCATCCTCCAACAGGGTAAAACCCAAATCCGGCATCGTCGATTCCAGTGGATCAGATACAACAATCGGTATCACCTCATGATGATGCGCAAGATGACGAATACTCAGTTCATAATCAAATTCAATAAAATCGCTGATGACAAATACCAAAGCACGGCGCTTCATCAATGCCAGTACTTTGCCCATGACCTCGCCAAGCTGATGATTCCCCTGCTCCGGCTCAAAACGAAGCGCTTCAAGAATTAAATAAACAATATTATTCTTCCCCTTCACCGGCGGAATATACTTCATTCCCTTATCATTAAAGATAAAAAGACTCACCTTATCATTGTTCTGAAGCGCCGAAAAAGCAACTATCGACATTGCTTCAATAGCCTTCTCTGCCTTGTTCATTCCCACCGAACCGAACTGCATCGTCGTCGATAGATCAAGAACGACACAGACGTTCAGTTCGCGCTCCTCGACAAACTGCTTAACGAATAATCCGTTATGGCGTGCGCTGGCATTCCAGTCAATATACCGAACATCGTCCCCTTCCTCATACGCCTTGCACTCGCTGAAAAGCATTCCGCGGCCCTTAAAGGCAGAATGATAGGTTCCGGAAAGACCTTCCTGGGTTTTCATCCGAGTATGGAATTCAATTTTTTTGAGCTTCTTTAAATAATCTTTCAGTGTCATAACTCGATTCCGGAACAATTGGACAGCTTTGCCGCGTCATGACACTACCATTTGTGGGCCGATTTATCAACTCAGCTGGACTGATACTCACCGCCCCACGGTTCAACAAAGCTTCCACAGGTCGGACTATCGAAAGACCATCCCATTTTTATGCACATTTTTTGATCGTTTTATCGTAACATAGCCCCTCCCCCTTGTGCGTTCCATGATGGTTCGCAACACATTCAGAGGAGTTGCTTCATGACTGGATTATTCACATTTTTATTACCATTGCTGGCACAGGCTCCGGATGCCGCCGCTGAGGCCGCAGAAAAAGCAGCAGAGGCCGCAGAAAAAGCCGATGCCGTCGTCGAAAAGACGGGCGAAGCGGCAACCTGGCTGCATAAAATCGCCGAAAAAATCGGCGGAAAGAATGAGATCGTTACCTCCATTCTGAGCTATAGCATGAGCGTTGCCGGTGCTTTGCTGCTGCTCATCCTTGGTTTTGTTCTCGCTAAAATTATCAAGAGAATCATTACCAAAGCTGTTCAGAAGGGCATGCGCGATGACGGCTCCTCCCCGCTGCCAAAATTTGCAGGCAGTGCTGTTTATTACACCATCATCATTATCGTCGTCCTCGCCTGCCTGAGCATATTTGGTATCGAAACCACTTCGTTTTCCGCAATCATCGCCGCCGCAGGCCTGGCCATCGGCCTGGCTTTCCAGGGCACATTGTCAAATCTTGCCGCCGGCGTCATGCTCATCGTTTTCCGACCGTTCAAACTCGGTGACTACATCACCGGCGGAGGACAAAGCGGCGTCGTCCGGGAAATCAAGCTCTTTACGACGACAATCATGACCCTCGACAATCGGCTCATCACCATTCCCAACAGTGCCCTGTCCTCCTCGACCATTGACAACTGTTCGCAGGAATTTCGACGTGCTGATGTCGCGATTTCCGTCCCGTACGAAGCTGATCTCGATTCAACGCGCGCTGCCCTCGAACGTGCCATGGATGTAGAAGGCGCTCTCGCTGAATGCCCGGCCGGAAAATCTCATGTCTATCTGCTCGATGTCACCCCGGGCGGCAAAACCAACTATCAGGTCCGCGTCTGGTGTAATGGTGCCGATTATTGGCCCGTTCGCGAGCGAGTTACCGCTCAGTGCAAACGCGAACTAGACCGCAATGGCGTAACCATTTCTTCGCAGGGTATCCGACGTGCAGACGTTCTCATCGGCGTCGCATACGAAGCAGATCTCGATGCAACACGCAAAGCGCTCGAAGCTGCCTGCCAGGTCGACGGAGTCCTTCCCGACCCCGCACCTGCTGTTGTGCTGTGCGATTTTGGACCGTCTTCGGTCAACTACTCCGTCCGATGCTGGTGCAAAGGATGTGATTTCTGGGCCGTCAAGGAACGCGTTTCAATTCAGGTCAAAAGAGAGCTCGATAAAGCCGATATCGAAATTCCATTTCCACAGGTCACTGTCAGCCACAAAAAAACTCACGACATGCATCAGCTTCCTGCAAGTCTGGACAATCATATCGAAACATCTGCCCAAACACCTCACCAATCGGCATAATCTTTCGCCAGTCTGCGGATAATTCTCAGTCGCTGAGTGTCTTTTCGGTTTTTTGTTCGGCGGCTATTGGCACGATGCCATTCTGCATCGCGCCAATACGCCCGCCGGCGGCCGCCTACTCGCCTTCGTCTCATTACGGCGTCCACACCAAATAAGTGAGGGCGTATTGACTGCGCACAGCGCCAGTCAATAGCCCGAACCCAGCACGCCGTATGCGCTGCAGGCGCATAGGCGAGTCAAAATTTAAAAAAAATCGTACGGGCAAGTGAAACAAATGCACCCTGGATGGCATCATATGGATGAAGGAATTGACCTTCCTTTCTGGAGGTGAAATATGTATCCATCAGGATTTGTCTGACAGAAAGCATCCCTGCTACATAATGTACGGACAACCGAAGGGCGGTTTACAGCATTATTGAATCGGACGCGAAACAAAATGCTGTCGTTCCGTACACGCCAGGCACACTTGAAGCCTATTTTTTACGACACCTTTTGTCGGAAAGGGATTAGTGTGCAAATTCGCTGTTAATCTGGGTCAGGACGGCGTGTCGGCGGGTGGGAATGGGAGCGAGGTAACCCTTGGTTACCTACTATTATGCCTAAAACCACATTAACCCACATGTAAGCCCACCATTCAAAGTTCCAGGAATACATGGGAGCAATGTCATTCATCGAATACAAAGCATTATAGCTGTACAAAGTTCCAGGAAAAGATGGGAGCAATACGCCATGAAAACATGCGTTTGAGATTTGAGCGGCGGTCGGCAATGAAATTGTCGGTATATGCTGTTTTCCCGGGATCGCTTCATCCGGGAAATCGTTCAGAGAACGAGAGCAGATACCCCTATATAATAAGGCTTTGTTTAACCAGCGTGGATATGCAGTGTTCCAAAGAATATGTCTTTTATTGATCTGAGCTTTGAGCTTTTGCTTTGCGAATACAAAACTAACGCCAGGCTCCAAACTCTAAGCTCCAGGCTTATCAACACTCTGGTAATACAGAGGCAAAATAATTAACCATATCCATATCATAACCCACAATCGTTACACATCTCACAACACTCATAGTCACTACTGGCAAATATCATCTGAATTCATTATAATAATGCAGTTTTTGTGTTTGCAACCCGCCTTTCGGAGACATTTCTATGAAAATCAAAATCTGGATTCCACTTTTATCCCTGTTGTTAACGACTGCATGTGCCAACGAATCTTCGGAACAAAGAACGCCACAGAACACCGTTCCCGGAGAAAACAACCAGAATGGTCAGAATAACCAGAATGGTCAGAATAACCAGAATGGTCAGAATAACCAGAATGGTCAGAATAACCAGAATGGCAATCAAAATGGCCAGAACAACCAGAATGGTGAGCAAAATGGCAAATGCGACCCCAATGGCAGGCCATATTGCAAAAGCAATGCACTTATTACCTGCAATGCCAATGGTGAAGCCGTTTCGACGCCATGTCCGGAGAACTGCAGAGATGGAAAATGCGTTTGCAATCCCAATGCAGTCCCCTATTGCAAGGATAATGCTGCCGTCGTCTGTGGCGTAAAAGGTGATTACGTGACGACACCATGTCCGGAAAACTGCAAAGATGGAAAATGCGTCTGTGATCCAAACACGAAGCCGTATTGTAAGGACAATATGGCCGTTGTATGCGGTACAAACGGAGAATCCGTTCAGACACCATGTCCCGAAACGTGCATTGAAGGAAAGTGCGTATGCGATCCAAACACGAAACCATACTGCAAGGATAATACTGCCATCGTATGCGGTACGGACGGGGAATCCGTTTTAACGCAGTGTCCAGATGTTTGTATTGATGGCCGATGCGTATGCGATCCCAATGCAAAACCGTACTGCAAGGATAACGCAGTCATCACCTGTGGTTCGGATGGGGAGGCCGTTTCGACGACATGTCCTGAGGCTTGCTCGGATGGCCGATGCGTATGCGATTCCAATGCGAAACCGTACTGCAAAGACAATGCAGTCGTTACGTGCGGATCAAACGGGGAATCTGTTTCGACGCCGTGTCCGGAAACATGCAAGGATGGCCGGTGCGTATGTGATCCCAATGCAAAACCGTATTGCAAGGACAATGCAGTCGTTACCTGTGGTTCAAACGGGGAATCTGTTTCGACGCCATGCTCCGGAGTATGTTCGGATGGAAAATGCGAGAATAATTCCAAAACAGCTGATATCGCCCCGTCGCTGGCATCGTCGGACATGATGTCCATACTCGGACCCAGAATTATCGATGGAGGCGTCAATTTTGCCGTATATTCCGAACACGCGACGCGCATCGAACTGCTGCTGTTCGACAATGCAAAATCCGATGTTCCTTCGATGCGGCTTCCGCTCAAAAAACAGAATGCCAACGTCTGGGCCGGTTTTATTTCGGGAATCGGCGAAGGACAGCACTACGGCTACATCGCTTTTGGTCCGAACTGGCCTTATGATTCGACATTTACGCCCGGCTCGACCAAAGGCTATATCACCGACTGTGATGACAAGGGCAACCGCTACAACCCCAACAAACTGCTCATCGATCCCTATGCCAAACGCTTGAGCGGTGACATGGATATTACAAAGGGAAATCCCACGACGGGCAATACCCATCGCGGTACATCGACCTGGGGGGCAGCGCCCAAATCCATCGTCGCAGTCAGCGGATATCAATGGAGTGCGAATGAAACCAGCTGGCGATCAAATCGCCAAAAAGGCGATGCCTTTGCAAATCACGCCGTCAATGATCTCGTCTATTATGAAGTTCAGCCCAAGGGATTTACAAAATCAGCATCTGAGATCAAGGATTTGAAGCTCAAAATTACCGCTCCGGGGACTTGGCGCGGAATCGGTCAAATGGCCCCCTACCTGAAAGATCTCGGCATCAATGCACTCGAACTTATGCCGGTTGCCGAAAAACAGGACAGCGATACCTACTGGGGATACAATACGATCAACTATTTCGCTCCCGATATCAATTTGTCATTCGATGCCGCCTCATCTTCATCCACCGGCGCGGTCATGGACGAATTCAAATGGATGGTTGATCAGCTTCATCAGAACGACATTGAGCTCATCATCGATGTCGTCTACGGACAGACCGGTGAGGGCGGCATTCAGAAAACTCGCTACAAGGAATCGGTTCATCCCATCGATTGTCAGGAAGCCGACTGGGCAGGTTTTGTCTATGAATCCGATCCCTCCGTCGCTGCGCTCTATTCCTTCCGCGGTCTGGACAATATCGCCTATTATCTGATTGAAGACTTTTACAACAAACGCAAACAGGGCGGTGAATGCAAGGAATACAGCATTCCGTCGGCTTCGTACATCAATCAGACCGGCGTCGGCAATCAGACCCGTGCCAATTATGGTCCATTCAAGCGACTCATTTTCGACAGCATGCATTATTGGGTCGAAGAAATGCACGTCGATGGCTTCCGCGTCGACCTGGCTTCCGTCCTGGGTGTTCTCGAATCCAATAAATACAGCGATACCGGTGCGTGGTTCAATGATGTCAAAAATAGCATCGTCCAGGAAATCATCGATGATCCCGTTCTGCAGAAATACAATACGAGAATCGTTGCCGAACCCTGGGATGGAACGCGGTATGCCATCGGCGGATTCCTCAATGCCAAGAATAAGTCCGGATATGCCTGGAGTGAATGGAACGGTAAATTCCGCGACATGATGAAAAAATTCGTCAATTACGATGATTTTACGCTCGCGTCTGCCGAAACCGTCCCACCGAACTGGGATAAAGAAATCAACATGGGCAATCTGTTTACTGGTTCAAGTGCACTCTTTGACAATGGACGTTCTCCATATAATTCCGTCAATTATTTAACGGCGCACGATGGCTTTACGCTCTATGATGTCGTGACCTATACAGAAAAACTCAATGGATGCGGCCTGCTCAATCCTGCCTGCTGCCAGAACGAAGATATGTGCGATTTGACCAGCGGAAGCAACGACAACTGCGGACGCAACTGGTGCAATACCGGTTACTTCGATGATCAGGCGCACCGAAATGATAAGGGCCGCTGCGACAATGATAGCAACGAAGCCCTCAAACGCCAGATGATCCGCAACTTCTTTGCGCTGCTGCTTCTGAGCAATGGCACGCCGATGATCTATGGCGGCGATGAGCTGATGCGCACGCTCTATGGCAACAACAATACGTACGGTGCAACATCGGACAACGAATACAACTGGCTGCGCTGGAATGACTGGCAGAACAACGATGAAGCCGTCCGCATGCGCGATTTCGTCAAGAATGTCATCCTGATTCGCAAGAATTTCCGATCCGCTGTCGCCCAAAAAGCATTTAATTACGATAATCTCGTCTGGCGCGGCCCGGATGGCAATCAACCCGACTGGGGTTCCAAGACCATCGGCCTGTATTACAAACAGACCGGTTCCACACCGCCGCTCTTTATCATGATTAACATGGAAACCAACGACAAACGAACATTCGTCCTGCCGGATTCCGGCGAATGGAAAGTTCTCATCGATACACAGCAGTATTTCGACGATGGTCTCTTTGGCAATGAACCGAGTGCAAACCGCCGCAAATCCCACAATGCAGATGCTGGCGGATTGTCACATAAGGCCACTGATTCCTACGAACTGAATCCCAGAACGATCGTCGTGGTTTCTAAATAGTTTCCGTAAGTATGGGGGAGCTGCTCCCCCATACCAATCAGCTCATCGTTCTATTCTGCACAAACCGAAGGCAGATCAAATATCGGCATATTCTTCGTCTCATCGCCGACGGTGACGGACTGAATAGACCATTCTGCGCCGCTGTCCTTGGGCAGCGTTAAAGCCGTAGCATCACTGAATGGGTTGAAGTTTTTCATATTATTTTCACATTTAGATACATTTTCACCTTTCTCTGATTTATAATAAGGTGTGTTATTGTCTCCCCGGGTAAAAATATAAAATTCCTGATCTAAAGAAATGTGACAAGCATACGAATACAATGCTGAATGAATTACTGTATCATCATCTATCGATTTTAGTCTCGACGCAGAAACAGCATAAGAAGAACCATAACCCATTGTTCCTCTGAATTTTCCCAAAAAGCCACCAACACCATTCTTTATATTGACATATTCAAGATTACTCCACGAAAATATATTTTTAAATCTAAGACTATCTTTAAAACCAAAAAAAGACGACTGGATATCAATTATGCCAACAAAACCACCTGAACTCGTCGATGACTTCAAAAGGTCAACAGTATTGATAATTGAATCAATTAAACCATTTCCTCCACTAATGGATTTAATGTAAAAAAATCCCACGAAACCGCCCGTTCCGCTGCTGTCGGATACTTTATGGTTCGAAATAAGAGAATCGACATGACTCTTAACAGATTTAACCAAAACATCATCCTCTTCAGATGCAATAACTGCAGCAAATCCCCCTGAACACCCCTGGATTAATTCGCTTTTTTCACCACTATCTGTCCCGGGGTTCGCACTGATATCACCAACAGTACTCTCAATGGACTCTATCACTAATTTTTTACTGCCTACGCCAATAAATCCACCAATTCCGTTTGTTCCAGAAATGGCATTGACTTTATGATGAATGCTATTGAGCGATGCCGAATCCATGTATCCCACAAATCCACCAACGACGTTTTTTCCAGATACGGTATCGACAGAACTATGAACATTCAAAACGCTGCTGTTGGTAGTGAGTACACCTGCTATACCACCGACATTTTGCAGACCATCAATATTGTCAATCTTTATCTGTTTTTTGCATAGATTATTGAACTGGCTATTGGTCAAATAACCGGCAACACCCCCAACATTCCAACGGTGTGAGGCAAGGATCGAAAGCTTGTCTGTCGAAACATCCTTCAGGAATCCGTTATCAATGGTTCCGACAATACCACCAATGCCATAATTATCTTTATTTCTGTCACTCTTGTCCGAAACTTCTATCGTCCCTCTAAAATTAACGCCATTCATTTCAGATCCATTATTCAAACCTGAAATCCCGCCCAAATTGAATGCAGTATTGATATTGACTATTATTTTCCCATCGTAGGATACATTTCCGATATAACAGTCTTTGTCTGTTTTGCCAAACAAGCCGCCGATATTTCTGGGGAGATTCCCCTCTCCAAGAACGCTCAGATTACCTTTGAATGATACATCTGAAACGTTACACCCACTGCATGTTCCCACAATTCCGCCAGAATTCGTTGCATATTTCGAATTATTATCGAAATCGCCCTGATAATGAACATTGGTGAGGGCCGCTTTATTCAGACTGGCAGCAAGAACCCCATTCACATCTCCCTTGATGGAGTAGGATAATTTGATATTTTTAATCTCAACTTCCGACTTGAAAGATTCAAAAAGAGAGGATGTAACTTTACATAGTGTGTTGTCTGAATGATTCTTCGATTCATATATGATTTCCGGTTCAATTCCATTCAGGGATTCACCTTCAAAAATCATAGGACTGCACTCGCCATCACTGGATATATCCAAAAAATCACTGCAGCTGACATTGCTGTCATTATTATCGTCACCTGTTTTATCAATATCATAGTCAATAAGATTTATCTGACCATGCAGCACGACATGGGGATACTCATCACACTTGGTACTGGAAAATGCCTTATATTTCTTTAGATCATTGGCCTGATAAATATGGAACGTATTGCCGCAGCCGCCGCTTTCATCCGGAAAGTCTTTATTGCAGCCACAGACATCTTCTTTCGTCTTTTCTGGATTGTATGGGCAAAAGTCATCTTTGTCAGGTACACCATCATCGTCGCTGTCTGAAATGCATTTTCCGCTATTTTCATCGCATTTCATTCCACTCCCGCACTCCTGCACGGGTTCCCAGGATCCATTGCTGCAGTGCTTCAGTGCCTTTCCGTCACAAGTATAGATATCCGAATCGCATGCCAGACAAAGCCCTTTTTCGGCATTGCAAAGTTCCGTCGACTCACATGACTTCGCAGGTGCCCAGTCATCATTCTGACATCGAGATAGTTTTCCACCCATTCCAGCACTGCACTGATACGTATCCTCGATACAGTTCCTGCATTTGCCGTTGTCCGCATCACACAGTTCTTCCGATGCACAAGTCAGCTTCGACTCCCATATGCCATCGCGACAGACCCTCAGCTCCGTACCTTCGCATTGATGTGAACCTTCATTGCATTTACACCTGTTGTTTTCAGCATCGCATTGATCTGCAGATCCACAGGTTTCCTGCAATTTCCACGATCCCTGCTCACATTTTTGCAATTCTGCACCATCACAATGATACGTGTTGGGCTTACAGACGATGCATTTCCCGACATCGCTATCGCATATCATTCCAGAACTGCATGTCTCTTTCGGGCTCCAGTCGCCATTGTTGCATACCATGAGCTGACTGTCGTCGCATTTAAATGTTCCCGAAACACAGTTGTTAGGC
>JAEEGL014553313.1_pt1 | contig 18975 bp, 13 predicted proteins | sample 9134231 | NCBI WGS metagenome assembly JAEEGL01 (sample SAMN16246548, study PRJNA631951) | gut metagenome | biome: gut microbiome; feature: rumen; material: fiber-attached | host: Bos | place: Iran: Karaj | collected 2018-10 | reverse complement strand
AGTGAATCATTATGGACATTAGATGATGGGGAAATTCAAATAACTTTAGAAAAAGCTATAAAAGGTGATACTTGGTTAAGTGTTTTTAAAGGACATGAACAAGTTAATTTTTTACAAAAAGAAGAAATGCAAAAAAAAATGTTATTAGAAAGATTTCAAGAAGAAAATTCAGGATTTGATTTTAGTGATGCTGAAATAAATGGAAATGTTCCTGACCCAAAAACTTTTATGGGAGGATTAAAATATAATTAAAAAAATAAATAAAAAAAATAATATATATAATTAATATAAATTATTAAATTTTATTTAAAATAAAGAAAATGAATTGTGCAGGAATGTATTTTTTAGTATTATCAATTTTAAATTTAACTTCTTTAGCACTTTATTTAATTATGACATTCCCAAAAACTTTATTTTTTATTGAATTTTATCTCTTAATAATTTGCCTTCTCTATTGGTTTTATATGTATTTTGTAGAAGTTGATAATTCATCTGAAAATGAAATGAAAACTAATTTTGTAAATGAAAAAAATACCAATTTTTTAGCTGATATAGTATTTAAATATTTATTTATTATTTTATTAGCTTATATGATTTCATATTTTATTGTTTATATTTATGATACGGATACTTTCGAGGATATTTATGATGATTATACCAAAAAACTCAATAACACAGAAAAAGTATTACTTCAAATATGTAAATGGTATAATCATGTTGGAATACCATTAGCATTAATAATTGATTTCTTATTTAGAAAAAGAAATAGAGTAGTAAATCCATTTTTTGACTTTTTAATTGTTGGAATTTCAGCAGTTGTATTATGTATATATGAAATTGTGTTTTATAAATTTTATAAAGACGATGATAAAAGAACAAGATTAATTCTTATTACATTAGTATGCAAATTTATTTTATTTTTCCTTTGTTATTTCATTTATGATTTTTATCAATATAAAGTAAATAAAATTCCAGGAAATTATATTTTATGTGATAACAGTGCTGATCCTAGATTAATTATTCAAGAATAAAAAATATTTTATTATAATAAAAGATATATTTTAAAATTAGATAAAATTTATATTTTAAAAATTTAAAATATTTAATTTTGATTAAAAAATTATATTTTTAACTTAATTATTTAATATAATAAATAAAAAAAATAATAAATAGATAAAAATAATATTCAATAAAATATAATTAATTTTAATTATATAAACATCAATTTAATTTTAATTAAAACAATAGTTTTAAAATTAATATTTTATTTTATAATTTTATATTTATATTTTTAGAAAATAAATATTATAATTAAATTATAAAGATTTAATAATTTCTAAACTTTCAAATTTATTTTGTTTAAAATTTATGCCATTATTAAATTCATCTTCAACATTTGATTTAATAGGTAAAAACCATAAAAAAATATTTTCTCCAAAAACACTAATCCAATTATTATATAAACCAGTATCATATTTTGAATATAATTTTGTATATGTACTTATATTTATATTTTTATCATATTTAAAATAATCTATTTTATTTTTTGAATTTTTAATTATTTCTTTGTTAGTCATTTCAAATTCAAAAGTTGTATAATTATTTAATACTAAAATTGTATGATAAATGAAAAGAGCAGTTACAAAAATTGTTAATAAAAAAGTAATAAAATAGATAATTAGAAATAATATTTGAATTATTTTATTAGAAAAATTATTTATCTCGATGTTAAAATTTATAATATTTTTAAAAAATGGAAAAAAAATATAAATAAAAAAAAATCCCATAAACATTCCATAAAAAACAGAACAATAAAAATATTTATAATTATTAAAAGTTATACAATTATCAAACCAAAAACAATGATGATCTAATTTTAACATACATTTATTACAATATTTACAATGATGACATCTATCAGGTTTATAAATTTTGCAAGTTTCACAAAATCTTATTAATCCATCTTCAGTTCTTTCATTAATTATATAATAATCTTTAAATGAAATATTTAAATTAATATTATTATTATTATTGTTATTTATTTGTTTAGGAATTTTATTTCTATTATTATTTAAAATATTTAATAATTTATTTTGATTTAAATTTTCATTTAAATAAGAATAAAATATTGAATTGTTTGGAACAGTTGCAGGTGGAGTAAAATATGTAACGAAAAAAGATATAAAACATAATATTAAATCTAATATTATAAATATTGAAATTAATATGTTAAATTTTGAATATTTAACTAAAAAAATATTTAAAGGTTTATTTTTAATTATTGGAATTATATAATAATTAAATAATGAATAATTATAAATAATTAATAAGATTATTTCTCCAAAAACACATAATTTTCCTAAATATTTTACAATAAAATCATTTTCATAATTTATTATTTTTTTGTGTTTTTTATTTCTATTATTATTATTATTTTTTATTTTAATTTCTTCATAATTATTAATAGATAATATTGTATTTTTTTCCATAATAAAAAATTTTTAAAATATTTAATAAAATATTTAATATAAATTATTTATTAATTATATTTATCTATTTATAATTTTATTTTAATATTATATTTCTAAATTTAATTTTTCAATTTTAAATAATTTTAACTAAAAACTTTTTTAATTTGTTTTATTTTTGTTTTGCAAATTGGACAAGTTTTATCTTTAGTAAATATTTTTTTTGAACATTCTTCACAACAAATAGTGTGATTACAAGGTTCAAAAATATAATTTTTTTTCTTTGAGTTACATATAATACATAATAATTCTGTATCAATATTATCTTTTAATGTATTAAATTCTTTATTTAAATCATTTAATTTTGGAAATATTTCTTCTTTTAATTTATTAATATCATTTTCAATGTTTGCTTTTTTTATTGTTTCAAAATTTTGATTCATTGTGTCTCTTAATAAATTATTTTCTTTTTGAATATTATCATTTAATGTATTATATTTAAAATTTAATGAATTAATTTCTTCATTTATTTCTAAAAAATTTTCTTCAAATGTTTTTATTTTATCAAATAATTTATTATCTTCTAAATTATTTTTAAATTCTTCAATTATATTTATATATTTATTTTGATTATCTATTTTATTATTTGTTATTAAATTAATTGAATCTTCTATAGTTTCAAATTTTTTTTCATAATCTAATAATTTATTATTAATATTAACTATTTGTTTATAAATTTGATCATTATATTCTTTTTCAGAAATTTCTCTAGGATGTAAAACAAATAAAAGTAAATCTTTTTTGTCTTTTGAATATAAATAAATAACAAATTTATTATTTTTATAATCATTTAAAGTAATATTATCTGCTTTAATAAAATTTTTAATTACATCAAAAGATTGAGATAAAGAAGTATTTTTTTCAAAATGAGCATCCGTTTTTAAATCAGATAATTTTAATTTATTATCATATTTTTTCATAGGAAAAACATTATTACTAATTATTTCAATATAAATATATTCATTACTTATATACAATTCACCATTGAATTTTACATTTATGTCTAAAGAATTTTTTTTCTCGCATTTAAAAGTAACTTTATCTATTAACATTTTAAATATTTAATTAATTAAAGCTAATATATAATTTGCAACTATTTTTTATATTTTTTTTTGTTTAATATTAATAATTATTTTTTATTATTTATTATTATTATTATTAATTAAAATGGGTTGTTTGTGTAAAAAACCAGCTCAGGAAAATAATTTAGAATTTGAACAAAATTCAAATAATTTTAATAATAATGAAAATGATGAAAATAAAAATGAAGATAATACACAAAATAAATATTTTTCCCCAGTTTTAAATAATAATAATAATGAAAATGAAAATCTTCAAAATACAAATATTAATAGTAATAATAATATAGAATTTAATTCAAATGATAATTTAAAAAGTGTTTTAAAAAGTAATAATAATAATAATTTATTAAATGCAAATTTAAATAATTTTCAAAATAAATTAAATGAATTGAAAAAAAGTTCAATAATAGATAAAAAATCTTCTCCTGAAAAAATATGTGAAAATTATTGTAAAAAAGTAATTGAATTTATTAATTTAATAAGAACTTTTCCACATGAATATGCAGATTATATTTCATATTGTATGAAAAATATTTTAGTTGAAAACGAAAAAAAAGTTAATAAAGAAACAAATGAAGAAATAACAATTAAAAAAATAATTTATAAAAAAAATGTAAAAGTTGCTTTAAATAGAGGAGAAGAAGCTTTTAAAGATGCATTTAATGCTTTAATTAATATTGAACCAATTGAACCTTTAATTGAAAAAGAAGAGTTAAAAATTGATTTACCTAAAAATATTAATGAAATAAAAGATTCTGATTATTTGAGAAATAATGTATTAAAAAAAAATAATGAAGGAGTTAAAATTGAAGTTTTTTTTAAAGATTTAATAAAAGATCCTGAAGTAAGTTCTTTATTAATGGTTGTTGATGATAATAAAAAAAATTATGGAAAAAAAAGAGGAGCTATTTTAAATAAAAATTTTAAATATATAGGAGTAAATTGTACCATTATAGAAAAAGTTTTTGTTGCTTTTTTTACATTTTCAAAATAATAATAATAATAATATATTTTAATTAAATAATAGTATTATAAATATAATACATTATTATTATATTTTTTTTATAACATAAATAAATAATAATATAATAATAATAATAATAATATAAATGAATAATTTAAATAATAATCAAGAAGATTTAATATTTATTTATGAATGGATTGATTCTCTTCCTTTATCAAAAGTAAAAAGTAATTTTTCAAGAGATTTTTCTGATGGTTCATTATTAGCTGAAGTTATAAAATTTTATTTACCAAAATTAGTTGATTTATTTAATTATCCTTCTTCTTTAAACAGTCAACAAAAGAGTTATAATTGGTCTACTTTAAATAATAAAGTTTTAAAAAAAATAGGTATTAATTTATCAAAAAATGAGATTAATGATATTATTACATGTAAACAAAATGCAATTGAAGAATTATTAAAAAGAATCTATAAAGCAATTGAAAAAAAAACTGGAAAAAAAATAAATTTTGAGAATAAAAATTATAATAATAATAATTTTAATAATAATAATTTTAATGATTTTAATAATAATTTTCATGAAAATGAAAATGAAAATGATTTAAAACAAGAATTATTAAAAAAGAAAAATTATGTTGAATATTTGAAAGAACAAATTGAAGAATTAAAAAAAGATTTAATAAATTCTCAATCAATTCAACAAAATTTAATTAATCAAATAAATGAAATAAAACAAAATCAAAATAAAATTAAAATAAATAAAAATGTTAAAAATAAATTTTAATTTTAATAAAATATTAAATTTTTTTATATTATAAATAATAAATATAATTTATGTTATAAAATAAAAAAAATTTTTTATTATTAAAAATAAAGTTTTTCTTTATTTTATTTATTTTATTATTATTATTATAAAATTAAAAAATATTTTATAATAATATTTTCATAATAAAATATTATTATTTTTAAATTATCAAAAATAATAAAATAAAAAATTAAATTAATTTATTTATTTTTTTTATGAGTTATCAAAAATCAGTTCAATCATTTTTTAGAAATATTTTACCCAAATTTCTTTTTCCTTTAACATTATTACTTTTTATGTACCAATTTTATTGCAATTTAATATTATATTCCAATAATTCATCAAACAAATATAAATATTTTTTATTATTATATATATTATTTTATTTATTATATATAATTTCATCAATTAATATATATTTTACTTCTCCAGGTTATGTAACAGAAAAAACAAACGAAAGATTTATATTTATTTATAAAGTTTCAAGAAAAGCAGCTTTAGAACGAGGAGCAATTTATAATTTAAAACATAATAATAATCCAGAGCCTCCTTATCATTTTAGTGATGGTTCATATTATTATGAAAGCGATTGTGAAAATGATGAATATGAATTTAAACAAAGTTTAAATCAAAAAAATTTATATCAAAAATGTAGAGAAGAATTAAGTTATTTATATGTAAAAAGATGTTATAAATGTTATGTTACTAAAGTTTTTTGTGTTCATCATTGTAGTTTTTGTCATAAATGTATTTATAATATGGATCATCATTGTATTTGGTTTAATAAATGTATTGGACAATTTAATCAAAAATATTTTATTTTATTTAATTTTTATTTATTTTTAGCAACATTTTTAAGTTTTTTTAATACAATTGTTTATTTTTTTATGAATAATTTAATATTTCAAAACAATTTTAATTTATTAATTTTATTTATATTTCATATTGTTTTTGATGTAATATTTTTAATATTTAGTATTAAATTATTGTATGATCAATATACAAATTTAATTGATAATGAATTAAATTATGATTTTGATTATAGAAAAATGGTTGAAATTAGATTTAAATATGAGCAATTATGTGAAATATTTGGAAATGAATTTGGATTTAATTGGTTTTTGCCTTTTTATGCAGGAGGATTTTATCATTTTATGAATTATAATAATTTTAAATCAGAGTTTGTAAGTGATGATAAAAAAAATAATTAATATAAATATTATAATATTTAATTATATATTAATATTAAATATTAATTATAAATTGAAAAAAATAAAAATTTTTAATGAAAAAAGAAGAAATTTCGATTTTTGTTTTTGTTGAATTTAGTTATATAAAAAATAGTGAAAAATGTTATAAAATTTCAGTTCCAATTCAAAAAGATAATAATAATAAATCATTAATTAATCTTAAAAATATCGTAATAAAATTATCAAAAAATATTAATAAAATAAATAATTATTCTATTAGTTATTATTCAAATCTCTTAAATTCTTATTTATATTTAGGTAAATTTAATATGGAAAATAATAATTTTTATACTTTTAATAATAAAATTAATAATGATTTTATAATAGAATATGATTCTACTCAATATTTAAAATTAAAATTTAGAGAAATATTAAAAAAAGAAAATTTAATTCACACAAATTTAATTGATGAAGAAGAAAATTTAGATAATAATAATAACATAATAAAAGAAAATTATAATAATTTAAATATAAAAAGTAAAAGAGCAAAAGAAAGAAAAATAGGAGAAATAATAAAAAAAGTTTATTTATGGCGAAAATTAAATTTAGGATTTTATGATAAAAAATTAAATAAAGAAATAAAATATTCATTAGAAGATGGTGCAATGAAATTAGGAATTAGTAAAAAAAGTTTAGATGATTATTTAATTCAATTGCGATTGGGAAAATTTTATGGATTTAATTTTAATGAACATATTAATGATAAAGTTGGTGTTTTAAGAGCGTTTGTTAAAAAAAATCGAGCAATTGAAAATTTAAATTTTAATAATTAAAAATGAAAAATTAAAATATTAATATAAATTAAAATATTATTTTTTATATAAATTTATTCATATTATTATTTCCATCTTCAATTTGTTGTAATAATAATTCATATTTATTTTTTTCTTCTTCTAATTTATTTTCTAAATTTTCATTTTCTTCTAATAATTTTTCATTTTCTTTTTCTAAATTATTAAAATCTTGTTCTAATTGTGATTTTATTAAAGAAATTTCATTAATTTCTTTTTCATATTTTTCGTTTTTTATTTTTAATTCATTTATTTTATTTTTTAAATCAATAATATCTAAAGAATTTTCGCTTAAAAATGAATTATTAATATTTTCTAATTCTTTTATTTTACTTGAATTTAAATGATTAGTTTCGTTTATTAAATTTATTTTTTTATTTAATTCTTCGATGTAAAAATTTTTTTCTTCAATTTCTTTTTTTAATTGAATTATTTTAATATTATTATTATTATTATCATCTTCATTATTATTATTTATTAAATTATTAAAAATAGAAATTTCATTATTTTTTTCTTCGATTTTTGAATTTAATAATTTAATTTCATTTTCTTTTGTTTTGTTTGAATTTGATAAATTTTTAATTTCTTCTTTTAAATTATTAATTTCGGTATTAAAATTATTATTATAAATATTTTCGATATTATTAATTTTTTCATTTAAATTATTAATAATTTTTTCTTTATTATTTAAATCAATTTTTAATTTATCAATTATTGAATTTAAATTATTTATATTTTTATTATATTCATTATTTTTATCATTATTATTTAAATTATTTTCATTAAGAACATTTTTTAATTTAATAATTTCATTATTTAAATTTTCAATATTTTTTTCTTTTTCAATTAAATTAAATTCAATAGAATTTTTTTCTTTTTGTTTTTCATTGAAATTATTGATTAAAATTTTATTTTTATTTGATAATTCTTCATTTTCGAAATTTAATTTTTGAATAATTTTTTCTTTTTCAGAAAGTTTTAAATTAATTTCAATAATAATATTTTCTTTATTAATAATATTATTTTTTTCGTTTTCTAAATTTTTATTAATTTCTTTGATTTTATTATTTAAATTATTAATAATATTTTCTTTATTATTAAATTCTTTATTTTTAATATTATTATTATTTTCTAATTTTTGAATATTTTTTTGATGATTTTCATTTTCATTTTTTAATAAAATAATATTTTCATTTAAATCATTAATTTCATTTTTTTTTTCGATGATTTTATTATTTAAAATATTAATATTATTTTTTAATTGATTTATTTCATTTTCTTTGTTAGTTAAAATATTTTTTAGTTCTTCATTATTAATTTTTAATTTATCGTAATTATTATTTAAATTTTTATAATTTTGTTGATGATTTTTATTTTCATTTTCTTTATTATTAATTTCGTTTTTATTTAATAAAATTTCAGAATTTAAAATTTCGATTTTATTTTCTAAATTTTTAATTTCGTTTTTTAAATTATTTTTATTATCATTTAATTTATTAATTTTTTCGTTTTGAATTGAAATTTCGTTTTTTAATTTTTCATTATTTTCTTTTTGATATTCATTAATTTTATTTAATTCAAAAATTTTATTTTCATTTTCATTAATTTCTTTTTTTAAATTATTAATAATATTATTTAATTCAATAATATTTAAATTAAAATCGTTTATTTTATTTTCTTTTTCTGAAATTTCTATTTTTAAATTATTAATTTCATTAATATTTTTTTCAATATTTTCATTATTATTTTTAATATTTAATTTTTTTTCATTTAATTCGTTGTTTAATTTATTATTTAAATTTTTTAATGATTCATTTTCTTTTTGAATATTTTCATTTAATTTTTTATTATTTTCGATTTCTTTTTGTAAATTTTTAATTTTTTTATTTAATTCTTTATTATTTAAATTTAATTCTTTAATTTCATTGATTTTTTCTGAATTTTCTTTGATTAAATTTTCACAATCTTTGAATTTTTTTTTGTTGTCTAATTTTAAATTTTGAATATTATTATTTAATTCATTAATTTCATTTAAAAATTTATTTTTAATATTATTTAAATTATTTTCTTTTTCTTTTTTTTCAATTTCATAATTTTTTTCATTTTCATTAATTAAATTTTTATAATTTTTAATTTCGTTTTTTAATTTTGAATTTTCGATTTCTTTTTCATCAAATTCTAATTTTTTATTTTCTAAAATTTTATTGATTTTTTTAATTTCGATTTTATTATTATTATTATTTTTTTCAATTTCTGAATTTTTATTTTCAATTTCGATTTTTAATTCATTAATTTTATTTTTTAATTTTTCAGTTTCATTTTTAAATTTTTCATTTAAAATTGAAAATTTATTTTCATTTTCATTTAATTTATTTGAATTATTTTCATATAAAATTTGAATTTTTGATTTTTCTTCTTTTAAATTAGAAATTTCTTCGTTTAAAAAATTAATATTTGAAGTTAAATCAATAATTTTATTTAAATTTTCATTATTATTGTCTGTTAATTTATTAATTTCTTTTATTTTATCATTTAAAATTAAATTAATTTCATTTAATTTATTTTCATTTTCATTTTCTTTGATTTTTAATAAACTTTCTTTTTCTTTTAAATGTTTTTTAAATGACAAATCTTTATTTTTAATTTCAGTGTTTAAATTAAAAATTTGATTTTTTAAACTTGAAATATTATTATTTAAAATTGAAATTTTATTTTCGAAATTTATTATTTTTTCATTTAAATTTGAAATTTCTGAATTTTTATCAATTTTTTCTTTTTTTAATTCATCAATTTCGAATTTTATTTGATTATATTGCGAATTTTTTTTAGTAAATAAATTTTTAAATTTTTCGATTTCTATTTTTAAATCATTGATTTGACTTTCTTTAAAAATATTAATTTTTTGTAAATTTTTAATGTCTTCTAAATTTAATTTTTTGTCTTTTTCTAAATCTAAATTTGTATTTTTAATTTCATCGTTATTTTTTTTTAATAATAAATTTTCGCTTGTTTTTGAATCAATAATTTCTTTTAATTTTTTAATTAAATTTTCATTATTTTCTTTTTCTTTATTAAAATTATTTTGTAATTCATTAAAATCTTTTAAAATTTTTTCTTTATTATTATTATAATTAATTTTTTCTTCTTCTAATAATTTTTTTAAATTGTCTCTTTCTATTAAAATATTATTTGAAGTTTGATTTAAATAATTAATTTTATCTGTGAATTTTTTTAAATTTTCGTTTGATTCTTTTGAAATTTTTGTTACATTTTCATTTGATTTTTTTAAATCATTTTTTAAATTATCGATTAAATTTGTTTTTTCAATGTTTTCATTTTGAAATTGAATAATTTCATTATTTTTTTTTGTTAAATGTTTTGATAAAGTTGTATTTTTTAATAGCATTTTATTTAATTCATTTTCTAAATTATTTTTAATTTTTTCTTTTTCATTTGAAATTAATTTATTTTCAATTTTGATTTTTTTAATTTCTTCTTTTAATAAATTATTTTCTTTTAATGTTTTTGTAATTTCAATTTCATTATTCATAATTTCTTTTTTTAAATTTTTATTTTTTTCTTCAAATAAATTAATTTCATCATTTTTTCTTTTAATTTCATTTTTGATTTTATTATATTTTTCTTCAAAAGGATTTTTATTTTCTAATTTTTCATTTAATTCTTGAATTTTTGTTAAATTATCATTTAAATCGCTTTTTGATTTTATTAATTTTTCATTTAAATTTTTAATCATTTCATTTAAATTTTCATTCACTTTTGTTTCATCTAAAAGTTCTAATTTTAATTTTTCAACAATATTATTAAGTTCTTCATTGTCATTTAAAAGTTTTTTTTCTTGAATGTTTTTTTTTTCTAATAAATTTTTTAAATTAATATTTTCATTATTTAAATTTTCATTTGATGTGTTTGAATTATTTAATAAATTGATTTTTTCTAATGAAATTTTATAATTTTTATTTAAATTTTCATAATTTTTTTTATTTTCATTTATTATTTGATTTAAATTTGAAATTATTTTATCTTTATTTTCTAAATCAATGTTTATTTTATTTAATTGTTCTAAAAGTGAATTTATTTGATTTTTATAATTTTCAATTTCTTTTTCTTTTAATGAATAATTTGTATTTAAATTTTCAATGCTCGTTTTGAGATTTAAATTTTCTTCTTTTATTAAATCATTATTTAAATAATTAAAATTATTATTATTATTATTATTATTTAATTCTTCATTTAAAAAATAAATTTGTTCTTGTAATTTTTTTATTTTTTCATTTTGTAAATTTTTCACTTTGATTTGATTCGAATTTTGAATACTTAATTTATTATTTTCGTCTACTAAACTTTTAATTTGTTCATTTAGTTCTAAATTTTGTTTTTTTAAATTATTTAATTCGAAATTTAAACTTTCGTCTAAAAAAATGTTGTTTTTACTTAAATTATTATTATTTTTATAAAAACTATTGTCATCTGTAAATAAATTTGTGTTTTCGTAACTTTGATTTAATTTTCTAAAAATTGGTGATTTTGCTCTTCGAAATTGTTGAGAAATTGCTAAATTATTAATTTTAAATAAATTATTATTTGAATTTAAATTATTATTTTCTTTAAATTCATCTAATTTTTTATTTCGATAATTTTTCATATTTTTAAAAACAATTTGACAATTTTCATAAAATTTATTTAATGTTAAAATTATGTTGTTGTCTATTATTTTTAATTTAATTTCTTTGTAAAAATTTTTTATTAAAGCACTTAATGAATTTATTATTTTAATAAATTCATCGTCGTAAATTACGTTTACTAAATCAATTGTATTATTATTATTATTATTAGATAAAGAAATTAGAGATTTATTTGAAGGATGATTATAATTTAATTTTGGAAAAAAATTATTTTGAGATTTTTCTGAATTAAAAGAAGGTGAATATAAATTATTACTAATTGTATTAAAATTATTATTATTATCCATTTATTTAATTTATTAAATTTGAATTTTAATAAAATATTCATAAAAAAATATTTAATTAAAATATAATAATAATATTAATATAAATTAATTTTATTTATATTTTTAATTATAAATACCTTTTAATTTTTCCTTTTTTTATTATTATTATTACCAAATATTATAAGAATTAAAAAAATTAATAAATAAATAAAAATGATAATTAATAAAAATATTTTTATGAAATTGATGATTTTTTTACGATTTTTATTTTTTATATTTTTATTTTCTAAATTTTGATTATTATTTTTTTCATTATTTTCTTTTTCTTCTTCAATAACATTTTTATTTGTTTCTTCATTATTTCTATTGCTATTTAAAATTTCATAATTATTATTAATAATTTTATTAGTTAATTTTATTTCTCTATTTGAAATTATGTTTTCTCGTTCAAAATTATTTTTTTTGTTATTAATAATTTCAATTTTATTTTCAATTTCATTGACATTAATTTCATCATCATTATTATCATCTTTATTTAATTTAATATTATTAATATTATTACTTAAATTATTAAAATCATTAAATAAATCATTTTCATTTTTTAATATTTTACTTAATGTATTATTATTATTGTTAGTTAAATTTAATTTCGAAGTTTCATTTTTGAATGTTAAAATTGAAGCATCAGTGTTTTCATTATTTGTTTTTTTATTTAATTTTTTCTTTTTGAATTTTTGTTCACTTTTTAAATTATAGAGATTCATTATAAAAATAATATTTAAATTAAATTTATTTAAATATTTTCATAAAATAATGTTGGAAGAATGTTTAAAAAAACGAATTATAAGAGAATTTTTAAAATGTTACAGTAATGAAAAATGGAATTTTGTTATTTCAAATTTATTAGAAATTGCCATTTTGAATTTAAAAGTTTCTTTTAATACGTTATTTTTTACTGACGATGATTTTCATTCGATTTTGGATGATTTAAAACATAATTATAATGAAATTAATAAAAAAAATAATTATAATGATAATAATAATAAAAATAATTATTTATATCAAAAACCTTCTGATAATTGGAGAAACGCTAAAAATTTTAATGATTATGAAATTTTTTGTAAAAAAGAAAATAATAAAAATAATAATAATAATTTTAATAATAATTTTAATAATAATAATAATAATTTTAATAAAAGAAAAGAATACAATGAATATTTAAATGATGTTGATAATTTAAATAGAAAAAATTATTTTTATAGAAATAAAATTAATAAAATTTCTGCTGATGAAGAAACTAAACAAAAAATTATTGAACATAAAAGTAAAAGTAAAGAAAAAAATAATTATAATAATAATAATAATAATAATGTGAATGATAATAATTATGTAAAAAGAAATATTAAAAGAATTAATTATGCTATTCATTATGATAAAAATTTTGAAATTGAAAATTTTAAAAAAAAAGAAGATAATAAAAAAGGAAAAAATTATGATGATAGTAGTAATAATACTTATGAATTTTGTTCTCAAAATCAAACTAGTAATATGAATACTGAACAAGATAATTACAATAATAATAGATTAAATTATGAAATTAATTCTAATAATAATAATTATAATTGTAACAATGAGCAAGAAAATTATTATAACAATAATAATAATTATAATAATAATAATAATTACAATAATAATTATAATGATAATAACAATAATTATAATGATAATAACAATAATTATAAAGATAATAATAATAATAATTATAATAATAATAATAATTATAATAATAACAATAATTATAATAATAACAATAATTATGATACTAATAACAATGATAATAACAATAATTATAATAATAATAATAATTATAATAATAGTAATTATAATGATTATAATAATAATGAAAATAATAATAATTATAATGATAATTATAATAATTATAATAATAATAATGAAAATAATTATGAAAATAATTACAATAATAATAAACCTAATATAAATTATAACCAAAATAATTATCAACAATCTAATCAAGAAAATTATTCAAATTATAATAATTCTCCACCACAAATTTCAACTCAAAATGATAATAATAATAATGATAATAGTAATAATAATTATGATAATAATCAAAATAATAATAATGATAATTATCAAAATTATTATCAAATGAATGAAAAAAATAATAACAATTATAATAATAATAACAATAATAATAATTATAATAATAATTATAATAATAATAATAATAACAATTATGATAATCAACATGTAAATAATAATAATAATATAATTATTAATAATGGTAATGATAATGTTAATTATCAACCAAACAATGAAAATATTAATTATGATAATACGCCACAAAATAATAATAATTATAATCAAAATAACAATAATTATAATAATAATTATAATCAAGAAAATCAATATTATAATAATAATAATAACAATGAAAATAATAATTATAATAACAATTATAACAATAATAATTATAATAATTATCCTAATAATAATAATTATAATTATTATAATAATGATAATAATAATCAAAACAACAATAATCAAAAAAATTTTCAAAATTCCACTTCAAACGACGAAAACAACAACAACAACACAACATTAAATGAAAATCAACTAAGTCAAATGACGAATTTAAGCGAAAGAACAAAAAACTATTTCAAATCAGCAATGGAACAAAACAATTACACAAGCATAAACAGCAGTCAATCAAACAACACATTCAATTAAAAAAAAAATAAAAAAATAAATAAATAAATTTATTTAATTTTTCTTATTTTTAAATTTAATATAAAAATTAATTTTAATTTTAAAAATTCAATGTCGAATAATAATAACAACGATGACAATAATAATATAAACAACGATGATAATTTCAGCAACATGAACAATAATTTTAATGATTCAAACATGAATTCATCTTCAATGGCAAAAATGTTTCGTCAAACGAAATTAGATTATGAAGGAATTAATAATGCCCTATTAAAAAATATTGAAGTTCTGGACAATGAAAATACTCAATTAAAAACAGCTTTAACTGAGCTTCAAACTGATTTGAAAGAAAAAGAAAATTCAATTGAAGAATCACATAAAATAATAAAAAAATTAAAAGATGAATATTCAAAATTAATAAAAGAATATGAAAATATTGAAAATTATAATAATGAACTTATTTTAGAAAATGATAATAAAAATAAAACATTAGAAAACATTTTAAAATCAAACAATAATTTTGAAAAAATAAAAAACAAATTAGAAAATGTTTTAATAGAAAATGATAAATTAAAAAAAGAGAATTTTTCTTTGAAAAATAATTTAATTAATAATCAAAACATTTCAAATAAAAAAGAACAAGAATTTCAAACAAAAGAATTAATAATAAACGATTTAAAAGAAAGATCAGACAATTGGATAATTTTAATAAAAGAAAGAGAAAATATAATAAACGAACAAAATAAAAAAATTCGAGAATTAAATGATATTATAACACAAAAAGATGATCAATTAAAAGTTATGGTTAATTTTTCAAAAGAAATTAATAAAGAAAATAAATCAAACATAACTGAAATTACAAAACAAGCAGTAAAAACAATAAAAATATTTTACAATAGTTTAAATAACAAAAACAATGAAAATTTAGATAATGCTTATAGAATAGAATTTAAAAATTCTAATACGACTTTTTCTGATTTTGAAAATTATTTTATTAATAAAAATAATAATAATAATAATAATAAAAATAAAATTTCGTTTTATTTAGAAGATGCTTTGAATGGAATGATGTACATTCCGCTTGAATTAAAATCTGTTAGTAAAGAATTTTTGATGGACATGAATTTTAAAACTGAATTGTTAAAAAGTGAATATTTTTCTAGTTTGATTAGAGAAACGAATTTTGTGAATTTTTTAGAAGAAATTTTTCAAAAATTGAATTTTAAAGACACTGAAAGTTTAAAAAATTTGTGCTCGAAAATTATTACTTTAAAAACTAATAATGATTTGCTTATTAAAGAAAATATTGATTTGAAGAATAAAATTTATTTTTTATATGAAAATAAAAAAGAATTTGATTTGTATAGTCAAAAATTGAAAGATGATATTAAAAATAAACTTAATAAAATTAAAGAAAAATTTAATTTAATTGATAATAATTTGGATGGAAAAGTTAAAAATTTTAATAATGCAAATAAATATATTAAAGATAAATATAAAAAAGATATTGATAAATTAAAAGCAGAAATTATTGTTTTAAAAAGTGAAAATAATAAATTAAGTAAAGATAATGAAAATTATAAAAATTTAATTAATAATAATGATAATAGAAATTTATTAAAAAATATTGAAAATCCAAATTTTAATTTAGATAATTATAATAATAGTAGTATGAATAGTGCAAGATTTAATAATAATAATATTAATAAAGATTGGAATCAATTTATTTTTCCTATTAATGAAGAAAATTTTAATATTTTTTCTTATAATAAAAATAGTTTTAATAATTTAAATAATACAAAATTAAATAATAATAATTCAATATTTAAATCAAATATTAATAATAATAATAATAATAATAATGAATTTAATGAAAATAATTACATAAAAAAGAAAAAAGAAATAAAAAATTTAAAAGAAGAAATTGGCCGCATTAAAAACGAAATGAATACGATAATGAAAAATCCAAATAGTTTTAATAATAATACAAATTCAAGCAATTTACTTTATTCTTCAACAAACAACAATAATAATAATAATAATACAATTCCAAATTCAAATTCAGAAAATAATAATACAATTAACGAACTTATTCAAAAAAACAAATCATTATCAAATGAATTATTATCATTAAAACAATATTTAAATGAATTAGAAAATAATAAATTTTCTCCTGATTTATTTATAAAAATGTTTTATAACATAAATTCAAAATTATTTTCTTCTTCAGAATTAAAAAAATATTATTCAATTTATAATTCAAATTCAATTCCCGGAATTATTGATATTTTTAATCACAATATTGACGTTATTAAAAGAAATATTAATGAAAGTCATTTTGATATTGACACTAGTTATTACACAGACATTGACGAAAATTTAATTAATACGAAAAACTCAAATTTAAATAGTAGCTATAGATTAGTAAATGAAAGAATAATAAAATTGAAGAAATTTGAATTTGATTTTTTAAATTTTTGTGAGATTTTGAAGAATTTTTTAGTTGCTGAAGAAATTATTATAAAATTAATATTTAATAGTAATAATGATATTATTCAATTTGAACCTTTGGAACAATTATTTAAATTATTTGAAGATGCGCTTAATTATAGAATTGATGATATGAATGATGATGTTATTTTTATTAGAAAATTAATGATAAGATTTATTAAAAATCAAAAAAATTGTTTAGGTTTGAGTTTAGAATATGCGTCGAATAATAATAATTAATATTTTTTTATATAATAATAATATAAATAAATTATTATTTTTTTTTTAATAAAATCTAATTAATTTTTTTAATGAAAAATTCTTATGAAAATAATATTGAAATTACATTAAATCCTTTTATTTATTATTATTATTGGGTTTTTATTGGAATTTCTGCAATTTTTGGACAAATTTCAAAAATAATTTTTAAATCAAATTGGAAAAAATTTGGTAAAAAAAGTTTAATTACTGGAATTCCTTTTTTAAGAACACAATTTTTTGTTTTTCCTGTGATTTTAAATTTAATATTTTTTATATGGTTAATTTTCATATTCAAAACAAATATAAATTTAAATAATAAATATTTTACACTTAAAAATTTCTTAATTAAAATTCGATTTGGATTTTTATTTTCAAATATTTTAATTTTTTGCCTGTTTTTTTTAATTTATAATTTCGTTATTACACCTGCGTTTAAAAAATATCATTTTAGAGTAAGTGGACATATAACATGTGCGATTTTTAGTGGAGCGTTATTAAATCATTTGGATTTATTATGTAATAATTTATTTGAATTAAATAGAAATATTAATTTTTATTTAATTTTAGTTATAAAATTTTTATTATGGCACAATGTTTATTCTTTGTTTTGGAGCGCTTATTTATTTCATACTATTATTGAAATTTTAATTGGTTATGTAATTTCAATTTGTTTTATTTTATTTATTCATTTTATTAATTTTGATAATTTAGTTTATCAATTATTATTTGAATCTAATGATGAATTTAATAAATTCGATAAAAATATTATTTATATTTCAAATATGAGATCAAATATTATTAATAAAAAGAATATATAAATATTATTAATGATATTTATAATATTTTATTTAATAATATTATAATATTGATTATATTTAATTTAAAAATAATATTTAAATTATAATTTTTATTTATAATTTTATTTATAATTTTATATTAATATGATGAATAATCAAACTTTCGGTCAATATCAACCTCCTATTATTCAAAACAATCCAAATATGATAGTAACAAATAATCAATTAGGTTTAGGTTTAGGTGATGGTCGAATTGATTTAGGACTTTTTCCACATTTTTTTGTTTGCAATCAATGTGGTTATGT
>JAEEGL013829381.1_pt1 | contig 18975 bp, 16 predicted proteins | sample 9134231 | NCBI WGS metagenome assembly JAEEGL01 (sample SAMN16246548, study PRJNA631951) | gut metagenome | biome: gut microbiome; feature: rumen; material: fiber-attached | host: Bos | place: Iran: Karaj | collected 2018-10 | reverse complement strand
TGGCAGTGTCGTTAGATACTTATAAGACACCGGTTGCCGCTGCGGGTATTGAAGCAGGAGCAGACTTGATTAATGATATTTGGGGATTGAAAGTATCTCAGGTTTTGGCAAAGGAACATCCGGAATATGCTTTGGAAAATGCAACGGAAGCCGGATTTCCGGCATTCGCAAATGCAAAGCTGGCAAAGCTTGTTGCTGAGAAGAAGGTTCCGATTTGTTTGATGCATAATCGGGATTGTGCAGAATACGAAGATTACATGACGGATCTGCTGAAGGATTTACAGGAGTGCATCGATATTGCACATCTTGCGGGAATTCAGGATTCGCAGATTATTCTGGATCCGGGAGTTGGATTTGGAAAAACTTTCCGGAACAATCTGGAAATTATCAAGAAAGTAGATGCCTTACAACAATGGCAGTATCCGATTCTTTTGGGAACATCCAGAAAGTCCGTAATCGGATTGGCACTGGACGTAGACAAAAACGAACGACTGGCAGGAACCATTGCAACAACAGTAATGGGTGTAGAACGGGGATGTAAAATCTTCAGAGTCCATGATGTGAAAGAAAATTATCAGGCTATGAAAATGGCGTTGGAAATATTAAAGGCGTAAATGAAAGAGGAAAAAATGGATTATATTCAAATAGAACAGTTGGAGGTTTTTGCCTACCACGGATGCAATGAAGAAGAAAAAATCAACGGACAGAAGTTTTACGTGGATGCGAAATTGTATGTGGACGTACAAACCCCGGGATTGAGTGATAACCTGGATGAAACGATCAATTACGCAAAAGCCTGCAAGTTTATTAACAAATTTATGACAGAGAACAGATTTGATTTGATTGAAGCTGTTGCAGAGCAGACAAGTCGTGCGTTGTTGCAGGAATTTCCGAAGTTAAAGGCTGTGGAATTTACCATCAACAAACCAAATGCACCGATTAAACTGCCTTTTGGAAATGTTGCAGTATCTGTTTTCAGAAAGTGGAACAAGGCTTATTTGAGCATTGGCTCGAATATGGGAAATAAGGAAGCCTATTTAAATTCTTGCATTGAAGCATTTTATGATGACAGCAATTGTCGCGTCACAGAGGTTTCTAATTTTATCGAAACAAAACCATACGGACCGGTAGAACAGGATAACTTCCTCAACGGTTGTATCGGGGTAGAAACCTTATATTCTGCAGAAGAATTGCTTGAAAGAATTCATGAAATTGAAGCAGAAGAAGGAAGAACCAGAGAAATTCATTGGGGTCCGCGAACCTTGGATATTGATATTGTTCTCTTCAATGATGAAATCATTGCAAAAACAGATTTATTGGTTCCTCATGTGGAAATGCACAAGAGACTCTTTGTCCTGGAACCGCTAAATCAGATTGCTCCGTATGCAATTCATCCGATTCAGAAGAAAACAGTATCACAGCTGCTAGAGGAATTAAAATCGACAGAAGGCAAAGAAAATAATTGCAGTGGATGTAGTGGTTGTGTTAAGATGTAACTCTGTGAGAGAAAAATATGTTATAGGAAAAGAGAAAAAATGAGAGATTTAGTCGAAAGCAGAAAAGAAATTGATGAAATCGATGATGAGATTGTAAAATTATTTCAGCGTCGAATGGATGTGTGCAAAGATGTTGCTACTTATAAGTTGCAAAACGGAAAACCGGTTTTGGACAGACAGCGTGAACTTGATAAAATCGCCACATTGAAAACAAAGGCAGCAGATAAGTTTTATGCTCACGGTGTAGAAGAACTTTACGAGCAGATTATGGCAATGAGTCGAAAAATGCAGTACAAGCTTCTGAACGAAGAAGGGGTTAATAATGATATTGGTTTTGATATTGTAAAAGAGTTACCAAAGAAAGACGTAACGGTTGTTTATCAGGGGATTCCGGGAGCTTACAGCCAGCAGGCTGCTCACGAATATTTTGGAGAAGAAGCAAACTTCTGCAATGTAACGACTTTCCGTGAAGCAATGAAATATGTTCGAGATGGAAAAGCAGATTATGCGGTGCTTCCTTTTGAAAATTCATCTGCCGGAATTGTAACGGACGTGTACGATTTACTGGTAGAATTTCATAACTATATCGTTGATACTTTTGACGTAAAGATTGAGCATTGCTTATGTGGTTTGCCGGGTAGTACAATCGATGATATTCGTGATGTATATTCTCATCCACAGGCATTTATGCAGAGTAATTCTTTCATTGAAGAACATGGTTGGGGAAAAGTAAATCTTGCAAATACAGCAATCAGTGCCCGTTACATTTCAGAACAGACGGACAAGAGCAGAGGATGTATTGCCAGTGAAAATGCAGCAAAGATTTACGGTTTGGAAATTCTTCACAAAGGCATTAATTTCAACTCAACCAATACAACAAAGTTCATTATCATCAGTAAAGAGAAAATGGCGCGTTTCGATGCGAATCTGATTTGTATCAGTTTTGAAATGCCTCATACCAGTGGTTCCCTTTACCAGATGTTATCGCATATTATATACAATGACTTGAATATGACCAGTATTCAGTCCCGTCCGATTCCGGAACAGAAGTGGGAGTACCGTTTCTACGTGGAATTTGAAGGAAAGTCTAATCAGGCCGGGGTGGTAAATGCACTGTCAGGAATCAATGCAGAAGCCATCAACATGAAAATATTGGGAAATTATTAAACATAATAAAAAAGAAAGAGGAGCGATTTGAGGAGTCATCTCATTTGCTTCTCTTTCTTTTTATCTGAAATTCATTTATGAAACTGGAAAATCAATTCCACCTTTGATTTCTAAAAACTTCAAAATATCGGTATAAACATTTTTGTTATCCAGTTCGTTGAATAATTCATGTCGCATTTCCGGATACAATTTGGAAAAGGTATTTGGAAAACCGCAACGCTTAAAATGTGTTACCGTCTTCTTGAAGGTCTTTTCGCTTCCTTTACAAGGATCATAAGCACCGGACATAAACATTACCGGTAAATTCGGATTTTTGCTAATCCATCCTTTTTTCGTATATACCTGCTGAAGTAAATTCATCAATACATAATATCCGTTTAAAGAAAAGGAAAATCCACAAAGCGGATCTGCATTGTAAGCATCTACAACTTTACGGTCCCGACTTAACCAACTGTTCTTGATTCCTTCTTTTTCAAAAGGTTTATCAAAAGAACCGGTCACCAGCTTGGCAAGGGTTTCGCTGTGATAACGCCATCCCTTAAAAAGAACCAGCAGTCGAATCAATACCTTCACAACACCGGTCAGCGGATTGTTGGATGGAGAACCACTGATAATCAACGCATCGATTTCCTTTGCATACTTCTTTGTATAAACACGAACAATTAAAGAACCCATGCTGTGTCCTAAAAGAATCAATGGGAGATTCGGAAATTCCCTCTTTAAATACATAGTATAGTCGTGAATATCTTCAATAATATCGGTATAACCGACACCATCACCGAAATGTCCCAAATCATCTTTGGTCATAATATTTTCCCCGTGTCCGCGAAGATCGGTAATGGCACAGATAAATCCTTTTTCATTAAACTTTTTCATGGTTTCAAAATATCGGTTGCGATATTCTGCCATACCATGAACAAATTGGATAATTCCCAAAGGCTTAACACCTTCAGGAGGAAATGTGATCGTATTCGGTCTCATAATTGCTCCTTAGTTATCGTCATCCATACCTTCGGTTGTGTAGACAGTTCTCTTACGAGCCATTTCATCATTTTCAAGATATTCGTCGTAAGTAGTAACCTTGTCGATTAACTTTCCGTTTACAATTTCCATAATTCTGTTGGCTGTGGTCTGAACAACCTGATGATCTCGAGAAGAGAAAATCAAAACGCCTGGGAATTTGATTAATCCGTTATTTAAAGCAGTGATACTTTCCATATCCAGGTGGTCAGTCGGTTCGTCAACAACGAGAACGTTGGCACCGGAAATCATTAACTTGGAAAGCATAACTCGAACTTTTTCCCCACCGGAAAGAACTCGAACTTTTTTCATTCCGTCATCGCCGGCAAACAACATTCTTCCAAGGAAACCTCGAACATAAGTCGCATCCTTGATTTCGGAATACTGTGTTAACCAGTCTACAATAACGTCATCACTGTCAAAGTCTTTGGTGTTATCCTTCGGGAAGTAACTCTGAGAAGTAGTGATTCCCCATTTGTAAGAACCTTCATCCGGCTCCATTTCTCCCATCAGGATTTTAAACAATGTTGTTTTTGCAAGACCGTTGGAACCAACGAAAGCAATCTTGTCTTCACGACCAACGATGAAAGAAATATCATCTAATACTTTCACACCGTCAATTGTTTTTGATAAATGTTCAACAGTCAGAACTTCATTTCCGATTTCACGTTCAGGTCTGAAGTCAATATATGGATATTTTCTGCTGGACGGCTTGATTTCATCCAACTCGATTTTTTCCAAAGCACGTTTTCTGGAAGTAGCCTGCTTTGATTTGGAAGCATTGGCACTGAATCGCTGGATAAAGTCCTGTAATTCCTTAATCTTTTCTTCCTTCTTACGGTTTGCTTCTTTCATCTGTTTTACAATTAACTGACTGGATTCGTACCAGAAGTCATAGTTACCTGCATAGAGCTGAATCTTTGCATAGTCAATATCAGCAATCTGTGTACAAACCTTATTTAAGAAATATCTGTCGTGGGATACCACAATAACAGTATTTTCAAAGTTAATCAAGAATTCTTCTAACCATGCAATAGCATCTAAATCCAAGTGGTTGGTAGGTTCGTCCAACAGAAGGATGTCTGGATTTCCGAACAACGCCTGTGCAAGAAGAACTTTGACCTTTAAGCTACCGCTTAAGTCTTTCATTAAACTGTAATGGAATTCTGTATCAACACCAAGACCGTTCAATAAAGTAGCAGCATCAGATTCTGCTTCCCAACCATTCATTTCAGCAAATTCACCTTCCAACTCAGAAGCACGAATTCCGTCTTCGTCGCTGAAATCTTCTTTCATGTAAATGGCATCTTTTTCTTTCATGATTTCATAGAGTCTCTGATTTCCCATAATTACAGTATCTAAAACTGTAAACTCATCATACTGGAAATGGTCCTGCTTTAAGAAAGAAAGACGCTCGCCGGGAGTGATAATTACCTCACCGCTGGTTGGTTCAATTTCACCGGTAAGAATTTTCAAGAAAGTTGACTTTCCGGCACCATTGGCACCAATTAAACCGTAGCAGTGTCCCGGAACAAATTTTATATTTACTTCTTCAAATAAAGCTTTTTTTCCGAAACGTAAAGAAACATTACTTGTACTAATCATTTTATTACCTCGCTTATTCATTAATTATAAGTGGAGGGGAATAAAAATCCCCAAAATAACCGCAATTTTAAGTATAACAGTTTTGGGAGATTAAGGCAAATACTATTCTAATCCTTGAAAGTCCCCATTTTAGGTGGATTGAAGAGGGCAAAATGTGATAAAATAGAAACAGAAATTGAAACGGAGGTGTTAAGATGAAGAAAAGATTCTCTTTATTATGCGTTACAGCGATGGTACTGAGTGCTGTGATGGTGTTTGCCGGAGTGAAAACAACGCCAGTACGGGCTGAAGATGTTACCATTGGATTTGTTGATATCGGAAATGTGTGGACTAACTTAACTGATAAGGATACCGTTCCGTTTACCGCGGAAATTAATCCGAATGTGGAAGGTCTTACAGATCAGATGGCAATTGATGATGAAATCTGGAGTCGTGTCAGCGACAGTACCAAACAGATTACTTTGAAGAAAAACGGAAAGACCAACATGATGATTCCTGACAGCGGAAAAATGTATCAGTACAAAGTCGTTGTTCGTGCCAAGAACGGTTTTGTTTTCGGGGATTCCTTTGAATTCGTATACGGTGGTCATAATTACGGAATCATTCAGGCAGTGGAAGGTGATGTTCCGGCAGGAACTGTTGGATATCAGTTAAGCAGTGACAAAAAGAGTGTAACAATCTCAGGATTTATCAACAATGTTACTGTAAAGTACAGCAGTGCATCTTCAAAGAGCAATAAAGCTGCACAGCCAATGAAGGTCAAAGCAAAGAAGAAAACTTTGAAGTTCAAAAAACTGAAAAAGAAAGATGTGAAATTTAAAGCAATTACCGTGAAGAATGCGCAGGGTCGTGTAAGTTACCGTTTGGTGGGAACTTATAAGAATATCCGATTAAACACTTTGAGTGGAAAGATTACCGTTGTGAAAGGAACCAAAAAAGGAACTTATAAGGTACGTATTCGTATCAGCGCAAACGGCAATACTAAGTATAAGGCAGGAAACAAAACAGTTACCGTAAAAATTAAAGTAAAATAATAATTTTTGCGTATTATTAAATTGACGACATATGTGTCATATTATATAATAACGGTGTACAAACGAAAAGGAGGGAAACGAGATGATTCAACAGAGAAATGTGGCGGTATGTATTATTCTTTCAATTGTTACATGTGGTCTTTACGGATTATATTGGCTTGTTTGCTTAAATGATGATGTAAACACTGTATCAAAAACAGAAAATGGTACTTCCGGTGTAGTAGTTGTATTATTATCAATCGTTACATGTAGTATTTACCTTTGGTACTGGCTTTATGTTCAGGGTAATAAGATTGATGAAGCTAAGACTGCTAAGGGAATTCCATCAAGTAACTCAGGTATTATCTATTTAGTACTTGCACTTGTTGGTTTATCAATCGTATCTTATGCATTAATGCAGAACGAATTAAACAAACTTGCTGAATAGTCTGAAGACTTATAGCAAAATAAAAGGAATACTCGAAAGGGTATTCCTTTAATTTTGTCTATGTGCTATAATTTTACCATCTATGCGATGATGAGAAAGTGCGGATAATTCACAGATTTAGATGATTTATTGGCTGGAAGGAGAAGACAACATGGGAATAGATGATATCAAGGTGGAGAGAGGAAATCCTTTAGTGCTTGGGGCATCAGTATTCGGGCAGAGTGTGAACTTTGCCATTACTGCAAAAGTCGGAAGCAACTGTGAGGTAGTTCTTTACGAAAAAGGAAAAAAAGAAGAAGCTTTTCGTATCCCTTTTGAAACTGCACAGGTAATCGGAAATGTGTTTGCCATGAGCGTTACAGGACTGGATTATCAGAAATATGATTATAACTTTTCAGTAAACGGAAAGATTGTTACGGATAGTTACGCAAAGGCTGTGACAGGAAAAGAAAACTGGGGAGAAACACCGGAAGATATCAGAGGCGTTATTATTGACAATGATTTTGATTGGCAGGGAGACGGTCCATTGGGATATCCGTTTGACGAAACCATTATGTATCGTTTGCATGTAAGAGGATTTACAAAGCATGCCAGCTCAAAATCAAAACATCGCGGAACATATCTCGGAATTGTGGATAAAATTCCATATTTGAAATCCTTGGGAATTACTTTGGTGGAACTGATGCCGGCGTATGAGTTTAACGAAATTAAACCATATCAGGAACCGGCCACATCCATGCGCGGACAGTTTAGCATTGAACGTCCGGTGCTGAATTACTGGGGATATACAGACGGATTTGCTTTTTCGCCAAAAGCATCTTTGGCTTATGCAACAGAGCAGGGGGGACAGGTGAATGAGTTCAAATATATGGTAAGAGAACTTCATAAAAACGGTATTGAAGTATCCATGGAATTCTTTTTCCCGACAGGAACAAATCCGACTTATATTTTAGATGCACTTCACTATTGGGTAATGGAATACCATATTGACGGAATTCACGTCAATTGTGAAGAAGCAGTAATGAAGATGATTCAAACAGATAATCTTCTTTGCACAACAAAGATTTTTACATACAGTTTTGCCAACGGTACGGACTTTTACAGCGGTTATGAAGGAAACCGTAATCTGGCAAACTTTAATGATGATTTTATGGTTGCAGCCAGAAAGTTTATTAAAGGCGACGAGGATATGCTGAGTTCTATTTCTTACAAGATTAAAGCAAATCCACCGGGTGCTACTGTGGTAAACTATGTTGCAAATCACAATACATTTACATTGTACGATATGGTTTCTTACGACAGAAAGTACAATGAAGCCAACGGAGAAAACAATAATGACGGTGCAGTTTACAATTACAGCTGGAACTGTGGCGTTGAAGGCGATACCAGAAAAAGAACCATTATGGAATTGCGTAAGAAGCAGATTAAGAATGCTTTAGGTATGGTTCTGTTAAGTCAGGGAATTCCAATGATTTATGCCGGAGACGAAATGTGTAATTCTCAGAAGGGAAACAATAACCCGTATTGTTTGGACAATGAAGTTTCCTGGACGAATTGGAACACTACCGCTATGGCAAAGGAAACGCTGGAATTTACAAAGAAACTGATTCAGTTCAGAAAGAATCACAAAGTATTGCATATGGACAAGGAACCAAAGCAGATGGACTACAAGTCATATGGACTTCCGGATTTGTCATTCCATGGAACAAAAGCGTGGTATGCAGATTTCAGTAACTTCAATCGTCATTTTTCTGCAATGTATTGCGGAAAGTATGCGGAAGTGGAAGGACAGGAGCAGGACATTATCATTTGTTACAATATGTTCTGGAAACCGGTGAAGATTGGTATCCCGGCTGCCAGAGACAAGAAAAAATGGAAGATTGCTTTTGCAACGGAAAATCCTAAAAATATTATTGATACAGAAGTGGACAAACTGTTTACAGTAGGTGCCAGATGTATCATGGTTCTTATAGCAGAATAGCAACGAAAACAGGAAATTATAAATCAAAAGAGAACATTTGAAATCCGTTTCGGCTTTCGAATGTTTTCTTTTTATGGATGGTAAAAATTGAAAGGGGAACATCATGATTTATCAGATTCAAAATGATGTATTGACGGTGGAAATTGATTCTTTCGGTGCACAGATGAAATCATTAAAAAATCGTGAAACCAATCGGGAATATTTGTGGAGTGGAAATCCGGAATATTGGGGAAAGACTTCGCCGGTGCTGTTTCCGTTTATTGGTGTAATCAGAAACAATACCTTTCTCCATGAGGGGAAGAAGTATTCCATGACGCGGCATGGATTTGCCAGAGATATGGAGTTTCAATTGAAGGAACAGGGAGAAGACTATATTGTTTTTTCTTTGAAGGATACGGAAAAAACTTATGAAATGTATCCCTTCCATTTTACATTTGAAATAGAGCATCGACTAAGCGGAAAGCAGTTAACGGTTCTTTGGAGAGTGATTAATGAAGGAAATACTGCCATGTACTTTTCAGTAGGTGGTCATCCGGCATTTGCCTGTCCGATGGGAGAACAGGGAAAACGAACAGACTGCTTTTTAAAGTTTGAAGATAAAGACGAGCTTATTGTTAGCGAGATTGATTTGGAAAAGGGATTGTTATCCGGAGAAGTTCATAAGATTTCATTAGATCAGGGATACCTTCCAATCACAGACGGATTGTTTGACCTGGATGCTTTGGTTCCTGAAAAACATCAGTGTCATCAGGTTGCTTTGTGTGACGAAAAGAAACAGCCTTACATTCAGGTGGATTTTGAGGCACCGTTGTTTGGGGTCTGGTCTGTTCCGGACAGCAAGGCTTCTTACGTTTGCATTGAACCATGGTATGGAAGATGTGATCGGGTAGATTTTGATGGGGAATTGAAAGACAGGGATTGGACAAATTCCTTAGAACCGGGAAGCACATTTGAAGAGCAATATACTATTTCGGTATTAAAATAGAGAGGAAAGTAGAGTACAGATGAAGAAACTTACAGAGAAGAGAAATTATATCATTGCATTGATAATTGCAATTGTTTGCGTAGTTGGGTTTGGTGTAGCCAATACGAAAATGAATTATAAAAAAGATAATTCCGCTGAAGGTGCAAAGGATTACAATGAATTAATTATTAACGGTACGGAAAGCGAAGGGGAATATGTTTATGTTACATGTGCAAAAGAACCGTACTTGGTTGCAGAATACGAAGGAGGTACACGAAAGAAAGACAGTTACTATGTTGTTGTGGATCCGAACGATATGATGTTTGTCGTGAAGATGTCTGAGTCAAAAGCCATTGAGGTAAAAAAATATCTGGAAGAAAAAGATGGAAATACCTATGTTTTGACCGGGTGCATTTACAAGAACGACCCGGATTTAGAAGGGATTATCATAGATTCCTTTAAAGAGGCAGGAATGAGTCAGGTTAGCAGTGCAACGTTTGACAATTATTTTGGGTCAACTTATTTGGATGCATCTTCTTCCAAATATGGAAAAATCGGTGCAGCAGTATCTGTTATTTTCTTTATATCCATTATTTCTACCATTGTTTTGGCGTTCTTTTTGATTCGTATTATTGTAACAACCAAAAAGAATCTTCCTGCGGATTTGAAGGAAGAATTGGGAATGGAACTGAATTCGGAAACTGTATCAGTCTTTAAACATGCAAAGATTTACATTACAGAACGTTTCTTTATCATGTCAAGATTTGGTGTGTATGCAGCAAGGATTCAGGATATTGCATGGATTTATATTATCAAAGGTCAAATCGGTGGAGTAAAAACAAGTAAACTATGCGTGAAGCTAAAAGACGGTAGGGAAATTGTTACAGAACAGACAAAAGATAATGAGATGGTTTTCAAGGCGTTAACCGTATTAGTTGAAAAAAATCCCAATATCCTAGTGGGTTATTCTTATGAAAATATGGAAGCGTATAACAATATCAAAAAAGGCAACTAAAATGAAAGGGTAAGAAAATGGGAACAAAAAAAGCATTAAGAAGAATTAAAGTGAAAGGTGCTGTGTGGGCATCCTTAGGGTTTATGATGTTAATGACCGGAGCAATGTTTTTCCGATTAGGGACTGATGTTCAGGATATAGATCCTGATGAAGCAAGGGTCAGATTTATCATGGCAGCAGTAATTTTTGCCGGTGGATGCATTGTTTCATATTTTGGATTAGAAAGATTTCGTGGAAAAAACTGTCGTTATGTCAAAAAGAATCCAAATCTTTTTGCCTTGGCAGAAGACTTAGATCAGAATCCTGTATATGAGGACAAGTTTGTAGTAATTTCCGGTAAAGCAATTGCACCGAAGAAGGACTTCTCGGCGGCGGCTGCATTAGAAGATGTTTTGGCAGTTTATGAATATTCTTACAGTATGAATGGAATTAAAACAGAACATAAATTGAAACTGGAATTGATTAACGGAAGAGTGGTGCAGATTGGCGTTTACGGAAAGAAGAAAGATGTGGTTGACCAGTTACTTCTAACAATCAGCCATTATTGTCCAAATGCCGCAGTAGGATATTCTAACGAAATGTTACGATATGTGAATGCAAAGCGTAAAGTATGGAAAGCCGAGCAGAAAGCAAAGAAGAAAGCATAGACGAAATGGACTGAAAATGATAGGAGAAAACAGAGGTACAATGAAAAAAATAGCAGTTTTAACCAGCGGTGGGGATGCACCGGGAATGAATTCAGCCATCCGTGCCGTAGTGTACAGTGCATCCTGCATGGGAATTGAAACCATAGGAATTCTCAGAGGTTATGATGGACTGATTGATTGGGAAACAAGAGCACTTACGAAAAATGACGTAAGAGATATTAACAATCGCGGGGGTACAATTCTTTACTCCAGCAGATGTGAACGATTTTTTGAAGAAACTTATCGAAAGCAGGCGGCAGAGCAACTGCGAGCAAATGGCATTGATGCGTTGGTTGCAATCGGCGGTGACGGAACTATGCGGGGCGCCATTGATCTTGGAAAAGAAGGGGTCAATGTCATTTGCATTCCGGGAACTATTGACCGTGATGTATCCTGTAGCGAATATACGTTGGGATTCGATACGGCAGCAAACACGGCCACAGATGCCATTGACCGTATCAGAGATTCGTCCATTTCTCACGGTAGATGCAGCGTCGTGGAAGTGATGGGAAGAAAGCGTGGCTACATTGCTTTGTGGGCAGGAATGGCTGCGTCGGCAGATGCTATTGTCCTTCCGGAAAAATGGGATGGCAATTTTGATCACATTATGGATATGCTTCGAAAACATCATGCGGAAGGAAGAGACAGTTATTTAGTTGTTGTTGCAGAAGGGGTTACGGACGCAGCGGAACTGGCGAATCTGATTTTGAAAGAAACGGGAATTGAATCCAGAGTTTCCGAGTTGGGATATATTCAGCGAGGAGGAAGCCCTACGGCAAAGGACAGAATGTATGGTTCTCTGATGGGAGCTTATGCAGTGGAATTGCTGAAAGAAGGGAAAGCAAATCAAATGGTTGCAATCAAAAATGATTTGCTGATTAGTTACAATCTGGAGGAAGCATTGGACATTCAAAACAATGAATTGGATTCTTTCCAATATCAGTTGAGTTTGAGTTTGTCAGAGTAGATTAAAGGAGAGATGTTATGCCGGAAAATGTTTTCTACTTTCAATGGGAACCCGCTCTGATGGAGTGGTTACAAAATTATATGGGAAAGATTGCTGTTGGCATTGCATCTGTGGTAACTCTTTTTGGGGAGCAAACGTTACTTGTTTTGATTTTGGGATATCTTTACTGGTGTTACGATAAGAAGTTTGCGAAAGAAATCGGAACCGGTATTGTGGTGGCGTTAATTGCACCACCATTGTTAAAAAACCTGGTGTTTCGAACCCGGCCATATTTTAATCACAAGAACATTAAGTGTTTGAAACCGGTGAATGCTTCGGCCGATCTTTATAACATTCAGGCGCAGGGGTATTCTTTCCCCAGCGGTCATTCGACCAATGCAGCAACGGTTTACGGTGCGATGGCGGTTTATAAGAAAACAAAGTTGTTGTGGACGATTGCAATTGTTCTAACACTTCTGGTGGGAATATCACGAGTGGCTTTGGGAGCACATTATCCTACGGATGTCCTGGCCGGATGGGGATTGGGTTTTGCAATTGCCTTTTCGGTTCATTGGCTTCAGGGAAAGGTGAAGAATAAAAACCTGTTGCACTTATGTATTTTCATTTGTGTATTGCCCGGGTGCTTTTATTGCAGAACAGAGGATTACTTTGCAGCTTTGGGTGCTATGGCAGGATTTTTTCTGAGTATTCCTTTTGAGGAAAAATATGTGAACTTTGAAGAGACGAGAAGTGTGACGCGGTCTGTTGTGCGGATTGCCGGAGGAATTCTGTTGTACGTTATTTTAAATAAGGTACTGAAACTTCCGTTTTCCGAAAGTTTTCTGCATTCAAATTTGTGGACAGCACATCTGGTTTGCGTTCTGCGATATGGAATAATTCTGTTTGGCATTGTGGGTGTGTATCCCCTTTGTTTCAACAGATGGAATAAAAAAGGTAAAGAATAAGGAGGAACTTATGGTTAAACATGTAATTTTATGGCAGTTAAAAGATGAATTAACAGGAGAAGAAAAAGAAGCGGTGAAGGCCGGAATCAAAGAAGGATTGGAAAGCCTTCAGGGAAAAATTCCGGGATTGGTACATATTCAGGTCAATAAAGAAGGGCTTGCATCATCCAATGCAGATGTAATGCTGGACTCTACTTTTGAAGACGAAGCTTCTTTAAAAGGGTATGCTGTTCATCCGGAACATGTGGCGGTTGCCGATTCCAAGGTTAGACCGTTTACAAAGAACCGTGTGTGCTTAGACTATACGGAATAATTATAAAAATAGTTTTATTTTTATGAAGTTTGGGAAACGTTGTGATAGGGAACGTTTCCTTTTTTGTTTTTGATAAAACCCTTGCAATTGCGATTGTAGGGGCGCATTTTTTATTTCGTAGTTGAAAATTTAGAATGTGCACGGTAACAAAAACTATTTCAAAAAAATAGACAACCATTCTAAAAAATATTGCACTTTTTTCAAAGACCGGTCTTTCCTTATACTAGCATTGCACGTGACAACGAGCGGAGAAAAATCTTAGAGGAGAGAAAAAGGAGAAAAAAATGAGAAAGTTTACGAAAAAATTTGTATCAGTCGTAACAACATGTGCAATGGTTGCAGCAATGGGGGCTGCAATTCCACAGATTAGCACAAAAACAGTTCATGCAGCAAATGCATCATCAACTCTGATTTGGAGTGACGAGTTCAACGGAAGTTCCTTGGACACATCCAAATGGAATTATGAAACAGGTACCGGTTCAAGCGGTTGGGGAAATAATGAAAGACAGTACTACACAAACAGAACGGACAACGTGTACGTATCTGGCGGTTCTTTACATATTAAAGCAAAAAGAGAAAACTATGGCGGAATGAATTACACATCCGGAAGAATTAAAACAGCCGGAAAGTTCTCATTCAAGTATGGATATGTTGAAGCAAGATTAGCCCTTCCTGCAAGCTCAGGAATTTGGCCTGCATTTTGGATGTTAGGTGAAAACATTGGAAGCGTTGGTTGGCCTGCATGTGGTGAAATCGATATCATGGAAGCCATCAATGCAGAATACAAAACTTATGCTACATGTCACTGGAATGCAAACGGACATGCAGAATATGGACGTTCAACAGGAAACTTTGATATTACACAGTTCCATACATACGCTTTATCATGGGATAAAGACTACATCAGAATGTATGTAGACGGTGGAGAAGTTTATGTAATGCAGATTACAAACGGCACCGGTGATACAGACGAATTCCATAAGCCATTCTTCTTGTTATTAAACGTAGCAGTTGGTGGTAACTGGCCTGGATTCAACATTGATGACGGAGCACTTCCAAAGGAAATGAAGGTTGACTACATCCGTGTATATCAGGATGGTGGATCATCTCAGAACAACAATAACAACAATAATAATAACAATAACAACAACAATAACAATAACTCAGGATCAAATACATCAACACCTTCTTCAGGAATGGGAATGAATTATGCAAGTGGTTCTTCTGCTACAGCATTTGTAAATAATTCTAAGTGGGCTGATATTCATTACACAGTAAATGGTGGTGCACAGCAGAATGTTCGTATGACTCAGAACGGAAGCAAAGCTACTTACACAATCAATGGATTAAGCAGTGGAGCAACAGTGAAGTATTGGTTCACATACAGTGACAACTCAGGATTTGTACGTGACACACAGAGCTACACATACAAACACAATTCAGGAAGCTCAAGTTCAGGTTCCGGTTCAAACAATTCCGGCTCAAACAACTCAGGTTCTACAAACACAGCATCCGGCGATGTTTATATTTATCAGGATTCAAACTACGGTGGACGTTCTGCTTCTTTAGGAGTAGGAAATTATAACTTAGCATCTCTTCAGGCAAAAGGATTTAAGAACGACGATCTTTCATCTATCAAAGTTCCTTGGGGATACAAAGTAATTATGTACGCTGATGACAACTACAGCGGATCAACAAAGACAGTATACGCAGACACATCATATGTAGGAAATGATTGGAACGATAAAGTTTCATCCATTAAAGTTCAGAGAGCACAGTACAAGGTTGTAAACCGTCACAGCGGACTTTGCCTTGATGTTAGCGGCGGAAGCAAAGACAACGGCGCAAATATTCAGCAGTGGACAGACAATGGATCAAACGCACAGAAATTTGAAGTACGTTTCAACTCTTCAGACTCAACATATGTATTAGTAAACGTTGGAAGCGGAAAAGCATTGGATATGGGCGGATGGTCTAAAGACAATGGCGGAAACGCTCTTCAGTGGGATAACAACAATACTGACAACCAGAGATGGTTTATCACTCCTGTTGATAATGGATATTCATTCTTAATCAACAAGTACAGCAACAAAGGCCTTGAAGTTGGCGGATGGTCAACAAGTGCCGGCGGAAATGTACAGCAGTGGGATTACAAAGCTCAGGCAAATCAGCAGTGGAAATTTGTCAGAGTAAACTAAAAATTATGAAGTTTGGAAAGCATTGGGGGAAATCAATCCCCCATGCTTTCTTTATGTAAAGGGAGTAACGCATAACTACAGGCTAAAAAAATTAGACAGAATGGAGAGTAGTAAAAATGATCAGAAAAAAACTGATGGCGGTATTATTGTCGGCAGCAATGATTGTGACAATGGTACCTGCAACCATGAAGACACAGGAAGTAAAAGCAGCTTCCGCAGGAACAAGAGTCGTAGGATATTTTCCATCCTACAGAACCTATGCAATCAACTCGGTTGATTTCTCAGCAATGACTCATTGCATGTTGGCATTCATGACTTATTCCAACGGAACCTTAACCTCCGGATTTTCCGGCGGCGACGTTCAGACAATTGTTAATAAGTGTCACGCCAGCGGAACAAAAGCAATGATTGCCATTGGCGGATGGAACGGATTTGACGCCAGCGACAATCCGTTTGGAACAGCACAGAAGCGAACAAACTTTGTAAATCAGGTAATGAACTATGTAAACACTTACAACTTAGATGGTGTTGACATTGATATTGAATTGACGGATGCAAACATTTGGAACAACTATAATGCATTGGTTTCAGAACTTTCCGGCAGATTAAAATCTCAGGGAAAACTTTTGACGATGGCAGTTTCCACATGGTTCACAGGTTCCATCAGCAATTCAACTTACCAGTACTTTGATTTCCTGAATCTGATGTCTTATGACTACAACCAGAGCGGAACCGGAGAAGTGGCTCCTTGGTCACAGATTTACGATATGGTTTCCTACTATGGCAGCAGAGGCGTCAGCAATGACAAATTGGTTATCGGTGTACCGTTTTATGGTTATGGTGCCGGTGGTGCAGCAAAGACTTTTGCAGAAATGGTTGCAATGAATCCTGCTTATGCGGACATGGATTATGCTGCAGGCGTTTATTACAACGGCATGAGTACAATTCGCAAGAAAGCAGAATACAGCAAATCTTACGGTGGAACAATGATTTGGGAAGTGGCTCAGGACTCTTTCGGAACTTATTCCCTGTTAAATGTTATTAAGCAGGTAATGAACACCGGAAACAATAATTCAGGAAATAATAACTCAGGAAACAACAATTCCGGAAATAACAATTCCGGAAGCAATAACTCCGGAAACAATACGTCCACTCCATCTTCAGGAATGGGAATTAACTATGTGAATGCATCTTCTGCAACAGCATATGTAAATGATTCCAAGTGGACTGACATTCATTATTCTGTAAACGGAGGAGCACAGCAGAATGTTCGTATGAATCAGGATGGAAACAAAGCAGTTTATACCATCAACGGATTAAGCAGTGGTGCTACCGTAAAATACTGGTTTACAACCTGCAATACTTCCGGATATGTTCAGGATACTCAGAGCTACACATACACACACAACGGAAGCTCCAACAGTGGCTCTAATAACTCCGGTTCAAACAATTCCGGTTCCACAAATACAGGTTCCGGCGATGTGTATATTTATCAGGATGCAAATTACGGCGGACGTTCCGCATCCCTTGGCGTAGGCAATTATAATCTTGCATCTCTTCAGGCAAAAGGCTTCAAGAATGATGACCTTTCATCTGTTAAGGTGCCATGGGGATACAAAGTAATCATGTATGCTGACGATAACTTCAGTGGATCCACAAAAACTTTATATGCAGATTCTTCTTATGTTGGAAATGATTGGAATGATAAAGTATCATCCATTAAAGTTCAGAGAGCACAGTACAAGATTGTAAACAGAAACAGCGGACTTTGTCTGGATGTTAGTGGCGGAAGCAAAGACAACGGCGCAAACATTCAGCAGTGGACTGATAACGGAACAAACGCTCAGAAATGGGAAGTACGTTTCAACGCATCTGATTCTTCTTATGTATTAGTAAACGTTGGAAGCGGAAAAGCATTAGACATGGGTGGATGGTCTCGGGAAAACGGCGGTAATGCCCTTCAGTGGGACAATAACAATACCGACAACCAGAGATGGTTCATTACCTCTGTTGATAATGGATACACTTTCTTAATCAACAAGTACAGCAATAAAGCATTAGACGTAGAAGCGTGGTCAACTGCAGCAGGTGGTAACGTACACCAGTGGGATTACGGCGCACAGGCAAATCAGCAGTGGAAGTTTGTTCGAGTAAATTAGAGAAAACATAAGTTTGTAAATAAAAAAGAGAAGCAGGGAATTTCATTCTCCTGCTTCTTTCTTTATTCCGGATATACCAGACGTTCTTCGGTGATGTTTTGAAGAACTTCTTCGTAAAATTTCTTGCTGATGTATTTTGCCATGTTGAGGTTCATATCCAGGTAATTGCCACAATCCTTGGCACAGGCTCCCGGAACCTCTCCATCAAAATCTTTCATAAATTCATACAGTTCTGTTACCAGTGGAAGCACATCTTTGGATGTGTAATCTCCGGCAAGGACCATATAGAATCCGGTGCGACATCCCATAGGACCAAAGTAGATGGTCTTGTCTGCGAAGTCTTTATGATTTCTCAAGAAGGTTGCTGCTAAATGTTCAATGGTGTGAATTTCAGCAGTGTTCATTACCGGTTCAAAGTTTGGACGTGTCATACGAATATCAAAAGTAGTAATGACATGCTCTCCAACCTGATCTTTTCTGGATACGTAAAGTCCCGGTAAAAGTTTCAAATGGTCTATTGTAAAACTTGTAATTTTTTCCATATTCAATCTCCAATCTGCCGCAAGGAGTGCGACGTATTTTTCAAAAAGATGATAGCACAAAAGAGGATGAACCTGCAAGGGGGAAACAAACCATTGTATTGCAGCGGTGGGTTTGGTAAACTACTTTCGTGAAGAAAGTGCACTATAGAAGCGAGTTTTTTATGGAGGGTGCATAAGACAGGGTTGTTAAGAACATGCATAGATTAGGCGAAAAGTGCTAAATTCTATGTAACAAAGCAGAGCCCTAGGGGAGAAACATGCATAGATTAGGTGAAAAGCGCTAAATTCTGTGCAACAAAGCAGAGCCCTGGGGGAGAAACATGCACAGATTAGGCGAAAAGCGCTAAATTCTATGCAACAAAGCAGAGCCCCCGAGGAAAAACCTGCATAGATTAGGCGAAAAGCGCTAAATTCTGTGCAACAAAGCAGAGCCCTGGGGGAGAAACATGCACAGATT
>JAEEGL016642092.1_pt1 | contig 18976 bp, 22 predicted proteins | sample 9134231 | NCBI WGS metagenome assembly JAEEGL01 (sample SAMN16246548, study PRJNA631951) | gut metagenome | biome: gut microbiome; feature: rumen; material: fiber-attached | host: Bos | place: Iran: Karaj | collected 2018-10 | reverse complement strand
TGTCCGAAAAGGTATACCTTTTCGGACAGGCTTTCTATAAACCTCAATACGTTTGTTCTTTTACTTTGTCATAAAATGTAGACTTTGGGAGACCGCACATACGGGCTGCTTCCCTAAGTGACATTTTTTTACAAGACCACAAATCAAGTGCTGTATAAAAGTTTTCCGGAGTCTTAATCCTAGGTGCTCCGAATCTCACTCCTCTTTCCTTTGCCGCTGCAATCCCTTCAGACTGACGCTGCAGAATATTGGCTCTTTCATTTTCCGCCACATAACTGAGTATCGCAAGCACCACATCTGTGAGGAATGTCCCCATCAGATCTTTTCCTCTCGTAGTGTCAAGGATAGGCATATCCAGTACTATTATATCGGCATTGATTTTCTGAGTTATGAGCTTCCATTGCACTATAATATCCTTATAGCTCCGTCCCAGACGGTCAATACTTTTTATATAGACTATATCTCCGGGTCTCAAAGCTTTTAGCAGCATCTTGTACATAGGACGTTCAAAATCTTTTCCCGACTGTTTGTCCATAAAAATATCTGCTTCACTTATTTTGGCCTCGCTCATGGCTAGCAACTGTCTTGCCTCATTTTGTTCCCTAGTACTTACTCTTACATATCCATACCTTCTCATATTTAACTCCTTTTTTATATACGTCGGCTGGATATGGTATTTATTTACATTTTCAATATAAAGAATATAATATTTTGTCTGATTAGTGCCTTATACATACTATCTATGCCAAGCCATACATCAACACTTGGAAATCCTTTCGGGATGCCAAAGCATCCATTGATGATTGGATGGACTACTATAACAATGAACGATACCAATGGTATCTGGCAAAACTATCCCTGTCAGAATACTATCAATACTGCGTTACAGGCATTTATCCACTATAACCAAACAAGCTCATACATGGTGTTTCCATATATGAGCTCAAAGATTTACTTATGTGTCCAAAATCAAGGTCGTTGACTTTGGGTTCGTGTCCTTTACAAAGGGAGTAATTTACATCACAGCCCCTCAAGACTGACCCTCAACAAGTTTGGCAAACCCTCAAAAAGTTTGATTATCCTATTATTACTGCACGTTTAAGTGCAATTCTTAACAATAGGTGTAAAGAATTAGGTATTACTAAAGTATACCAGGGTTTCCGAGATAAAAGAAGAAACTGTTGGAATTAATTACAGAGTACAGTGCGGAATTAGGGTCAGTTGCCTATATAGGGGACGATATTCCGGATATACCGTGCATGGAAGTGATCAAGGAAGCAGGAGGAATGGTATTGTGTCCGTCAGATGCTATACCGGAAATCAAGTCGTTATCTGATTACATTTCCGGGTTTGCAGCAGGACATGGAGCTGTTAGAGACTGTATTAATTATCTTGTTTCTGTAAACAGAGAAAACCGGAAAGACAGAATTGATTAAGTAATCGAATGGTTAACAACCGGTGCGTACGAAGAAGAGGGAGTCTTTCCTGACGGAAGTAAGTATTCTATTCAGGAATACCTTACTAAAGATGAAGCGGACTGTATCCTGGAAAGTCATAGAAATCATATTGATGTGTTTTTTATGCTTGAAGGGCATGAAGAATTAAATATGTATATGACAAATGGATTGGCAAGTAAAGGAGAGTATAATTCGGAAAAAGATGCAGATTATTGGCGAGGCGGAATAATATCAAGTAAAAGTTTGCTTGTCCCAGGGAGTATAACCTCTTCGTTATTATCTTCAAAAAAGGATGCTCCATCTTCAAAATAAATGATTTTCCCTTCAAAATCTTTATTCTTATCCGGATTATAATCAAATATCTTATTAAGTAAAATAATTAAATCTGTATTCCTTCTACTCAATTTAGGTGATCGTATAACAGGATACGCGAAAGGAACTTGAACCAATTCAGGTTCAGACATATAATAACCAACTATAAAATTTCGTATATTTCTTCCCCCAAAAATCTTATGCATTAGTTTTTCAAAAAAACTCTATATCTAGCTTTCTTCATTTTTCTATATCTGGCAATTACATAAATTAAACCAATTCCCTTAACTTTATCCTTAACGGCTTTTATAACAGATGCAGCAACCTTGTTGGAACTTATTGTATGTATATTCTGCACTGATTTATATTTGAGCCAATTCTCAGAATCCTCATTCTCAACTGAACCTTTTATTTTGGATTTTTCAAATTCAGTCGCAATATTGCTCTTTCAACTAAAGCATTATTAGCCGCACTGTACTTTTCATATCTCTTTGCAACAGCAAATATTGTGACTACACTCTTCATACCATAAACCTTAATATCATCTTAATGCACTTACTAAATCTTATTATACAGGTACTTCAAGACTCAAAAAAGAGAGAGAAAATCAAGAACATACGCCTTATAATTCAATCTTACAGACAACCTTCTTAACAATTTCCGAATGCTCTCCAATCTTAATCGCACCCTTGTGTGGTTGATAATTATATACAACAATCAAACTTCCCGGAACTAACAAGGACTCTGTTGCTTCTAAACCACTTTTCCAAAAGTCACAATCTTTATCCTTATTATACTCACCTGCAGATGACAAGCAGGCTGTTGTGTACATCTTAAATCTCTCGGCCCCCTCAACCATATATTGGATATCTATATGAGTTCTATGAGATTCTAATACGCAATCCTTCTCATCTTTAGTATTGTATACTTGAAGATTATATTTTGTGCCATCTTGTAATTCATGCTCTCCGGCATCAAGATTCGAATAATCTGAAGAAAGTATCTGCTCTATAGTTTTCTTGACTCTATCCTTTATCGCCCTATCTTTTTCTTCTTTATTATAATCCACTAGATAATTGATACAATCTCGGATTGCTCCATCACCAGCCTTAAAATCAGAAATATAATCAGCTAATGCTCTTATCTCAGGAATTGCATTTGCAGGAACTAAAACCAAACCACCAGCAGTCTTTACAGCTTCCATACAAGGGATATCCGGAAGATCATCTCCGGCATAGGCTACAGATGATAAGTCCGCATCATACTTCTCTAGAGCCCCTTTCAAAGTTTCCATTTTGTTTTTTGAATTCTGATAAAACTCTGAAATATTTAGCTCTTTACAACGGTTCTCTAATATCTTACTTTCTCTAGCTGTTATAATCACAGGAATAATATCATATTTAGGAAGTGTCAAAACTATTCCTGCCCCGTCCTTTATATCGAAGGCCTTGGTCAGTTCTCCTTCCGCTCCCATATATATTTTCCCATCAGTGAGAGTTCCATCAACGTCCATAACTAAGAATTTTATCATATTACAAACTCCCCGAAATTATCTACATAGATAAAAGATTTTTCGCCTTTTCCATAACCTCATCAGCAAGAAGTGGCTTCATCTCCCGATCATTCCAGTTCATCTTAGGCTGAAGGACTGTCGCTTCCGGAAGCATAATGTTTATCAGACATGGCTCATCATCAGTCAACCAGTCTGCACACTCATCAAGTCCGCCATAGCCATCAAGTGTTTTCGCCTTGATTCCATAGGCGTTAGCTACTTTCTCAAAATCTGGAACAGTATAGCCACTTGTTCCATCTGTGATCATCATTCTGTGATCATAAGAGCCAACCTGAATCTCGACAATCTTACCAAGAGCCTTATTATTTACTACAAAAATCTTAATCGGAAGTCTCTCACTTGCAACAGTCTGAAGTTCCTGAATGTTCATCTGCAATCCACCGTCACCGGTGATACAAAACACAGTTCTTTTCTTCTCGGCAAGCGTTGCTCCAACAGCATAAGGAAGTCCGCATCCCATCGAACCATAACTACCTCCAATGAGAATTCTTCCTTCCTGTCCTTTCAGAGTTAGGCTTTGTGCTGACCAGCATTGCGCCTGCCCTATATCTATCGCAACAATCGGATCCTCTGGAAGCATTGATGATATCTTTTCAACACAGAGATTACCAAGATCCTTATCATATTCATCTAACAAGTCTCTTGCTTCAAAGCAAGCCTTGTTCCATTCCTCATATTTGGGAATATCTTCATTAAGAAGTTGTTCAATAAACTCTTTAGCATCAATGAGGTGTTTTTCTTCATCTTCCTTAATATTACGGCTAAGTTCATATTGATCTATATCAGCACGAATAAGAAAAGCGTTAGGAGCAAAGAACTCCTTCTTATTTCCAATCTGTCTTAACCCGAGCCTTGCACCAATACTGATTACAAGGTCACACTGTGATACAATCATATTGGCAACTCGATGACCATAAACTCCGATAAAGCCTAATTTATCTTTGTCCTGTACCAAATCAACAGCATTCATTGTGGTCAGAACAGGAATCTTTGTCTTCTCATAAAACTTATGGAGAACTGCTGCAGCTCCTGCCTCTCTGCAACCATTACCTACAATTACAATCGGCTTTTTGGATGTTGAACGGAAAATCAATTACCACACCTCCCTTTCTACCAATCATAGCTAAGTTATATGCACGGCTTACAATCTCCGGGAATTTTTCAGGATCCGAAGGTGTAACAGAAAGTTTCGTTATACTTCTAGTCATTGATACGATATCCATCTCCTGGAAACCATTCTGGCGAATTCCTGAATATCCTTTCTGCTCATTTGTAGGAACATTTCCACATATACCCATAATAGGAATACCATCAAACCATGCATCTGCCAATCCACCTAATGCATTAACGGCTCCTGGTCCTGAGGTAGTGAAGTATACACCAAGTCTGCCGCTCACTCTTGCATACCCATTTGCAGCAAAAGCGCAGCCTTGTTCGTTATAACAAACATGAGTTGTAATTTCTTCTTTCCTTTTATAGAGTGCATCAATAAAAGGTACTATATAGCCACCCGAAAAGCCAAATACATCTGTAACGCCTTTCTTTATAAGGTAGTCTACCAGGTAATCAGCGCAGTTCATTTATTTTTCGCATCCTCCTTCCATATTGTGCATTATTGCTTCCCATAAGCATCATAAGCAGCCTGAAGATTTGTGAAATCAGTTTTACTATATCCCGTTCCATACCTTGTCCTCTGAGAAACTGGCATAGTCTTAATCACTTCATACATGCCTCTTGCTGTGCAGTCTGTATTCTTCTGAAGATAATAGATATTATCTACATGTGCATGCTCGGTACCACACACAAACATCGGAAGATCATATCCCCAATGAATATGGTCACAAAGAGGTTCGATATATTTCTGAATAGTATCAAGAAGCGCTGGAATATTATAATTAGCTCCGTAATGCTCGTTCAGATAACTAGCAAGAAGCTCTGTACTTGCATTACCAGCTCCTCGTCCCATTCCAAACAGTGAACCATCAACAATAACATCACGATTCGTATCCTTAGCTATCATAATCATAGTCTCAGCTAGGGCTGTGGAAAGGCCAAGATTGTCATGACTATGTAATCCAATTGCTATATCCGGATTCAGCAACTCATTCATCTGTTTAAAAATATGATGAAGATCTTCAAGATACATAGCACCAAATGTATCCACGATTGACATTGATCCTGGCTTAACCTTATTAACCTTTTCAATCAGCTTTTCTCTCTCGTCATCTGTGTAACTTATCGCATCCATGGGATTGAACTGAACTGTATAACCCATCTCCTGAGCCAGTCTACAGAATTCCACAGACGCATCTATCTCATGCTTCGCAAAAGATATTCTTAACCACTTAAAACTATTACCATCATAAGGGTCTAATTTTTCTGCACTGTACCTACTGTTGTCACAGAATCCTAAAAATTGCGTTCTCCCTTTATCCTTCGGAAGATACTTTCTCGCATCAACAGAATTTGCGTAAACTAAAGTTTCTCCTGTAACATTGGTCTGCAAGAAACCTGTCTCCACAAAATCAATGCCTGCTTCAGCAAGTCCTTTCATAACTCCTTTAATAAACTCTGGATCTGAATTCTTGTTTAAAAGATAACCACCATCCCTAATTGTACAGTCAGTTATTCTTACGCCCATCTCTCTTAATTACCTCCTTATAAATGGCATTTGCGATATCAAAATCTTCAGGATAATCAATATCTATAGCTTCGATTTTACTAACCTCTTTTACATAAGGCTTCGAACCAAGTCTTCTATTGTGCTTTAAGAAACTTTCTTTAGAAAAAACATATGCAATGGATGTCTCACCATAAATTAGTGGGAGATCCTGTGTTCTTGGAAAATGATCTGGATCAAAGTTTATCGGCTTACCATCTTCCCACATAAAAGTACGAAGAACCTCAGCACAAAAAGCTGAATCATACTCTCCAGAAGCAACCCTATCAACACACTCTTCTATCGTTTCAGGTTTTGCAAAAGGACTAGTTGTGTGTGCATTTACATAGATATCTGCATCGACAGTATTCATAAACTCACGAATGAAATCATTAGCATTGATGTTGTCACCATCAAGATACTCCGGGCGCTTAAGGAAAGTAACACCAGGCAACACATACGGCTTTACAGCATCATCAGAACAATAGATATATACTTCATCAATATTCTTTGCATCTAAACAAGCCTTCTGAATGAATGACATCAATGGTGTTCCGTCAAAAAATGGTTTGATATTTTTACCAGGAACACGCTTGGATCCTAACTTAATTGGAATTAATGCTACAGTTTTCATTTTCTTTTATCCTCTCCTTGAAATTAAATTATGGTCTTATTATAGACTTAAATTCATCAAAATCATTTGGAACGTATATACTCTTTTCACCATATTTTTTTAAATGCTTCCAAAAAATCATCAAAATGATTTTCCCTTGTAATAAACGGAGGATTTTTCATTAGCCTAAATGTAAATATTTTATTGCAGTTATCTCCAAAATACAAATCAGAATTATATAGTGTTCCCGAGCAAGAACTAATCAGTATTTGATTGTCAAATCGACAATTCAACTGAATTACTTCCCATGGAACTCCATTAACAGAACAACATTTTATGCCTAATTCCTTAAATCGATCTTCCACCCTTCTAGGGTGTCTTTTAACAAGAATATCTTTTCTAGAAATCAGCTTTAATAATTCTTGAATCAACTCAATGGTGATTTATAATGGCCAGCCTCATAAAGGGGCGATAAAGCATCTCTTAACGTACAATCGAGGAGCTTCGCATGGTTTACCATTTTTTAGCCTCCATTCTCGGCTTGATCATAGACATATACAGAGCATTGGCTATTTCAAAATCTTCAGGATAATCAATATCTCTGCTTTCCAACTCGGATATTTCGTGAATATATGGTTTCACTCCTACCCTTCTCTGATACTTCTCAAATGTTTGTTTGGTAAAAAAATAAGCTCCGGGAGCTTCAGAATATATAGGTACCAAATCCTGCGTTCTAGGGAAATGCTGGATATCAAAATTTAGGGCAGTTCCATTCTGCCACAAGAATTCCTGCATTCTTTTAGCTAAAAATGCCGAATCGTATTTACCGGAAGCTACTGCTTCTATACATGCATCTATGCTTTCTGCTCTGGTAAAAGGCCCCTTGGCATGAGTTTCAACATATATATCCGCATCTACCGTTTTTATGAACTCACGGATAATATCATTACTGTTAGCTCCGTCTCCATCAAGGAACTCCGGTCTCTTTAGATATTTAACTCCGGGTATAATATACTGTTTAACATCTTCATTGCTGCAATATACGTAAATATCATTGACTTTTTTGAAGCAAGACAAGCATGCTGGATTAATTCCATTAACGGCGTTCCATCATCAAATTTCTTAATGTTTTTTCCCAGAACCCTCTGATTGTTCATTTTAATAGGTAATAAAACTACTACTTTTAGTGATTTGTCCATGATTACTTACCTCCTACTTTTTTCAAAATATTCATCCCTCTATATAGAAAATATCTTTTCTTTGACTTTTTCTTTTGAGCATCATCGAAATCAGTATTGTTCCATAACATAGCCAGATACTGTTTAACATAATCCTCTATTCTCATTTTTCCTCTGACTACTTTTTTACCCTCAAGTCTGATAATACCATCTTGATTGTATTTTATTCCGAAAAATTCAATAACATCTTTACATAAAGGCATCTGATAATCATCAAGCAATTTCATCTTGGAAATATCCAAAGTACTGCATTCTATACCAAGCCTGCTTAGTATACCCTTACATATATACTCTATAATTATCGGAGTCGGATGATTTGGATCATAAAATAAATCTTTGTTCTTATTTTCAATAAGGAAATCCGAGATTTTTATATCCCATTCCTCTTCTCTGACTCTCACCTTTTCTATAAATTTATCAAATAACCAGCTAATATGATCCTGTGAATAACAACCTGATGTTTTATAATCGTTTACTATCTCCTTGATTGATTTACCTGACTCTAAACCATTGTCAATAAAGCTGTCCCTGAAGAAAACTGTTCCCCCATGGGCATTTTTCAATTCTGCTTTCTCCTCATATTGCGGGAAATAACACATTGGCAAATGATAAACATTTGGCACAGCTATTATATTCGCCGATTTCTTTATCCTCTTTATTATGCTTTGAGAAGAAAACTCTTCTCCATACCTGTTATTTTTTTGAATGCTTTGATGAATAAACAGATCACAGTCAGAAAATACTTCGCCTTTAAAGTACTCAGGATCTTTTACTTCCTGAATTGCTTTTATGGGATACATAGCATATATGCTATTAAACTCATCATTACTGCATAGCAATTGTCTCATGGCGGTCGTATGACAATTTCCATAAATAATTGCTATCTTCTTTTTTGAATTTTTATTTCTAAATTCTAAATAATCATTTTCATCAATTTTCAAAACATTATCCCCTAGAAATTAATCTTTTAGCAAAATGTATCATCTTAAAAAAATAAGATTTATATTTTTTTGACAAACAACAAAACAGGAAAAACATAAAATTGGGAAGCACTATACAAATAATACCTTTTATAACAAGAGCTGTAATACCATCCAACCTTATTAATCCTACTACAAAATAGGATATACCGCCTACGATACAGGTCACAGTTAAATATACAAGGATAGATAGGAAAAACTGTACCGGTGGTTTTTTAAAATATTTATTAAATGTAATTATCGATATTCCCACTATACTAAATAAAAAAACAGTTATTAATGTGGCTATTAGTATTCCGTTCATTCCAAACTTCCAACCTAATACAAAATTCAAAACCACATTACAGATCATCTCCCCAATAGAAAGCCATCTTAGTTCCCACCAAATCCCTGCTGAACTGGCATATACTGCTCTTATCTGCCCTACATGAAGCAAATAAAAGTACATTACAAAAAGGATTAAGGTATCTTCCGGAGCACATAAATCTTCGCCAACCCAGATAATCATAAAAGGTTGGAACAAGCACAAAAGACATATTGTAAACCAACTGCTGATCCAAGCGTAGAAAAAATTGAAATATTGAAAATCTTCATAATTTTTTTCTACTGTTTCAGTCGCTATACTGTCTCCAACACTGGACGAAATGGACTCTATAATGATCCCCAGTATACCTGTAACCGCCGTCATAATATAAAAATAGTTTGAATACACGGTTAATTCGACCAGTCCGCAAAACATCGATAACACAATGCTGTCAAATGAATTTCTCGAGACTTGTGAAAACTTACCGATTGCTATGCCTTTAATCTGTTGGATCAGGTTCTCTTTTGTATTTTGGTCAATACTTCCTTCACAAATGTATTCCGGGAAAATTTTTTTGCTGTATTTCGACACCAAAATATTGTTGATGATCGTAAAGAATACATTTAAAATGATAAAAGCATAATAATTCTTAAATATGATCAACATAATTACTTGAAAAACAAACTTGATCAATCCAAGAATTGTACTTATATTACTGATAATATCTTGACGTTGTGCGGCAGTGATCAGCGCGTTTTTATAAGCAAATAGCCAATAGCTTACGCAAGTATTGATCAAATATATTAAAAACAATATATATATATTGATATCACTTGGGTAATCTCCTTTGATCAGTTTGGGGACAAACGGCAAAACAATAACTCCCGCGCCAAGTATTACCAGTCCGACAATCCTATATGTCTTTCTGTAAAAAGCTAATAGGGCATTTACAGCTGCAACGTCTTTTTCAGCCAAAGGTTTAAACAAACTAAAGATTATCGCCCTTGAAAACCCAAGCTCAGCCAAATTCAAAACTTGTAAAATTGATACAAATAAACTGCTTAATCCTAGGTATTCGACTCCCAGATAATACAGCAGTATAGTACGTGTAACAAACGGAGTTCCTAGTTCTACAACTTTATATATAGTTCCTGCTATCAGATTTCTTTTAGCATTTTTAGTTCTGCTCATAAATATAGCATATCCTTATCATTGGTAAATGTCTCTAAACATTCCCTTTAATCCTACCGGATTAATAGATACAAGTTCTGTATCAGGGTAATAAATCTTTGTAAAATCCCTCAGTTCTTTCCACTTGTCTATAAGACGCTGGTGGTTTTCTGACCAGGTTTTATCAAGTGTCTGATTCATCTCTTTTATTTCTTTTTCACTCATATTAGGATTACTAAAGTGCCCTCCTGACATATCACAGCCAACTATATAAATTCTGGAAGGATTCATGAATAATGCCAATTGCATAACAGAAAGTCCAACATTAGGCATATTTCCTATCGGCATCCTATCTATATCACGAATAAATCTACTCTTATATCCATCTGCATATATATAGGTATCCGTATTAAATCTACGTGCACCACATTTTATTACAAGTGATTCCGGTATCTCTTTTTTGGGCGACCCATACTGAGTCCCAAGAAGTTTAATACACTTACCGGGTCTGTAATTGATCAACTCATTCTGAACCATACGTAACCCGTCATAGTCTTGCGAAAAAATATAATCAAACTCAACTTTTTCATAGGTAAAAGCTCTATTAACGGCAATATGAACCGCCCCTTCAATAGGTTGATATTTCTGTAAAGAGGGACCCGCTCCACAAACAACAATTTCCTTTCCCTTACATATGTTTTTCAAGTCAGAAAATGTTTGTTGATGCAAAAAACATGTGCTTACATTAATAGAGTCCGCTTCTATTATTCTTGTTACTATTTTTCTAATAGGATCTTTAATAAAATTAAACATATTTTTTGTGGTCGTATTATCGAATAATACTGACTTTCTCCTCTTTTTCACGATTATCAATTCAATGTTTAATAAATATGGTCTTCAATCAACAATGTATCCGTTTTCCAAGCATCATCTCCAAGCACTGCGATTTCCTTCATAGGTATGCGATTCTTCCATGCAACATAAGGAAATGATAATTGATCTCTTTTACAATGATGATAAAATTCACTCCACCAATCCTTCATCAATTTTCTACATGTAGGATTATCGTGCTCTCTAGCAATAATATTACAAGTAGTCATTCCATAATTTTTCGGCATTCGTTTTGATTTTAAATATTTTATCTGCCTATCAATCATCTCATCAGGAACCTTTTTTACAAGATATTTATTAAATAACGCCTCCTGATAGATACAATTATTTGCTCTATGCCAAAACATTCCTATACCACAAGAGCCTAAGCGATTGATAAATTCTGTAAAATCACTCACCGGGCGTATATTACCATCAATATAAACAGAGTATTTATACTGTGAAAAAATCTCAAACGGATTCATTTTGAACCATCTGTTTTTTTCGACATTATCCATTTTCTCCAATATTCTTTCATATGGAGAAATATCTATCTTCTTCCATTCAGATGATGACGGAAGATCATTATCCGTAATAACATAATAATCAATATTATCAGGATGGCATATAGGTTCCAGAAGAGTATCATATTTACCAAACACGCAAGTATAAACCGCAATTTTATATTTTGAAAAATAATCCGGAGATGAATATGTTCTGTTTTGAACACCAAACGGAGAACGCATTCTAAGTAATCTTTTGTAATTTATCCTATGTTTTATTAACGATATTATTTTAGATATTTTTGATCTGCCATCTTTTTCAAATATCTTTTTAATTTCATCGATCCGTCTTCCCCAGTTCATTTTTTCAGAAAATTTTAGCTCGTTTATTTGCCGGGATAAGACCTTCACTCGATCAACATACTTGCTGTATTCAAGATCTTCCTGATCACCTTTAAAAAACATAACCGGTCTCCTATACTAATCCTTTATTCTGACAACAGATCTAATAACTCAAATTCCAAACTGCAATTTAATGCCTTTTTTCTATAAATATAATCATAAATAAACAGATACATCAAAAAAGCTGTAGAAGAATAAACCAAGGGATTTGTCGCAGCATCAATCAAATAACAGAAAAACATCAAAAAAGCAATATAATCCTTCTTACTTACCAAATCTATTAAAGGTTTAAAAATAAAAAGCAAAAATCCTTGAAACCATATCACTCCAACCTTTAACAGCAACGACAGGTATGCCCATTCAAATTCCGTCGTATAAGCATCCCGTCCGTAATCGTACATGAGTTCATTGCCATAACCTTTTCCAAACAATAAAGTTATAGGGTTTTGTATTTCTTCTATAAAACCAACCAATTGTCCGTTTCTGACAGCATCAGAATCAACGGAGCCTTGAGAATTCATCATATTCGAAATAACAGCAACTGCTTTAGGTATCATATAAAAAATTGAAAAAGCCACCATTCCGATCAGTATATATTTTATTATTTTTTTATTTTTTGTATCCGGCTTGTAAAACAATAACATTCCAAACAAAAGAATTGCCACAGAAAAAATGTTGCCACGTGTGCCGGACAAAAGTATCGCAATGATACTCAATGCAGAAGAACCCCATTTTTTTTCTTTTACAGAATCAAATAATAAGATTATTATAAGAGGAGAAGTCTTCAGGAATATTTTGTAATACATCGCGTACGCAGGCGATTTTCCCATCACTCCGATCTTCAGGTTATATACTGTCTGCCTGATCACGGTACTTTGATTAACATCTGCAATATGTAAAATATCCAAAAGGACTATAATAATAATAGATAAAGCCAAAATTTTAATAGCTGTTAACAAAATTTTTTTATAATTGATTTCAAGCTCTTCTATCAATATGAACAGGAAAAAAATCATACCCGTATAGCCGCCAAAAAAAGCATTTGACAAACTACTCCCCAAAATAACGGAATGAATAATAGTCCCCACCGGAAATATAAAAGCTATAAATAATACTACTCTGTATTTTGGCAAAAACATAGATTTAATTATATCATTAGCTCCCAGTATCATTATACCGGCAAATGATATTAGTTTTAAATGAAAAATGTCTGCCGGAAAAAACACACAAACACAGATAAAAATGACTATTAAAGCAGTAATAATCTTTTTTTTTGTCAAAATCAACATTGTGTATCATAACTCCAAAAATCATTAAATATACCAAAATTGTCCCATTATTCGTACAAAATCACTTTTTAAATAATTCCCTTTTATTAATCCGATAATTTTATCTCTCTTTTTTTTGTGATATAACTCTATAAACTGTTTTAATAATTTTCTATTTTTTTCTGACAAATTACTTTTACAACGGCAATACAATAATTCTGCCTGTCTAAAATAATAGCTGCTTGCATCTTTTGTTTTAGGATCCTTCAGTTTCCCTATCCTATACTTAAAACTCTTTACATCAACAGAACCTACAACATTATCAGTATGCTGTCTGTATAGCATCATGACTTCATCTATATGGTTTATTTTTCCGGCTCCTGCTGCAATAAGGGCTGCCCACCAGTCATGCATTAAAATACCGTCGTTATACTCTCCCATTAATTCAGCTAATTTTCTGTTTATTATCATCAAACATCCATTTACATAGTTTTGAACCAACAAATTAGAAAAATTGAGTTTATATTTTGCCTCCTGTCTTTTCTTTTCTTTTCCTTTTATATAATTTAAATGTTCATCAACAGGTCTGTATGATCCAAATACCAATATTGGTATATCGGGTCCATATCTATTTTCAATTTTCTTCATACGGATCAAGGAGTGTCTGATCTTTTCAGGTAACCAAATATCGTCCTGGTCAGAAAACATAATATATTCTGATGATGTATATTTCATCGCCTGCATAAAATTGCTTTTTGCAGAACCACACTTAACATTATCTGTTATATATACTATTTTCTCCGGGTATTCCTCGACATATTCTTTAATTATATTAACTGTGTTATCTTTTGACCCATCATCCCTAATATATATCTTTATATTTTTGTATGTTTGATTTATTATCGAATCCAGCTGCTCTCTTAAATATTTCTCGCCATTATATGTTGCAATTACTATATCAACCATAATTTAAATTTCCCCAAATATTGTCTGATCATCTCGGAATCAAAGGATACTCTCTATTTTACTCAAAAACACTTTTTGTGAAAAATTCTTATCAAAAAAACTTAGAATCTTATCCCGATTAAACCCAGCTCTTTTGATATCTACATCACCGACATTAAAGCCAAGCTTATATTTTTTTATCATAGCCCAAGTATCGCCCTTTATATTATTGATCAACGGTAAACCATATGATAAATAATCCAGACTCTTAATAGTTAAACCTACTGAAACGCTGCCCTTCATCATATTAAAAGCAAAATCACAAGGAGTTAATATCTTAATTTTCTCTTTTTCATCAAATAATGCCCCATAGAAATATGTTTCGCATCCCAGTTTACGAACTGCATCTTCGAATGCAAGTCTGCTGTTTCCATCACCTATTGCATATAATTCACAGGCATATCCATCATGAATGCAATTCTTTATGACAGCACAAATACCTTCAATATCAAGAATACTGTTCATCGAACCAAGATATGCAAAGCGCAAGGATTTTGTCCGTTTTTCATCATTATACTTCTCTATTAAATGGCGGATCAATAACTTCTCTTCATCGGTTTGATTTTTAAAAAGATACAAAGTACTTGTTCGATTTAAATCTAAAACATGAGAAAGCTTCTTTTTATATAAATTACACTCTGTAAATACATAATCCGAGGTCTTTATGGCATTATCTCTTAACCTAACCCAAAAAGATAACGGTAAAAGTTTTTTTATTTTTCCAAATGGCATAGACTCCGGCCATAAATCTATAATATCTATGATAAACCTCGTACCAGGGTGCTTCTTTTTATATTGAGATGCCACATTAGCCAAACTATTGGGAGGTGTCAAAACATAAAGAAGGTCCGGTTTAATAGTATTTATTCTTTCCTTTATCCTTTTAGCAAATGTCAAATGAGATAAAATTCTGGATACTGATATGTTTTTTTTATATTCCGGAGTTCGAATATAACAACATTCATTATTTTTTTTATTAATTCGTTGCTTACTAATATGATCATAATCTGAAAGGAATACTGTAACCTTATATCCTTTGCTCACCAGAAAATCTCGTATAGGCTTTAGTCTCATATCATACCAATCAAAACAACTAACTAATACCGCAGTTTTCATAATATGGTCCCAGAATACTCCTTTCAGTAGTCTTTTCCTTGGTATTACACCAAAATAAATTTTGCCTCAAATACTAAACAATCCCTATTTTTCTTGACATCTGCCTTATCAGATCATACCCATCCCACACTAGTGTAAAGTCCATCGACTTACCCATAGGTACTATCCTGTCTATTCCTACCGGTCTCGATTCTTCCAAGAATCTTCTAAAGTCTTCTTCCTTTACTCCGTAGTAAGTCAGTGTCTGACAGCGGACATCACATACATCTTTAATCTCAGATAAGTCTTCGATATCCTTTTCAAAATAGAATCCACTGTTATACTTATATTGCATTAAGTCTTTATCCAGCTTATCAACCTTAAGCCTCGTAACAAGCATATCTTCACTGCTCTTAAGCTCAACATCTTTCTTGGCTGCCACAGAATACATGGCATTCAATTTACCTACCGACTGTACAGCAGCCAGGCTATACTTTTCTTTAACTAAGCTATGTACTCTTCCCCAGAAGTCTTCTTTAGCTTCTTCCTTGTCATATCCAATCCAGAAGATTATCCTCGGAGATGTACATGCGTTCTGATCGGTATAGTAAGTGTCATTATAGAAGTTCTGGATAATTACATCTTTATTCTCTGCTTTCAGGTACTCATCTGCATTTATTACTGCTATAGAATGCCTATCAGCAAATGTTATCTCTGTGGTCCTAGCCGGTATCTTTGACTGGCGCAGTTCTGCCACAGTCATATCCCCGCCCCATATAACACGGACATTACATAACGAAGAAAACGCATCCGTTATCTCTTTTACAGGAGGAAATTTGACAAATACAACATAAGGAGCCATATTCCTATGCTTATCTTTAAGCAGTTCATTTACAGCATTACAGATGATGTTCACCTGTTCAAAAGACTTTCCCGGAAGTCTTACTATATTTGCATTCCCTGCCAACAGTCCTGCCGCAAAACTGAACGCAAAGTTAACCGGTACATTGGAAGGTGTGCTGTGGAAAACTATCCCTTTCCCTAATCTTTCATTTACATCATCATACTTGGCCTTTTCCTGTAACAATGCTGCTTTTCTGCACCAGAAGCCAAATGTGGCCACATCAGGAAATGTCCTACAAGTCCTAAGCATTCCGGAAAGATCGTTAAGGAATGCTATGACATCGTCATCAAAGGGATGTAGTACTTTTGCTTCCGGCATCTTTTCTACTATCTCAGGGGTACCAACTACATACTGTAACTCATTAAAACTTAGTTGCATAAGTATCACTGCACCCCCTTATCTCTGCATTCTTAAGGCGTCCGTTTATCTTAAAATATTTCCCTTTTCTTCCGCAGGGACAGTCATCTATACCAAGTATCGACCCTTCATCCTCTGTGAGTAGGCTATGTCCGGGATATGATTCCGGGATAGTAGATACTACCTGAATGATACCGGTTTCTCCTATATCCGCTTCAGAAAAATCTAAAGGTCTTCTAATGATAACATCAGAGAAGTTACTTGCATGCAGATGCCCGCATTCACACTCCATATATATGCATCCGGTCTGCTCTACCATGCCATAATAATCATGGATATCCTTTAGGCCGCATATATCTTTAAGCCTCTTATGGAACTCGTCATGGCTGACAGCCTCAGATACAAGTTTTTTCCATCCGCCTCCATGTATGAGTATCCCGTCTGAAAGATCAAATGTTATACCTTCTTCTTTAAGCCTTAAAAGCTCCTTGTAAAAATGCTGCCATATCATGAACGTGAACCCGAAGAGCAGGATCTTTTGACCCTTAAACTTCTCCAGAAACTCTTTTACTCCGTCCACATCCAATTTCATATCATCATCAAGAGCATATATCTTCTTTGCGCCGAATATTGAAAAGCCAAGGATTCCTGCACCGCGTGCAGAGAACATTGCCCTGTTTTTTATAACGCTCGGACAATCAATGATGATCATAGGCATACGGGATGAGCCTGTAAACTCGGACACTATCTTGACCATGGTCTTCTGCTGGTTTGAAGATGTATCCCTATCAAGATATATCTTGCTCACAGCCTGACCTGTAGTACCGGATGAGGTCATGGTCTTGACAACCTCTTCCTGTGGTACGGATTTTAGATCCATTTCCTTAAACAGTCGTACAGGAAGAAACGGGATATCTTTATAATCTTTTACCTTCGTTTTATTATATCCCACACATTTAAGCATTTTGCAGTATTCGGGACAGTTTTTTTGATGAAGATCAGTCAATTCCATCAGTCTTTCAGTTAATAATTCGCTCTTTTTTTCTTTTTCTAATGAATATGGCGAAATATTCAATATCTCTTCAAAAGTCATGTCCCACCTCTAATATGCCTAACTAAATATATTACTCTTAATTTTGATAATACTTACTTAATTCCTTGTATAATGTTTTCCCAGCATCATTCTTAGGTATCTCATCTATAATGATCACTTTGAAAGCAGCAGGATTCAATCGCGTCTTATTGATCACAAACTCACGTACCGGTTCAGATACATTGCTATCTGTCACAAATATATACATATGATCATCGACACCAGAGCTTGCCATTTCTATCTCAAACTCTGTCTTAACCATACGGTCTATTTCGTCAAGATTTACACGGTTACCATATATCTTTAAGAAACGCTTTTTACGACCGACAATATAGTAGTATCCATCTTCATCAAATTGAGCCATATCACCAGTTTCAAGTATACCGTTGCGTTCGTCTCCCTTTATCAGGTCATCTCCACATTCGGCATACCCAAGCGTTACATTCTTTCCTTCATATACCAGTTCACCTGTTACATATGGATTCTTTATATCTTTTCCATCAACATCGGTTAAGTGGAATTTGCCTCCGGGTATAGCTACTCCCATGGAGCCCTTCTTTTCTACTGCCTTCTCAGGCGGGAGATATCCCATACGTGCAGTGGCTTCACATTGACCATACATGACTACGAACTTCTTACCCTGTTCTTTAGCATATTTAGCAAATTTCTCGTGCAGCTCCGGTAGTATTTTCCCTCCTGCTTGGGTCATCGTTCGTAAAGTCGGGAGCTGCATCCTGTAAAATCTTAATCTGTCAAGCATCTCATACGTATAAGGTACTCCACCAAATGAAGTAGCTTTAGCCTCTTTAAAGAATGCCCAAAACTCCTTTTGCATTATGCCTTTATCTGTTACCAGTATAGTAGCTCCAACCAAAAGATGACTGTTGATAATGGAAAGACCGTAAGTATAATTCATCGGGAGTGTAGTAATCGGTCTTTCCGACGAGTCCAACTCCAGATATTTAACTATGGATTGTGCATTATCAAGCACATTTGTATATGACTGTCTAACAAACTTCGGAGATCCTGTAGAACCGGATGTTGTAAGCAATAGACCCAGTTCTTCATACAGCGGATACTCTTTCTTATATGCTGTCTTTAATAACGAATAGCCATATTTTTCATACTTTACTTCTGTATCTGTAAACTGTTCAACCTGATCCTTAGGTACCC
>JAEEGL013684549.1_pt1 | contig 18976 bp, 12 predicted proteins | sample 9134231 | NCBI WGS metagenome assembly JAEEGL01 (sample SAMN16246548, study PRJNA631951) | gut metagenome | biome: gut microbiome; feature: rumen; material: fiber-attached | host: Bos | place: Iran: Karaj | collected 2018-10 | reverse complement strand
TTGATGGCCGTTTATTTCCGCATATCTTTTACAGTCCAATCGCGCCTGGCTTTGTTGTGATCAAAGGGAGGTTGCCACACACAAAAAATAGCAAACTGTGACCATAATAGTAGCTTGCAAGCAAAATACCAACATTTTTACCACATTTTTATTGAAAAAGGCCTATTCATATATACTTATTGGCATTTTGGAAGTGCAAAAAAGCCCTATTTCCGGACCAAAAAAGCCCCGTATATAGGGATTTGTCAATTAAAGGCTTTGCTCCCCAAAAGCATCCTCCATATTATGAATTGATTGTTGGTTAAAAGTGTATTATAATATTTATCATTATATCGAAGGAGCCTTGGTATCTATTGTGGCAATTTCATGACCTTCTCTAGTAACACGCCTAATGGTAAAAGTAGAGTGTATATATCTGGCTGTTTGGGGATAGGATCAATGCAAGAAATATGAATTCAAGAAAGCAAAAGAAAACTGAAACAATGACAATCATGACATAAGAAAGATTCATCTTCTTTTGCCCGAAGAAATCTTGCAATTGTTGAGAAAAGGAGTTGTATCATGAAACTGGTAGTTTATAAAGGTTTTGATAAATCGTTTATATCAGAACTGAGGGCCACACCGCTTGTTGAAATGAGCGCATCAAGAAGAAAGGATGTACTCAAATATGATAAAAAGCTCCGGAAAGAACTTGAACTGGCTTTGATTTCGCTGGACGAAGATGCTAATGTATGGGCAACGTATGAAGAATACTCCCTTGTTAAAAAGAGGGTTGATGATGCGATAACCGATGACGGCCTTGAAGTTATCATCTACAGGAACAACCTGTACCCAGAGTATTATCCGCTGGAATTTGATGTTGATCCGGAACTTGCCCGCGAGATAATCGAGATTTCTAACGGTGACCGGAGTGCAGCGCAATCCGAACCGTGCAAAGCCTATTGCACCATATTTAACACCCTGGTGGATGCAGACGGTATTCTGTATGGAGGCTTTTATAACTATGAATATGAGGGGGACGGCCTCGTATTCGTTCAGGATTTCTATCCTCAGGCTATCGAAGTGGAGGATTCCCTGGACAGGAGTGATTATGACGTGTTTCTCAATGAGGATATCGACACGTATCTGAGAGATTTGTCGAGCATAGAACGGCTGAAACCCCATATAATCAGTATCAGATCCACCAAAGGGGAGATATCAAACCGAATTCAGAAATCACTTCAGGCATATTGTGTCCATAATAATATCCGGCTTGTTTCATTTAAGGACAGCATGTCCGAGGACCGAGCCCTCGAACGCGAACTTATCGATATTGCAAAAAACGATATTAAGATTCAGGGATTCGAAAAGTTCAGGTTCATCAGGTTTTATAAGAATCCGGATATCGACAAAGAAGTGATTGAGATATCCCAGTCGCAGATTATTCAGGAGATAATCAGACAAGCTGAAAAGTCATACGACTACAATCGCGGCGACAGTTACAGGGATATCTTCATTACGGCATCGACTGGAGCCGGGAAATCTGTGATGTTCCAGATCCCGGCTGTTTATCTCGCCAGAAAGTATAAGAAGCTGACTATTATTATTGAGCCTGTAAAGGCGTTGATGCAGGATCAGAAAGAAAAACTGGTCAGTGCGGGTTATAACCGGGTTGAAGCTTTTAATTCAGATCTAATCACCCAGGTAGAGAAGGAGAAAGTGCTTGAGAGGATCAAATCAGGTGAAATAGATCTGCTCTATCTGAGTCCCGAAACCCTGCTCTCTTATTCCATTGAGACCATTATCGGTGACAGGGAAATCGGGCTGATGATTGTTGATGAAGCTCATATCGTCACTACCTGGGGAGTTGGTTTCAGACCTGATTACTGGTATCTGGGCGGATATCTGAACAAGCTAAGGAACCAGGTTCAGACAAGCCGGGGCAGGGAACAGAAGGTCTATCATTTTCCGATCTGTGCGTTTACAGCGACAGCCATAAACGGCGGTATTGATGATTCCGTCAGCGATACCATCATCAGCCTCTACATGGAGAACCCCATCAGATACCTAGGATATGTGCGCAGGGACGACATCCATTTTGAGATCACCCACCAGGGAAACGGTGAGAAGCTTCCGATGCCGCAGTACCAGGAACAGAAATGCAGGGCTCTTGATGACAGGCTTCGGGACTGGCTTAATGAGAACCGGAAGACAATAGTTTATTTCCCCTTTGCATCCCTTGCCGCTGAGGCTTCAAAAGGGCTGAGAGCTTTCGCGGGGATCACGACAGACAAAAGAATAGGCATGTATGTCGGCAGGAACATTGATGACCTCAGCAACGAAGCGTTTAATGACAGTAAACGGCAGGCATTTGACGCATTCAGGAACGGAACAAAACCGGTTATGTATGCGACGAAAGCCTTCGGAATGGGGGTTGATGTCAATGACGTTGAGAACGTATATCATTATGCTGTAAGCGGCAATCTGTCAGATTATGTCCAGGAAATTGGAAGAGCAGCCCGGATTCCATCGATGGAAGGAAAGGCAATCACCGATTTCTTTGCCAATGATATGCGCTACATGCAGGTCCTTTTCGGGATGTCGCAGATAAGGCAATATCAGATAAAGAAAGTCCTGGAAGGGATTTACGAAACGTACAAAAGCAAAAAAGGTGCAAGAAGTTTTCTTATCACACCTGAAGCCTTTACCTATATTTTCAGCGGCAAAGATGAGGATTCAAAGATTGGGAAACTAAAGACATGCCTGTTGATGATTGAGAAGGACTTTTACGACAAATATAATTTTAAAGTGCTGGTTTCCCGCCCGCAGAGTGTATTTACAAAAGCTTATATCTGTATTGTCAAGGAGAAGGAAAAAGAGGTTCTTTCTTCAAAATACGGTAAATATATCAGCTTCGTCGCAAGGGGAAGAAATGAGGAACAGCGAATGGACGGGACGCTGCTGAGCGATGTGGGCGATGTTTATTCACTTGAACTGAAATCAATATGGGAGGAGTATTATCCCAACATTTCGTTCCCGCAGTTCAAATACTGGTATTTTAATGCTGGGAAAAAATCTCCCGGGAAAACCGACATAATGCCTTCCATTCGCGAGCAAATAAAGCCGCGTCAAAAAGTAAGCATTGAAGCCAAAGGCGAATTCCTGCTTTCAGAGCTGCGCGAACTGATACTGAATGATTTTGAGTACATTGCCGATCAGCTGTATTCAAGATTTGGCAAGCAGTATTTTTCAACGGATGACTTTATCAAGATGCTAACTGAAAAATACGGAAAGACGAAGGCAAGGATCATTGCCAACTCCCTGTTTGACCTTGTCGATCCGGCAGGCAAATGCGTAAAGCGGCGCAGCATGGGTGACAACTCCGGGTCATTCTATTCGCTGTCACACGGAAACTTCAAGGAGTTTATGCGGAAGCCTATTATCCGGGCAAACATTATGCACAGCCTGTCCCATACACAGGATACAGCATCATACACGGGGTTTATCAGTCTGATGTCGGATGAGAACTCATCGCTGGCACTGAAACTGCTGTCGATATTCGATTATATTACCTATGAGGTTACCGGCGGGGAAGAGCCCGAGATATTTATCCGTCTGAACGATCCCAGCAAAGTTCGCAACATTGTGTATGGCAACATGTTTTACTCGAACAATTATGTTTCAAAAGCAAAAAAGAAGCATGAACGGGATGTTGACGTTTTACGGAGATTCTTCATGGGGCTCAGTACCGATGCGGAACGGTGGGACTATATCGAGGACTATTTCCTCGGACACGACGTGCTTTGCGGCGAAGTGGCCGAAGCTCCTAAGCCAGTGAAAATGAGCCGCATGCTGGAAAAGGAACAGTCGTATACAACAAAAAAGCACAAGGACTGGGACGAACTGTTTATCTTCTTTGACGATAGTGATCTCCCCGTGCTTGCAAAGCTTAAGGAACACGGGATTCCTATTCCGGAGTATCTTGAAACGGTAATAAAACACTCAGATGAAGGGAAGGAGATTGTCATGTCATGGCCTTCAAAAGATACCCTCATCTGCCAGCAGGACACATCGGACGCGACCCTTGAGTATTTTGCAAGAAAAGGGTGGCATGCGTACAGGATTTCAGACATTGACTATGATGCGATCAAAGGAGAATTAAGCTGATGGCCCATATATATCCGACAAAAGAAGATATCAGTGAAATGCCGTACGCTGAGCTGCGGGTATATGAACTGCTTTCTTCGCTGGGTCCCGGATTTACAGTATTCCATTCGGTCCAATGGGCAAAACGCGGCTCGAAATGGAAAACGACATGGAAGGAGAATGATTTTCTTATTCTTCATCCGCAGCTCGGCGGCCTTGTGCTCGAAGTGAAAGGCGGGGAGATAGAGTGCCACGGGGGAGTCTTTCATCAGAAGAATTCCGAAACCGGCGAGGTCAGCTACCTTACCCCGGAGAAGAAGACGGACCCACTGTCCCAGGCAATCGACGGCATTTACCATTACCGGAAAGTGCTTGACACCATCGCCCCTTCCCTGAGTGACAGATTCCCCATCGAAGCGGCTGTCTGGTTTTCATCCTGCAAGGTCAGGGAAAAAATGAAAAGCTTCCCGTTGAAATACCGCGAGGTGTCCGGCGCCGTCCTCGGGGATGAGGATTTTTCCCTGAAGGGGAAAGCGATTGAGAATGTCTATTCATTCTATTGCAATCAAAGCAAAACCAGCATATCGGCTGAGGAATACGACCGGATCATAGACGCAATCGCAAGTGATTTTGAACTGATAACAGCACCGGGGGCCCGAAAAGATGAACTTGACCGCGCCTTCCTGAAGCTTACCAAAGAACAGACCGGGCTGCTGGACTACATCTCTGAACAAAGGTCGGCTACAATTCAGGGCGTTGCCGGAACGGGGAAAACGCTTATAGCAAAGGAGGCAGCGAGAAGGTTTGGACTGGAGGGAAGGAAGGTCCTGTTCCTGTGCTTCAACCGCTTCCTTTTTCAGCATTTACAGAAATCCTTCCCCTACAAAAACGTTGAGTATTACAACATCCACACTTTCATAGCGAAACACAGGCCCGGGGAAAACACTGCCACGCCGGAAAAAAGAGCCGAGGAACTGCAGAAAATAGAATGGGACAACCTGCAGTATGATGATGTCATCATTGACGAGGCACAGGATTTCTTGAATTCGGAAGTGGTCTACTTTAAGGATTACGCTGAGCTGATGGACGGGCATTTTTATGCTTTCTATGACAAAAACCAGCTGGTGACCACCCGGGAGGTTCCGGAATGGATACGGAATTCCGAATGCAAGCTGCTGCTGACGAAGAACTGCCGCAACACCTACGAAATAGCGCTTACCTCCTACAACATTATCGATATTGCGCTGGAAAAGAAGGTAATGATGGTCAACGGCGAGCAGACAACGATCAGCTTTGTTAAGGGCGCTCCGTATCCCAGCATGACCAGGCTGCTGAAAATGCTCACGGATGACAGGGGGGGATATCAGTACTCCGACATCGTGATTCTGTCTTTGGCATCCGAAGAAAAATCCTTTATGGGCTCGATATCAAAGCTCGCAGGGATTCCGATCACAAGAGAAAAGACCAACTCCTCCGTCCTGTTCACGACCGCAGCCAAATACAAGGGGCTTGAGAGCAGGGTGGTTATCATTACCGATATTGACGAGAGCAGCTTCGCTGAAGAGGAAAAGCGCAGGCTGTTCTACGTTGCCTGTTCCCGCGCGACTCAAAGGCTTGCGCTGTTCGTTTACGGAGATGACAGCAAAATAGCCTCGATGGCAGATGCCATCAGTGCCAATCGCAAATATGCGGCAAAAGGTCAGCTTGCAATGAAGACGCAGGCAAAAGTATTAAGTCTTGACGGAGAGTAAGCACAGACGACCCTGTCTTATCGAGGTCTGACAACCATTTCCTGCTCATGATGGACAAAGTCTGCCTGAAGGATGCGATCCGCAGGCACGATCTTTTCCTGCTGAAAGGAAGGTCAAAATACCTGCCTTCCGCCAATATCACGGAGTGAATAGAGCTGGCAAAAGAGCAGAATGCTGCTAACTGCCTCGCTTGGCTGGAAGAGCAAGCGAACAATCGGCAACAGGACAGACCGAACGAAGGCCGTTCACGGCATGCAGACAACAAACACGGAAGCCGCACTATGACAACATGGATCATTCCGCCCGGAGACCCGGGCAGGGCGTTATCATAATCATCAACAGCTTGAAAGGAGAGGATACCATGAAGATCAGGACCGATTTTGTAACCAATTCCAGCAGCGCAAATTTTACCCTTGAACTATCCTTTGTCAGCGAAACGGGAAAAAAGGCCGACTTCGATTTGAGTGTAAGTCCTGAAACATGTTTTTCTAATGACGGAGACATGACGGCGGATTGCATCAGCCTGACGCCTGAGTTAGTGGATGGAGAGGTGTGTTTTGACGGAGCCCCAGCCTTTCAGGCGCAGAGTATTGAGGAACTGGGCACAATGATTTTTGAAGCTGCACAGATTGAGGGCTGGCACGGCGAGATGAAGGATCCAGAGGGAGACGTGCTGCGGGATTTGCTGTCAAGGCATAATCCTTCCAAAAAGGAAGCGAACGAGGAAAGCTTTTTCTTCGGAAAAACCTTTGCTATCGACGATGCTATCGACTATGCCTATATTGAGGACGCGGATCATCTCGCTGAAAGGATCGAAGCATGTGGGGGAAAGCTGATTAGAACCCCATCTCCTGATGGGGATTATATTATCTGCAGCGACGGGGAGGATGCCGGTTCAGAGGATACTCGGGGCGATGTTCCCTGTGTCGGGGAATTTGAGATCCTGGCCCGTCTTGCGGAAGAGGAGGGCGTTTTTGATGACGAAGAAGAGGACGAGGATGACTGGGAGGATGACGACGATTGGGACGAAGATGAGGATGATGACTATATCGCCGTCTCTGTTAGAAATGTCGCGCCAAAGACCATCTTCCGTTTTCTGGATGCCTGCAGGAAAAACGGTATCACACCCGATAATCTGAAAACGGTTATCGTCAAGAACAGCAAATTCGGGTCGGGCGACAGCGCGATGTGGGTCGAATGCGATGAACTGCTGAGCGCTTTCGAGTCATATTATGAGGAACAGGGTGAGGACAGGAACCCAGATAAGCTGCAGGCGCTGGTCGATTATGTAAAATCTGTTCCCATGCTGCCAGTCAACGACAACGAGTACTCTCTGCCGGACGAGATGCCCTGTGCCTGGGCGCAGTCTGATAACAAGCTGATAAAGGCGATGCAAAAGCTTCTGGACGGGGAGCTGTCTGCAGATCATTGGATGGGAACCTTGACGAACGAGTATCGCATTGATGTCAAGAAGAAAACCATAGAAAACAGAGAGGTCCTTTACTTTGGAAGTCTATAAAAAGGTATTTGCATGATGGCAAGCATATAACAGATGCCAAAACATGGATAAGAGGGCGTTGACCGACGGGAAAAATGAAATACATCATCCACGATACGAAATATCATTTCAAATCTGCCTTCGATACGGAGACGGGGGCCTACGTGCGCACCGGCATTTTGAACGAGCAGGGGAGGGACACGGGCGTGGACCCGTTCATGGCCTCCTTTCCGCACCTCATTGACGTAGGCGTCATGGGCCACTGCATCCACGGCCGGACGGGCCTGTGCGCGAAGGCGGGCATCGGCTGCTACCAAAGCGGCCTGCTGGTGGAACAGCCCAACATGACCGTGGAGGATTTTGCCTGGATCTGTCAGCAGTGCAAAGACCGTTGCAACCAGCTGGCTATGGGCGGCCGGGGCGACCCGGATCAGCACGAGCGGTTCGAGGAGCTGTTGAAGATCACCCGGGAGAACGGCATGGTGCCCAATTTCACTACCTCCGGCTACGGTCTGACGCCGGAGCTGGCGGCCATCTGCAAGCGCTACTGCGGGGCAGTGGCGGTGAGCTGGTACCGCAGCGAATACACGCTGGACGCCATCCGGATGCTGCTGGACGCAGGGGTGAAGACCAACATCCACTACGTCCTCGGCAACAACAGCATCGACGAGGCCATCAGCCGGCTGGAGCGCAACGACTTCCCGGAGGGCGTCAACGCGGTGATCTTCCTGCTCCACAAACCGGCGGGGCAGGGATCCCGCGCCAACGTTCTGGATTTCAACGATCCCCGGGTGGCGCGGTTTTTCGCGGCCCTGGAGGGGAGGCATCCTTTCAAGGTGGGCATGGACAGCTGCACGGTCCCCGGGGCGGTGAACTTCTGCCGCCGTATCCTGCCCGAATCCCTGGATACCTGCGAGGGCGGGCGGTTCAGCTGCTACATCGGCCCGGACCTGGTCATGGTGCCCTGCTCCTTCGACCAGCAGAAGCGGTATGAAGTGCAGCTCAACAGCGAAACCACCATCGAGGACGCCTGGAACAGCGAACCCTTCGAACGGTTCCGCAACAGGATGCGCAGCGCATGCCCCGGCTGTGAGAAGAGACTTCTCTGCATGGGCGGCTGCCCGCTGATGCCGGAGATCGTGCTCTGCGGCAGCGAAAAAAGAACATTTATCGAATAGAAGGAAAGAGACAGCCTTTGCCTTCCGAAACAAACGAAAGGGGTACTGAAGATGCCTGAAAAAACTGTCACGCAAGATCCGGGAACAAAAAAACTGAATGCGGACGCCCCGCTTGACCGGAAGGAGGCTGCTCTTCCAAGTATCGCTCCTTTTGACTATGCGCAGATCCCCGGATGGCGGGAGGGGGCCGTGGACAACTTCACGCGCGGCGTGGCCCGCGGGACAGAAGAGGAGCTTATGGTTGCCGCAAAGGCAGAAGGTTTTTCTGCCAAGCTCGAAGGAACCGAAATCCCGGGGATCTTTGAGATGCAGGTCGACCTTTCCTTCTGCCTTGCAAACGACAGCCTGCCCATGAAAGACTTCATCGGGCGGTATCCGGGCCTGAAGGTCACGGGCTTTCTGGAGGACCGGTCCCCGGCGCTGGAGGTATGGACCGCCTATTCCGAATCCGGCTGTCCTTTTGTCACGGAGGCGGAAGCCGTCGGGCACTTCGACAACAAGAGCGACCTGCGCTGGCATGATGAAATCCGGGCTACCGAGGATTACTCGACGCGTTTTCAATTTATCCAGAGCGGCGTACCCATGTCAGTCCGATACAAGTTTCCCTTCCGCAAGAAGTGGGAGGACCGAAACTACTACGCCGTCGACGGCGGGGAGACGTACCGCCTGATCCCCAAAGACGGAAAACAGGCCCTGCCCTACGATTCTCCCAAGCTGTGGAAACTGAAAAGAAGCGGGATGTATATGGGGCACGCGTTCATTCAGGAATACCTCGGCGACGAAACCGACGTACGCTTTCCGGAAACGGTCGGCGATATGACCATTGAAGGCATTTGCGCAAGGAAAGGGGCTGTTCCGCCCAACTATGAGAAAATCGAAACCGTTCAGCTGCCGGACAGGTATTACTGGATCGGCGCACATGCCTTTCAGGGCTGCAAAGCCCTGCGGGAGATCATTTTCCCGCATGATCTCGACCAGATCGGGGAAGAAGCTTTTGCAGATTGCACCGCGTTGAAAAAAGTCGTATTCAACGATATCTGCGAGAAAAAAGAGTCATTTCCGATGTATAGGGAGAATCATGAGAAAAAGCCGATCGGTGACAGGCTGTTCAGGAACTGCGCAGCGCTGGAAGAAGTCGTTCTCCTAACAAAGCAAACCGTCCTGGACGAAGAGAACATTTTTAAAGGCTGCGGCGACTACAGAATCATTTGGAACAAAATGCCTGACGAAGTCATATTCGCCGGTGCTTGTGTAATGTCCAGCCTATCTTACAAGGATCTGCCGAAGCGCGGGGAATGTGTGACACTGGAGGCGGATCATATCGTCTACAAAAGCGACGGAACGGGAACGTGGATCATCAACCTGCCCTTCCGAAAGACGGTATGGACGGTTCTGGACGATCTCAGCTTCCCCATAAAGCTCTGGACCGAAGACATCCGCCCCTGTAACGACTGCTGGATTATCCATTTCAGCGCTTCGGAAATTCCCCCGCAGGAAGGTCGCCCGGAAGTCACGGCGTATGACGATCCGCGGGACAAGTCCCTGAACGGGAAGGTTTTTGTTGTGGACTACCAGCTCCCGGCCGACGAACTGACGAAGGTGATCGAAGAGCGCGGCGGCTTCACACGGACCACAGTCTCGGGAAAGACAGATTACCTCGTGATCAATCCCTATCATGAAGTCGATACAGCGAGGAGAAAAAAAGCCAGAGAACTCCGGGAGTCGGGGAAAGGACATATACAGATTATATCCTATGAGGACTTCTTCGAGCTGATCAGAAAAAAATAGACGGGCGAAGACGGACCGATGATGAACGGCAGCTTTCCGACGGCCCTCGACCATTTTCCAAACGGCCCGGAGGATCGCGGCACCTTCATCGGCACCTGCCGGAATTGCGGCATCGTATGGGTGTTTGAAAACCATGAGGCGATCCCGGTGCCATATCCGCACGGCACCTGCCCCGGGTGTGAGAGAAGGCCCTCTGCCAGGGCTGCAGCCCGCTGATGCCGGAGAGCGTGCTCTGCGGCAGCGAAAAAAGAGAAACAGTATAAGGAGGAAAACGTCATGAAGATCAGAACAGACTTTGTCACCAACAGTTCCAGCAGCAACTATTGCGTTTCCTTCTGCGTAGAGATGAATAACGGCAAGGTCATCGACCTGGATCCATGGCCTGAAGACGCAGATGTATCCGAAGATATCTATTGTCCGATCCACACCGATGTCGGGGAGCTTGCCGAAGGCATTAAAGGCTGCAGCAGTGTGGAAGCGCTCAAGCAGCTGCTGGTAAGCACGGTCGATCAGGACGATGAGGGTCCCGCTTCCGGATTCGGAAAAGAACTTGCGGAGTTTTGTGCCGGACTGGATTCGATCGGTGATATCGGCGATATCAAAAGTGTTACCATCAACGAATTCTTTACCGGCTGGGGCGAATTCGCGCGTGATGGCATTGATGATTTCATGAGCAAGGCTATCCCGGAAGTACTCGACTGGGAAGATGAGGAAGCCGTCCGCGAAGCGCTGGAAGGCCGCTTCACCGACGATGAGATCAGCGCGCTGACCGACCAGGTCCTGAACGACAGCTGCTGCTCGTTTGACGCGTCCATCGATACTGTCGTGAACATGGCAGACAGGGAGATACGGCGCAGCTTCAGCTTCGATGACCTGACCTGAAGCGATTTGGAGAGATGGGAAACAGGCCCCGCGCAGAAACGGGAAGCCTGTTTTTTCTTATGCGTTTCTATGATTATTGATAGACGGTATCATATCCGGCCGTGCAGGCACAGCAAAGGGTCGGGTGGCCGTAAAACGGCTGTAGCTGAAGCGCTTCTTTTTGTTGTGAAACGGCGTGCTTATTGGTATAATGATACAAGACATATAAACGAAGCATGGGATGACCGGGACGGTTCCCATCGTCCGCCTGTGATATCAGCATTATGTAACGTATAGGGAGGAAGACATGGCGAGACCAAATTTCTTCTGCGGGATCGAGGCGCTGCAGGCGCTGCTGGGGATGGAGCTCGGCGGGTTCGAGCCCGAAGTCGAGCTGACGGTGGACCTGATCGAACTGCCTTACCTGTTCGTCTACACGGTGTCGGACGATGCCTGGTCATTGAAGGCGTACGGCCGGGGCGAGATATACAGTCACGAGGAGGGCAGCGGCATAGAGAAGGGCAGTCTCCGGGTGGACAGGAAGACCGGACAGGGCAGCGGGCAAAGCAGCGACAAGACGCTGGCCGACAACATGGGCGCCTTCTTCCACGGCTGCCAGCAGCTGTCCCGGTATGTTCAGAAGGAGAAGCTGGAGCCGCTGTACAGGGGGCTGGACCCGGAGCAGGCGGGAATCATGCTGGCGACGGCCGGCGGATCGCTGAAGGCCCGGAAGGTCGCCGGCAGAGAGCGTCCGGAGCTGGTCTGCACCACCCTCTTCGGCGGCATGACCAAGTGCCGCCCCTACATGGAGGACTTTCTGGAGCGGTCCGTGACCGAGTTGATGCCCCTTGAGGAGAAGATCGAAAAGGCCGAGGGCGGGGACAAGTTCGCCATGGCCCAGCTGGCCCAGGCATACATGAACGGGGACGGCGAGGTGGAGCAGGACCCGGAGAAGGCCGCTTACTGGTTCCGTAAAGAAGCAGAGCTTCAGGATTCCGAGGGCGCGTTCAACCTGGGCCTGATGTACGCCAAGGGCTTCGGCGTGGAACGGGACTTCGCGCAGGCCGCGGAGTGGATGGAAAAGGCCGTGGCCTGGGGCGACAGTGACGGGGCGGCCCCGGCTAAACAGTACAGGACGATGGCGGAGAACCTCAAAAAGGCCGGGGCGGGCGACGCCGCGGCCATGGCGGAGGTCGCAGGAACCTATATGGCCATGGCCGGCTCCCTGACCCAGGCCGGAACGGACGGTGACTATGCCGAGAGCGTGAAGTGGGCGCAGAAGGCGGCGGACGCCGGCTGCGCGGCGGGCTACTGGCCTCTGGCCCTCGCCTATGAGCACGGCCGCGGCGTGAAAAAGAACGACAGGAAGGCCGTAGAGCTCTATAAGAAGGGCGCCGATCTGGGCCACGCCGCCTGCCAGCACTCCTACGGCTGCCGCCTCATGACCGGGGAGGGTGCCAAAAAGGATGTGAAACAGGCGCTGACACTGTTTGAGAGATCCGCAGCCCAGGGCTACGGCCTGGCGTACCAGGCCCTCGGCCGCATGTATGAGACTGGCGAGGGCGTGGAACCGGATTTCGACAAAGAGATGGAATACTATGAAAAGGCGTGCGAGGCGCTGCCAAACAACGCGGAATTCCTCCGGCATGTAGGGTATCAGTATGTCAACCTGATGGACGGGAACGAGGCAGGCTGGCTGCGGGCCGTGGAGCGGGCGTCGTACTGGCTGCATAAGGCGGCCGACCTGGGCGACAGGACAGCCATGGGCGGTGCGGACACGTTCGACCGCATTCTTGAACTGCACAGGCAGGGGAAGATTCCCGCCGGGTCCGGCATGGACAAGTGCATGGCGTATCTGGAAGGAAAGACCCCGGCAAAGAAGAACGGGGGCAGGCCGCAGGCCAAACAGCCGTCCAAAGCCCGGACCGGGGCAGCAGCTCCGGCCGTAAAGACCCAGAAGGATGACGGGCAGGCGCGGAAGAAGGGCGAGGAAGAAGCAAAGACGATCCACGACGCCGTACGCCGGGCATGGGACGAAGGGCTGAGCGCGAAGCGGGCCTATGACAGATGCACAACGGAGGTCAACATAAAGACCAGCAGGGCTCTCGATTATTTCAGCGATGATTTCGAGTCGAAGCTCAGTGAGATTGTAGAGCTTTCCCTGGATGCCTGCCGGGACCTGTTCGATGTCTGCCAGGCGCAGGTGTGCACGGTGGACAGGATCTGCCGCCCTCTGCTGAACAGCACGCGTAGCTATTCGGAGATCAAGAAGGTCGCGGATGTGATCCGGTGGCTGAACGAAACTTCCGTGATCGAGAAGCAGTTCGACCTTTCCGTCAACAGCACCGAACTGGGCAACGTATCCGAGGTCAAACTGGCCCCGGAACAGAAATGCATCGATATCCAGCGCTTCTGGGAAGAAACGCTGCTAAAAATGCCCAGGCCCCCGATGGAGGGACCGAAGGAACAGGAAAAGCGGAAAACAGAAAAGGAGCGCAAGCCGCAGGAGACTACCGTCAAGCGTTCGGGCGCGGAGCCCGCAAAGCCGGTTCAAAAGGGGCAGCAGGAGGCGCAGAGCAGTCCGCAAAACGAAGCGGAGCAGCTGACTCCCACCCAGCGATGGGCCAGGGAACAGGCTGAGCAGCTCAAAAAGAGACAGCAATCGGCGCAGAACGGTCCGCAGAAGGAAACGGAGCAGCTGACCCCTGCCCAGCGCTGGGCGAGGGAGCAGGCCGAGGAGCTTCGAAAGAGACGGCAGGAAGCGGAAAGCAGTAAGCAGAAGGAAGCGGAGCGCAAGGCGGCCGAGGAGGAGAGACAGCGCGAGGAGGAACGGAAAAAGGAGGAAGCGAGGCAGATCGAGGCCGAGAAGCGGCGCGAGGCGGAACGGAAAAAGGCTGAAGCGGAACGGATCGAAGCGGAGAAGAAGCTGGAGAAAGCGCGCAAAAAGCGGGAGAGGAAACGTCTGATCGGCATCGCATTGACCGCCGCCGGCGCTTTGGTCTCCCTGGCCGGGATCGTCATGGGCACGGAATACGGCAAATGGCTGCTGCTGCTCTTCCCGGGGGCCTATCTGCTCTGGTTCGGCCTTAAGCTGCTGTACAGCCTGTAACCCGGTACGGCGGCAGGCAGTCCGGGACCGCAGAAAAAGCATTGCGCCCCTGCTTTGCATAAGCTGGCGCAGGACCGCGCATATCAAGGGCATGCGGTCACTTGTTTGACAGGAGCGTTTACGGTATACTGGTCTTCGGTGCGTACGGACGATACCGGCACCCCATTTCCCCGCAGACCGGACCATTACATCAAAATAACATAAAACAGGAGGCTGGCGCATGGAGAGTTACACGCAGAGACCCGGAACAGTCATTGACGAGTATATTACGCTGATGCTGCCGGAAGGGTATGAGCTTCGCCAGGAGACAGATGAGGACGGCGAGGAAAAACTTGAGGTCCTGTACGGGATCGGGACCGATCCCGACGGGGATGAAACATCCGAGATCAGCTTTTCCCTGTCCCTTTCCGACAGCAGGCTCGATGAAGACAAACGCAACTGGCCGGGTTACTATCCTCTCTGCCTGATCGTGAAGGTGCATGAAGCGGACATCCTTTTTGCCCAGGCAAAATTCCTGGTCGTTGCCGCCGCCGTTGAGACGGAGGGAAAGACCCTGATCTTGATGGCGACCCAAAAGCTCGGAAAGCCCGAGGATATGACCGAGTTCATGGACCTGGCGGCCAAACACCTGAACGTACTGCTTCCGTGCATCATCGTCGACGGAAAGCCGGAAGAGGCGGCGCCCATAACCGCGGACGACCTGTTCAGAATCGGCGGTCTGGAACGTCCTATGACAGAGGAGGAAGCGAAGGAAGAGGAGCAGCGCCGCATGGCCGAGCAGTATGCCCGCAACGGAAACCCGCCCGGGGACGGGATCGTATCCGTGCGCGCCGTCACTCGCGACCCGGTCACCGGCGCCTATAAGCGGGACCTGTTCTGGGAGCGCATGGGCGCCGACAGCGGCGATCCGGATTCCATGATCAAACTGGGGGAAGCGTATCTGAACGGTGACGGCGTAGACCGCGACCCGGTGAAGGCGGTTGAGTATTACCGTCAGGCCGCCGAGCTGGATGATCCTGTGGGCCAGTACAACATGGGCGTCCAATGCGCAAAGGGTGAGGGAACGGAGCGCGACTTTGCCGCTGCCATAGACTGGATGGAGAGAGCGGCCGGCAACGGCGACGAGGACGCGCTGGGCATTTTGAAAGTTCTGGAGGACGCGCCAGAGATCGAACGGAAGGCCTATGCGGGCGATGCCGAGGCGCAGGCCCGTTTTTCCACGCTCCTGGCCAACTTTCCCAGCGAGATAAATCTTAAGGAATCCATTGAAATGGCCGAACGGTCCGTCGCCCGGGGCTGTCCCCGCGGATACTTCTGCCTGGGTTCCAGGTACGATTTCGCCAAAGGCGTGGAGAAGGACCCGGTCAAGGCGGCGGAGCTCTTCAGGAAGGGAGCTGAATTGGGCGACCCAGACTGCCAGTTCTCCTATGCTGCCTGCCTGAAGCGGGGCGCAGGCGTTCCTAAGGATGAGGAAGCATGCATAGAATGGGCCTGCAAGGCCGCCGAGCAGGGCCATGTGAACGCGGCGTTGTCCCTTTCCTACGAGACGGCTGATGGGTTCAGCCGCCCGAGACCCATCGAGACGCTGATTGAATACCTGCTCAAGGCGGAACAGATGGAGCCGGACAACGTAAAGATCGCGGCTCAGCTGGCCGTGCAGTATGCCAACCTGGAGCCCGCCGAGTATGACAAAGCCATCTTCTGGTATGATCGGGCCGCGGAGCTGGGCGATGAAAAGGGAGAGCAGATGGCTCATTTCTATCGCTACCGCCAAAAGCTGGTGGATGAAGGCGCTATCCCGGAGGACATGGATGCCCTGGGACTCATCCAGTATCTGCAGGAGAATGATCTTGCCCGGGAGGCGTTCGGCACGGAGGACGAGGGAGGCGCAGAACCCAAATTCGACATAGACGAGCTTCTGGAAAGGATCGGGGAAGAAGACCCGGATGCGATCAAGAAATATGTCGCAGCCTGTTTCCTTGAGGGGGAGGAAGTCTATGATCACGGCATCGACCGGGAGCGGGCCCTGTCCCTGATGGAAAAACTGAGCGAGACCGACCCGGAAGCTGCCGGCATCCTCGGACTGTTGTATCAAAACGGCGTGGGCGTCGAGCAGAACGACGAACTGGCAGAGAAATGGCATTTGAAAGCGGCCGAGAGCGGCATCATGACCTATGCGCTGAGCCTGGCAAAGTTCTATCTGAACATCGAAAGCCCGTTTGCGGACATGGAACGATTGGAAAAAGCACTGGAATGGTTCGCCAAGGCCCGGGAGAGCGAAGCGGAGGCACAACTCTATTTCGATCTGCTCAGCTATGGGAAAGCCCGGTTCGAAGAGGGGGGGCTGGACGGGGATGCCTCCATACTCGACATCCTGTCCGTGGTCTCGCAGAAGGCCCGGGATGGTGATGAAGCCGCCGGGGCTCTTGTGGAAAAGTACAGCCAGCTGTTTGATTCAGTAGGCGAAAATTGAACTCATCGGGAGGGAAAAGATGAGCACCGTATATTTTAATGACGACATCGCGATAACGCTCCCCTATGGCCTGGCAAGCGCGGAAGGATGGGAGAAAGGCAAGAAGTACCTGCGCATCGCGGGACCGGTCGCAGGATCCTATCTGTACAGCGGTGTCGAATACGCATGTGACATTCGGGTGAATTTCGTGGAACGGGTCACAAAAGGCTTTGAAGGATATGATTTTCCTAACAAGCTGAAGGAAATATCCCAAAAAACTCCCGACATCCGCATCACCGTGTCCGTCAGATCCGGCAATGGGGACGGCAGCTCGAGCGAGCTCGGCGGTAAAGGCTTCGAACGCATCCATCGCGTTGTGATCGATGATCCTGCGCTGAAGGCGGGATATGTTACCATGGGCGTCGTTGGAAAAGCCGATTATCTGGGCTTGATCGTCACAGAGAAGAACTCATATATGCTTTCATCGGACTATTCGCAGGATGAGGAATCCGGCCGCAGGTACATTCCTATGATCCTGCAAAACGTAAAACTCCTGCACGAACCGTCCGTGTCAAAGGACTTCTGGAAGGCACAGTGCCCGACCCGGACGGTTGAACCCACCGCCCAGCCGTCCCGGCCGGGAAGCGCATCCTGCATGGATACTTCCGCTTATACCGCATCCCCTCAGCTCACGAAAGCCCAGATGGCCAATGCCGGTTTAGCCAATGACATCCGGGTCTGGATGTGCGCCGGCGTGGCTTATGAGATAGCGGATATCATGTCCGGTATGCCTTCCGTCAAAGCGGCCGGCATGTCAGAATTCAGGGTATCCGGACTGATGGAAAAGCTCGTTCAGCAGGGCGCTGTCGTTGCCTCTACGGTCAATGGCAAGAAGTACTACACCCTTGCATAAGAAAGGAGAAATGCCATGACTTGTCCCAGGTGCGGAACGAAAACGGATAGCTGGCCCTGCCCCAACTGCGGGTTCCCGGTGACCCAGCATCGCAGGAAGAGGGACATGGGATCCGTTGAGCGCGTCATTAAACAGAAGCGGCGGGCTTGAGCCCGTGATAAAACAGCGGAGGTAGATATGGAACTGACGATCAAAAACGATGACCTGGGCAAGGTGATCGGGCGCGTGCTGACCGAGGGGGAGGGCGAACCTGTGTTCGCGAGGAAGACGCCCCAACAGCAGGCGGAGGACCTGGTGGCCACATACGCCCTGGACATCCTCCGGAACGGCATGGCCCGGGGCAGGGATATCGGGTTCGCCTACGAAGACCTGCCCGGCCTGCCGGCGGCTGCGGCCGCTTGCTACCGTACCTATCGCAAGACAGAGACGGCGGCCATCAGCGCGGAGGGGACGGCAAAGAGCCTGGCCGCCTACTTCATGGTCCTCGCATGGAACGAACACGATGCTGCCTGGGACGTACGGCAGCGGCCCGTACTGATGGACCCCTCGACGCCGGAGAACCCCAACCTGTGGGGCATGTATTCAGTGACCGTGAACGGGGCGGACTTCCTCCGCGCCGTCAACGACGGGCGCCACATGCTGAACGAAGGCGGCAAGCGCCTGCTGGCATTCGACCTGAACCCCCTGATGGACGCCTACCGGAAAGCCACCGGCGGGGACCTGGCGAAAAAGGGACTCGTCAACATCGTTTTCGACAGATAGCGATAAGAGAGTGTCCGATGAGACGGAAATACCGTGACAGGAGGACGTTATGGCATACGGGGATTACAGTTATGTGGATTTCACGGTAAATACGGCCGCAGGCAAGAAATACCTCTTCCACGCGGAACCGTTATCGGATGAAAGATCAGGCGGGAGCGGATCGATCACACTGAAGGACTACGAATTCGCCGGGATCAAGGATGCCGGTTCGGTCTCTTCGTTTTGTGAAATGCTGCTTGCGTGTTTGGATATGCCTGAGCTTGAGGATTACGATACAGGCTCTGACGATGGTAACAGCCGCTTTCAGGCGCTTCCGCTCCTTGCCAGGCTGGAGATGCTGCAGGGGGCGGAACTGTTGGGGACCGTGTATGAAAACTACCGGAGGTTTGCCTCAAAGCTGGAACAGGAGATCGCTTCTATCGATCAGATCCGATCGGTGGAATGCAGGGAGAGCGACCGTTCATGGGGATGGACCGCATGCGAACGGTTCGGGGATTTCATGGGTGAACTCGGCTTTGAATATGAGGACTGGGAAGCGT
>JAEEGL014633224.1_pt1 | contig 18978 bp, 18 predicted proteins | sample 9134231 | NCBI WGS metagenome assembly JAEEGL01 (sample SAMN16246548, study PRJNA631951) | gut metagenome | biome: gut microbiome; feature: rumen; material: fiber-attached | host: Bos | place: Iran: Karaj | collected 2018-10 | reverse complement strand
TAGACGGTCTTTGTCGTACTGCGGCGAGTAAAAAACTCGTCATCATTCTTCCCGCCGATCAGCGTGGACAGAATTCTCGCGACTCCCTGGCTCTGGCTATTCTCAACAACAGGTTGTTGGCCGAAGTCCAGCGGCTTCACCGTAACAACAATGTCAAATACGCATTTTCTTACCGTTTGTATATTACCAACCGTGGCCCAGGACAAGGTCCTGAGTTTAGCGAAGATGTTGTCCGCATAGCACAAGCCGGTGTCATTTGTGATATCGCAGGTCTTCCTCATAATATCAATGAGCTCGGCGCTTCTCAGCTACTGAGCGAGAGCATGGCAAAACAGCTCCTCGGTTATATCGAGAAGGCATATTTGCCTGAGTACTCTAGAGAGCTTTGCTCTCTTACTATCGACTAATAGGCCGACAAAATCAACGCTGTCCCCAGGTCCCCAGTAAAATGGGGACCTTTTCATTGACAAATTAAACCGTTTATGATACAATAATAGAATATTCGCACCTTAATAAAACAGTTTATCTGAAGAATTGGGGTGTATTTTGAAAGGAGCTATTCAAATGCCTACTACTCAGACTATCGAAGCCGCCAGCTCAATTCTCGCAGCTATGGATGAAGACAAGCGTTTATTTAATCTATCCTGTCGCGCCATCACATTTACCGATCGTGTTATTATCGGTGGTAAAGACAATTATCGCAAAGTCACTGATGGTCAGCCGGTCGATGACCAACTTTCCATGGAAAGTTTCAATCATCTGAACGACTACTACTATGCCTTCAAAGTCAGCCATGACCTGCGACATGTTCTGGAAGTCTTTATTATTCTGGAATGTCACAGCTACACGACAACAGCGAAAAATGCGCTTTTCTATCTACCCAAAATAAGAGAGACTGGGAATGAACACGCAGATCAACTTCTGTCGCTCGTAAACGCCAACGTCCATGAGGAATTCGGCCATCTGGATATTGCTCAGCATGGCATCCTGAAAGAAGTCATTCGCTACGGTGCCTTTCTGGAGAAAATCCAGCACGACACCTACGCTCAGCGTGAGCCTTATTCTGAAAATGTCATGCGTATTCTGCTCGCCGCTTGCATCAGCCTTTTCGCTGCCAGTGGTGACGGTGATGTATTTGGCGGTAATCCACGCCTCACCGAATCGGAGCATTCAAGCCTTCACACTCACATCATGAAGCGCCACAATCCCGTCATGGCCGCCCAAATCTACGCCTTGATCAGAAACAGCTAAACTGTACAATAAGGCTCCCTTATCGGGAGTCTTTTTTATTAAATCGATCCAAGTTGAATAGTGGGTTCTTCCCCTCATCAATAATTCCCCGCGCGTTTAAAGAAATCATCTTCGACAACAAAAAGACCTAGAGATTGGATTTTTCCCTACAGATGCGGTATAATACTTAATAGGTGTTCTTAAAAAAACCATCAAATAATATGCACCCGTAGCTCAGCGGATTAGAGCACTTGTCTTCGGAACAAGGTGTCGTAGGTTCGAATCCTATCGGGTGTACCAAATCCTAAAAGTGTGTTATAATACGCAAAAGTGGTACCGTAGCTCAGATGGTTAGAGCGTGGGACTCATAAGCCCAAGGTCACTGGTTCGATCCCAGTCGGTACTACCATTTTTTGTGCAATTAGTCCAACATTAAAACATTCAATATGCTATAATACAAATATGCGTAACAGAAAAGGGCTCACTCTTCTAGAAATCATCATCATCCTAGCATTCGCAATCAGCCTACTCATCACTTTTCTTATCCAAAAAAACAATCTAGAAGCCACCAGTCGCGATTCAATTCGCAAAACTGCCATCAATACCATATACTACGCCCTAGAACAAAGTTTCTATAAAGAACATGGCTATTACCCAGAATACATCACTGCCGAAAACCTCGTTGTCGTCGACCCAGCTCTATTTAATGACCCATCAGGATTTACCTTAGGAGATCCCCAAAGTTCCTACATTTATCGTCCAGCCAACTGTGTCCTAAATCAGTGCCAAGAGTTCATTCTATCTACGTCGCTAGAAAAAGAAGACACCTATACTAAATACAGTACCCCACACGACTAATCATCTTCACGCCATTTGACGTGATTCTTTTTGTTCTCTTCCTTAGCCGTAGTAATCAGCTTCGATATAGCCTTCAAATCTGCCGGCGAAATGTCAGCATAGGGAAAAGTATATGTCGTTTCATCCCCCACCGTCGACAAACGCAAGGTACCATAATGAAAGAAAGTCTGCAAAAATCCCATCTGCCGAAAACTAGCGTCCTCAACCGAAGGCAAATCAATAATATTTACCGACTTCGCGAACGGTGCCTTCATCACCAACTGCACAACATGCTTATTAGTAATAAACATGCGGTTACCCCGAAATACCATTGTAGCCACCGCACCACAAGCAACCCCCATCACAAACAGTATAACTAGCAACATATACATAAAGTTTCTACCGCTAGCATCTATCGATGGTTGCCCAATTAATACCATCAGAAAAGCAAACAACATTATTACTAACCCACTTGCTATCGCTCCGAAAATCAATATATAGCAAATCTTTGCTCGCGCAAAAGCAAATTCTACCCACTCGTCATCCTCAAGTTTCAGAAATGGAAAATCTTTTTCACTTCTATCATGTCTAATTTTCGCTAAATTTTCATCCATCTCCTATTACTCCTTAGGTAGTCTATTCCTTCATTATATCATATTTTCATTATTTTGTAAATGTCTACGCCCTTTTTCCGTCACTACTCTCCCCTTCGGCGTCCGTGCCAACAATCCTAATTGCATCAAATATGGCTCATAAAAGTCTTCAATCGTCGCTGCCTCATCGCCAGTCAAAGCTGCTATTGTTGTCAGTCCCACCGGTCTTTCTCCATAATTCTCCCACATTAGTCGAAGCATATTCCGATCTGCCGGATCAAGCCCCAAGTGATCAATTTCCATCAGTTTCAACGCATCCTGCGCCAACACAGTATCTATAATCCCATCTCCATTCACATCTGCATAATCTCTCACTCTTTTAAATAAACGGTTTGCAATTCTCGGCGTCAATCGTGATCTAGTCGCAAGTAGAGCACATGCCTCAGGCTCAATCTTCGTCTTTAATATTTTAGCCGTTCGCCTTAGAATCTGTTCTATCTCCGGCTCTTTATAGTATTCTAGCCGATGAATAATCCCAAATCTATCTCTCAGAGGACCGGCTAAAGATCCTGTCCGAGTCGTTGCGCCTATTACTGTAAAATGTGGTAAATCTAGTCTCATACTTCGCGCCGCTGGCCCCTTACCGATTACAATATCTAACTTATAATCCTCCATCGCCGAATAAAGCACCTCTTCCACCGTCCTACGCAACCTATGAATCTCATCAATAAATAGTACATCACCATCTTTTAAATTCGTTAAAATCGAAGCAAGATCACCAGCTCTCTCTATCGCCGGCCCAGAAGTCACACGAAGAGACGCACCTAACTCATGTGCTATCACTCCCGCCATCGTAGTCTTACCAAGCCCTGGCGGACCATATAATAATACATGGTCAAGCGTCATTCCATCCGCACGCTTCTTTACTGCATCAATCGCCAATTTTAGATTCCGCTTAAGATGCTCCTGTCCAATATACTCATCAAAAGTCGTCGGCCGAAGCGAAATCTCAATTTTCTCTTCTTCCACATCGCCTGAAGCCATCGTCGGCTCCACTAACCTCTCGATCGCCATTATCTACCTCCAAATCCCCCTCCCCCACCGCCTCCGCCAGAGAAGCCTCCCCCTCCACCACCAGAGAATCCAGACGACGATCCACCGCTCCCTGTTGACATCGTTGTTGCACTCCTAGAGTAAGAAGACGCCAACATTGACGCATAATACATATCCCTCACCGTAAATCCATTCCTGTGCCATTCCGGCTCCGTTACCTCATCTAGCTTATAATACTTTTCTAGTTCCTTCATCCACGAATCTTCTAGCCCCAACACTGCTGCATACGGCAACATCCTCTCATACAATCGTACGATTCCCTCGTTCGTCGTATCTGCACCTTTCACGCTCTGTAACATTTTCAATCTCTCCGCTTCTGCCATTCCAATATACAATTTCGCTCCATCCATATATCGTGACGCCGTGAGCCCCTTTTTAGTTCGTAATGCATACTTCTCTGACATGCTGTAGAGTAAACTCCATAAAATAATTGCCACTACCAGCATCACTATTAGTGCTGGCAAGAAAAAGTCCTTACCTACTATATAACCATGCAACACTCCACCATTTACATTTTCATCATATATTACAGACACAATACCAATTACTATCGAAACTACCACCACTAAAGTCGTCAACAGACCTCCAAAAGTTATCTTTCCAGCTCCAGTACTATATTTCTCCTCCACTAATCCATCTTTCTTCAACTCGCTCACCACCTGGTCATTATACTTCTTCCCCAGAGCCACCAGCTTACTTGTCGCCACCTGCGCCTTTATCTCAATTTCGTCCCCAACTTCTACTACCGAACCACCATTCAATATCGCCAACATCGTCTTCGCTTCATCTTCCACTCCATCTAGGCTTAGTATTTTCACCCTCCAACCCTTTTTCTTTTTCTCACCCGTCTTTAATAAGGATATCTTCTTTTTCACTATTAAATTCAAAAGTACCGCCACCTTCTCATTCTCAGTTTTACCAATATATACCTCCGCCATTTCAGCCACGGTATATTCTGCATTTGGCTGATATTCTGGCTTCACGAAAAAACCTTTGTAAAATTTCCGCTTAGGCCCTGCCTTCAGATAATTCTTCACTGGCAAGATAGTAATCACTCCCAACAATCCACCCACGGCAATCAATATCCACACTAAAGTATAATTTCTGTTCGGCTCCGGCACCACGAAACTCCCAGCCCTAATTTCTACATCAAATGTCAAATTCTCGTAAGCTTTCAACCCACTTGCTACGAATTCCACTCCATCACTAGTTTTGGTAGTTGTACATCTATCTTGATCGCTCAACCCATATCTCCCCACATAACACCAACTTTCCCCAGTAAACCCATCAAGCACATCCCCCACGAAATGCACCCTCGCCGTCACCTTTTCAAATCTCTGCGATGACCCTGTTCCATTCGTATCCCAATACAATTCTTGATAAGCTTCCGCCATATTCTGACCACTCACATTATTCCCCTCCGCGTCAAACTCCGTCACTACCCTCTCGTACTCATACTCAAAACCATACACTTGCTTCCCCAGCACATATTCTTCCGTCCCCGTACATACCTCGAAATAATCCCCCTTCTTCTCAATACTATAAATCGGCTCGCTCACCCCATTCCGCGTCACCTTGATATTACTCCGCGTCAAATTCGGCAAAGTCACATTCATTCCATCTTGATTAGTAAATGGTATCATCCGACAAATTCCCTTGTTTTGCTTATACTCCGGGAATACAGCTGTTACATTTTCTACCACCTTCAATCGACTCGTCCCATCCTCTACCTTACTTAGATAATAATCCCCTGTAAAATCTTCAAAATAAAAATCGTTCACGCTAGCGAATACATCTTTCGCACTAAAAACCCAAAAAACCACCCCAATCAATAGCACCAGCACCTTCAACCAACCCTTCATACTACATATTATAACATACACATTATTTTCAATCTTAAATATTCTATAATTAACACCATTGTCCATCATATAACCCTTTAAGTTAACACTCAATCGACAAACCCACATTAGCAGGCTTGACAACACAGTGCCAATGCGCTACAATAGAGGCATATTAGCACTCTCACACATCGAGTGCTAACAAGAACTAAGTATTTAAACAGGAGAGTATATAAATATGAGCAAAATTATCGGTATTGACCTTGGCACCACTAACAGCGCTTTCGCTTATATGGTAGCCGGCAAACCAGAAGTTATTACAAATAGCGAAGGCGACCGCACTACTCCATCCGTAGTCGCCGTTACTAAAAAAGGCGAACGTCTCGTCGGCAAAGTCGCCCAAAGACAACGCGTCACTAATCCTAAAAATACCATTTATGGCATCAAGCGCCTTATCGGTCGTAAATTCGATGATGACGAAGTTCAACGCGATATCAAAATCAGCCCATACAAAATCGTTAAGAAGGGCAATGGTGTCGCCGTAGAAATGGACGGCAAAGAGTACACTCCAGAAGAAATCAGCGCTATGATTCTTAGCAAAATTAAGGCTGACGCTGAAGCTTTCCTCGGTGAAAAAGTCACCGAAGCCATCATTACTGTCCCAGCCTACTTTGATGATTCCCAACGCCAGGCCACCAAGGATGCAGGCAAAATCGCCGGCCTCGAAGTAAAAAGAATCATCAACGAGCCTACCGCTGCTGCCCTTGCTTACGGTCTCGAATCCAAAAAAGATGAAAAGATCGCCGTCTTCGATCTCGGTGGTGGCACCTTCGATGTTTCTATTTTGGAACTCGGTGATGGTGTCTTTGAAGTAATGTCCACTAACGGTGATACTCACCTAGGTGGTGAAGATTTCGACAATATTCTCGTCAACTATCTTGTTGATCAATTCAAACAAGAATCCGGCATCGACATCACTAGCGACGCCGCTGCCATGCAACGTGTCAAAGATGAAGCTGAAAAAGCCAAGAAGGAGCTTAGCTCCAGCACCTCTACCGACATCAACTTACCATTCCTCAGTGCTGACGCTGACGGTCCAAAGCATTTTGAATACACCCTCACTCGCGCCAAACTCGAAGAACTTGTTGCTCCACTTCTTGATCGTCTCGCCAGTCCAGTTGAAAAGGCCCTAAAAGATGCCAAACTCGAAACCAAAGACATCGACGAAATCGTCATGGTTGGTGGTATGACTCGTATGCCAGCCGTAGTTGAGAAGGTCAAAAATATATTCGGCAAAGATCCAATGCAGGGCGTCAATCCAGACGAAGTCGTCGCCGTCGGCGCTGCCATTCAAGGTGGCGTGCTTCAAGGCGATGTCAAAGATGTCCTACTCCTCGACGTTACCCCACTCACTCTCGGTATCGAAACCATGGGTGGTGTCCGCACTCCACTAATTGACCGTAATACTACCATCCCGACATCTAAGTCCGAAGTGTTTAGCACCGCCTCTGACAATCAGCCACAAGTCGAGATTCACGTCCTTCAAGGCGAGCGTGAATTTGCCAAAGACAACAAATCTCTCGGTCGCTTCATTTTGGATGGTATTGCACCAGCCCCTCGTGGTGTACCACAAATTGAAGTTACCTTCAATCTAGATGCCAACGGTATTCTAAATGTCACCGCTAAAGACAAGGGCACTGGTAAGGAACAGTCCATCACTATTCAAAACTCTGGCAATATGAGTAAAGAAGATATCGAAAAAGCTCAGAAAGAAGCCGAAATGTACGCCGATGAAGATAAGAAGAAAAAGGAAACCATCGACGCCAAGAACCACCTAGAAAATGCCATCTATCAAGCTGAAAAAATGCCTGATGAATACAAGGATAAAATCAGCGACGAGGATAAAGAGACCATCAAGAAAGCCGTGGAAGATGCAAAGAAAACCTTGAGTGAAGAAAACGCCACCAAAGACCAACTTGAGCAAGCCGCCAAAGATTTGTCCGATCGCATCATGCCAATCGGTGCCAAGATGTACCAACAAGCCTCATCCAATAATGCTCAATCCGACAGCAACAAGGAAGAACACAAAGATGAAGGCGACGCTGTCGAAGGCGAAGTAGTCGATAAATAACTCAGTCGACAATCATAAAAAACAGGGCAATCCAAATTGCCCTGTTTTTTTAGCTATTTATTTCTTAAATACCAAACTCTTCTCAATAGTATCAATCAATTCTTGCACCTTACTCTTTTGAGCAAACAGTGGCGAAATCGCAATCATATACTTATCTTTACCGTTTTCGGCATAATAAAGAAAATCACCATCCTTGCCTCTTAGCAAATACCAAATATGCCCATTGATATTTTTTCCTCTCTAGAGTTTTGAACAGGATAAAAACTATTTTCATCTTTCTCAATATAATCCGACAATGGTCCTCCAAAATCCTTCTTCACATATAGCTCAACCCTAATTCCATTTTTTTCATTGAATAATTGGAATATACCATCTTCGACCTTTTCAAAATCATTTGGGACGTCGAAAGTGATGTCTTCAAAAATATTACTTCCCTCTGGCACATTTACCTGCTGTGACGAACCGCTGTTACCATTATTGTCATTCTCACCGTTATTCTTAGGTGGCTGGTTTAATAGCACCACTGCTATTACAATCACAATTACAGCTACAACTCCGCCAATTATCCACCAAATCATCAAATTATTATTGTTTTTCTTCTTTGCCATCGTTTCTCCTTCGGTTTATCATATATATTATACAATGCCAAACCTCGCTTTTATGGTAAAATATCCCTATGAAGATTATTTTTCCTGAACTCAAAACTAATCCCATCGTAAAAGAAGCTATCAAGCAATTCCCCGATGTTGATTTTCTCCCTGCCGAATCCCTCGACCAAGCCGCTGAGCTATTAAAACAAGGCGAAGCTGATTCTATTATTTCTGGCATCGACTATTCCTCCCGTGACGTAGCAATCTCTTTCAAAAATCACCTAACACTCAGCTCGCAGTTCTTCTCTAGCTGTTTCATCTGCCAAAAAGAGAATCAAATTCTCGCCATTGCCGATGGTGGCATTAACAAGCAACCCGATGCCGATAAACTCTACTGTATCGTCGAAGATACTGCCACTACCTACGAAGCCTATACCAACAATCAGCCAAAAATCGCCATGCTCTCCTACTCCACCTATGGTTCCGGTGGGAAGAATCCTGACCTCGAAAAAATTCATTCTGTCATCAAAAGAATCCGTGAGAACCACCCAGACTGGTTAATCGATGGGGAAATGCAACTCGATGCTGCTACTCGTCCAGAAGTCGCCGCCAAGAAAACCCCAGGAAGTCCCATTAATGGCGAAGCCAACATCCTTATTGCCCCAGACCTCAATTCTGGCAATATTCTTTACAAATCACTGGAACGTTTCGGTGGTTTTACCTGTGCTGGCCCCATCATCCAAGGTTTCACCACACCTCTCGCCGACCTATCTCGTGGTAGCACTATCGAAGACATCGTTTTAACCATCAAAGTTATTAAATCAAAGCTAGAAAGGAATAACCAATGAAATATTTCGGCACTGATGGCATCCGCCAAGAAGCCTCCAAATTCACCACAGAATTCTTAACCAAAATCGTAAGAGGTCTCATAGATTATGCTGGCGATGAAATTAAAGTTTTAATTGGTGGCGATACTCGTGAATCTACCGAGTGGATTCTATCCGACCTTGAAACCATCCTTGAAACCTTTGGTATTGAATATGGCAATGTCGGCGTCCTTCCTACTCCTGCCATCAACTATTGCTTCTACGAAATGTGCTTTGATTTCGCCATCGATGTCACTGCCAGCCACAATCCATATCATGATAACGGCATCAAAATCTTTGAACGTGGTGCCACTAGCGGTCAAAAATTAAACGAGAAAGCCTGCGAAACTATTGAACATGCTATTGATACGGAACAAACCTACGCGCTTTCATCCCCCACTCTCCGCGAAAATCTACATGACGAAGCCATCACTATCTATAAAGAACATCTCCTAAACTACCTCGGCACTGCAGATTTCACTGGCCTCCATCTCGGCATGGACTGTGCCAATGGCGCCACCAGCGTCATAAATAAGCAAATTTTTGAAAAACTCGGCGCTGAAATTGAACTGATTAATGCCGATGCAACATATGGTCAGTCTATCAATAACAACTGCGGCTCCACCCACCTAGACCAACTCAAATCTCTCGTCACCGACAACCATCTTGATTTCGGCGTTGCTTTCGATGGTGACGGTGATCGTTGTCTTTTCATTGACCACGAAGGCAATGAAGTAGATGGAGACGAAGTCATCGTCATCCTCGCCAACTACCTAAAACTTGACAAAATCGCCATCACCGTCATGGCCAATCAAGGAATCATTAACTGGGCCAAAGACAACAACATCCACGCCGAAATCACCGCCGTTGGCGACAGTAACGTCGCCGAAGCTATGCGACTTCATGGTATCAAAATCGGTGGCGAACAATCCGGTCATATCATCTTACCAGGTGAGACTACTGGCGACGGTATGCTCACTAGTCTTATGGTCGCCAAAGTCTATTCTGAGACCAAGCGCTCCCTACAAAATCTCGCTCACGCCATCACCAAATATCCTCAAGTCATGGTAAACCTCGAAGCAACCCCGGAGCAAAAGGCCAATCTCAAATCTAGCGAGAAAGCCAAAAAACTCCTCCTCGATTACGACGAAAAGCTCAAATCTGTCGATGGTCGCCTCCTCGTCCGCCCTTCCGGCACCGAACCACTCATCCGCATCACCATATGGGGAAATGATAAAGACGCTATCACTACATTCGCTAACGAATTAAAAGATAAATTAGGAGCCATTTTATGATTGTTAAAACCCTAACAGAATATTCCCCAGAAACCGCCCAAAGAATCAGGGAATTACTAATTCAGCTCTCTCGCAGCGGTAAAGATCGTGGCGAAATCCCAAAAGAATGGTTTGACGATCTTATTGCTTCACCTTCTCACGACATGCTTCTCGCCATCGATGACGATGGCAAAATCCAAGGCATCGCCACATTAAGCATCATTATGGGGCCTATTGTTCGCAAGATGGCCTACTTAGAAGATTTCGTCACCGATGCCACAGTTCGTGGCCAAGGCGTCGGCACTCTCCTCTGGAACGCCATGCTAGAATGGGCTAAAGCCAAAAACTGCACCGAACTAGATTTCACTTCCGGTCATGGTCGCGAAGCCGCCTGGAAATTCTACCAAGACAAAGGTGCCGAAATCTACGACACCAACTTCTTCCGTAAATCCATATAATAAATAGCTTTAATTATCTATTCTTTTTGCTCTTTTCCTCACTCACCATCAAAAGAGCCACCGGCAACAAGTATATCTGCAAGGCATTTGCAAATCCAGAAAAGAATAAAAGCGATACGCCATAAGCTACCAGTAAAGTCAGTACCATCCCGGCGCTCATGAATCCATTTTTTGATACCGTCATTACTATCATCACGATTAGCACCACCAATAACACTACTCCCACTAACCCTACTTCAAGTAAGAGTGATATGTATTCATTCTGCACAATCTCTTTCGGAGAATCAATATAACCAGCCTGATACATCGCTTCACCAGCACCACCAATTCCCACACCAAACATCATCGTTTTTAAATCTCGCTTCCACACTTCAATTGCATTTCTATTCATTTCCAGTCTCACATTCGTAGATTCTTCCACATAGCCATCGAACACTGCCTCATTGCCACCATCATCTGTATTCCTTGAGTTTTCCACAGGTTTTTCCACAACGTTTTTATCCTCACTAGCAGTCGTTTCCTGCACCTTTTCCGTACCATCATCCACCACTTTACCCTTCGACCGAATATCAATTACCCCCAATGATAATTGATTTAATACCTTTGCTACCCCATCCATATATGTATCATTCGTCGGTCCCACCTGTGCCATAATTCCCTGTGCATTTAGCGTAAACAAAAACCCCAGAATCGTCACTCCCCACACTATTCCTACCCGCTTCAGCATCAGCTTCCGTTCTTTCTTCCATTTCGCCACCACCAATGCGCTCATAAACACTAACCCCACCACAAACGCATAAATTGCTCCTCTAGACATTGTCAAAAACAGTGTAAATATAGTCACAAAGAAACAAAATAACAAAAACTTAGAGCTAAAATAAAACGAACTAGAAAAATCCTTGCTCTTTCGTTTACCGACTACAGCCATCCATGCCGCTACAAGTGCCGGCGCAAGTAACAAATTCCCCATGAACTGTGGTTCTATCGCAAATCCATTCGGATGTGGAAACCCAAAAGATTGCGACATGCACCCAAGACACATTAGTGAATAATCTTGAGACACCCCCACGATATCCAATACACATTGCACCACACACCACCCACAAACAAACAACGCAGAACCAAAGAACCATCGCCAAAATCTTTTACGAAATATTGCATCACGAAACCACTCTTGAAATGCAACTACTACCAGACACGCTACCACAACTAACCACATCACCCCACACGTCAACATGCCTCGTACAAAATTCCCACTCCATAGTAAACTGAGACTTACAAATATCGGCGCCAAAAACCATAATAGCCATTTAAAGGACCACCTCTTTATTAGTCCACGAAGCCCACGCCAGCATATCAGAGCTACTATTCCAACCACATCAAACAACACCAACCATATCAAAGGTATCGACAATTCGAAATTCATACTTTCCCCCGCTCCTAAGCTAATCACTGGATAGTACGAAAAAAACAAACCAAGCGGCAACAAACAAACTAAAAGCTCTATTATAGTTTTACTTAACCTTTTCATTTACATACTTCACTATTTGCTCGTCAAATCTCTCTGTTGCAAACTTCTCTACCGTTTCCGGCATTTTCTTTCGGTCAAATTTCATCTTTTCAAAATCCAAAATAGCCGCCGCCATGTCCTTTGCTGTCTGGCTATAAAATAGCATTCCATTCACACCCTCCTTGATATAGTCTAGCGCACCACCCTCTCCATACGCTATCACTGGACAACCAGCCGCAATTGCCTCCACCGGCGCTATACCAAATGGCTCCAAGCTCGGGAACAAATAACCCTTAGCTTGCGACAAATACTCTGCCAATTCTTCCTTTTTCATCAATGGCAAAAACTTAATATACTTTGAACCCTTCGCAAGTTTTACTAGCTTCTTATGCTCCGGTCCCTCACCAATCACCAATAAATATCGCTTCGTCACCATACACGCCTCAATCGCAATATCTATTCTTTTCCAATTAACTTGCCTAGAGCTTACCACGTAAGCCTCATCTACATGGAATCTCTCTACAGTCAATCGACGCTTCGGCTCTGCATCTCTAAATTCTTCCACTTCAACAGGCGGATGAATCACTTTCGCATCTGACTCATAATACTTCTTAATCAAATCCTTGGCATAATTCGAAATAGTCACAAAATAATCAACTCTTTTCGCCGCCATCAAATCTCTCTCACGCAATGGTTTCACTAGTTTTTTAAGGCAAATTCTTACCAACGGATCCAAGAATCCAAAACCTGGGTTTTCTATATATTCATTATACATTTGCCAATAATACTGTGTTGGCACATGGCAATACGAGACATGTACTCCTCTAGGAGCTCTTACCGCCTTCGCCTCTGCACCAGTCACAGATATCACTAAGTCATACCTAGATAAATCCAATTTTTCAAAATATTTCTGTCTAAAAATTCCAAGAAATCTCCTCATACAAGAAGGAAATATTTGCATCCATCCAGTCCTCACATCAGCACTTTTAAACCAATCGATGCCCTTAGGATTATACTTTGAAGTATAGATCGGAGCTTTCGGGAACAATTCATGTAATCTCAGTAACACTTTCTCCGCTCCACCTACATTTGTCAACCAATCACAAACCAATGCCACCCGCATATCATCCAAATTCTTGCCTGCTTTTTCACCTAAGATTTCTACTAAAGCCTCGTTTACTTTTTTTGTTTTCATTTTGCGCCATCCCTTCTTAATACTGTAGTTATAGTTTTGAAAAATATTTGTATGTCTAACATTAATGACCAATTCATCACGTAATAAATGTCCAGCGCCCGCCTTTCCTCGAATGAAATATCTCTTCTTCCGGACACCTGCGCGAACCCAGTCAAACCAGATTTCACCGTAAGAATAAGTGATCTATCACCATAATCACGCAATTCTCCAGGTAACAATGCTCGCGGACCAATCAGGGAAATATCGCCCTTCAATATATTAAATAATTGTGGCAATTCATCAATTGAAGTTCGCCTAATAAACCTACCAAATCCAGTCACTCGCGGATCATCCTTAAGATAATCACCATTTTTTCGATATTTCTTAATCAATTCTGGTTTCCCCATCTTAATGAAAGCCTCTTCCGGCGTCATCCCACTATATTCTGGCCTCATCGAACGAAACTTATAGCATTTAAATTTACGATTATACTGTGTCAATCGCTCACCAGCATAAATTGCCGGAGCCTTAATGCACGATAGCTTCAAAATCAACCAAGTCAAAGCCATCGGAATCGCTGCCACTACAATTGCAACAAACGAAAACACGATGTCGAATATTCTCTTCACTACCGCCGCCCCACCAGAAAGAGGCGTCAGTTTCACTAGCACCGCCGGTGTGTTCCCCACTAATTCCAATTCACCAAAATGTGATGACAAAGCCGTCTCACTTGGTACAAAATAATACAATAAATGCCGATTAGTCGCCTGCTTAAACACATACTCTGTCGATTTCTCATCCGTCTGAAAAATCACATCCGCTCTTGCTTTTTTCAATGCCTCTTTTAGCGACGAATACTGATTCACTCGTAAATCTTTCGGAATATACTTCCGATTAGCCACAATCCCCGCTAACCTATATCCCGACTCCGGCGTTGAAGCAATATAATCCGCCAAGTATTCCGTATTTCGTTGATTGCCAATGATAACTACCCGTTTCGTCCCATAGTTTTTCCGGAAAACCTGCCTCGCCACCAATCTTACCAACGTCCTCTCCACCATTAAAAATACAAAAGTCGTCGCCACGCTCATCACAGCGATTACCCTCACTGGCAACATCGATTTACCAGTAAAATAATCATATACAATCAATCCCGCCACGCTAAGTACCGACGCCAAGAACACTCGTCCGATTTCCGATATTCGTGACCTACCAAGGAATACTGACTTTTTATAAAGACCTAGAGCCGCCAATATTACAAGTAGTATCGGCACTACCCATACTACCTCAAGGGTAAATTCTAGCAGTTGCGATTCAAACTCATACGGTCTCGGATCCACATGTACACGAATAGCATATGCCGCCGCAAACGACAAAATCAACATCAACCCGTCGCCCAGTATCAGCGCGACCCTTAAGATAAAATCGGACTTTTTCCGCATATCCTAATTTTACTCTACAGTCACTGATTTCGCAAGATTCCTCGGCTGGTCCACATTATAGCCTTTTGCTACCGTCATATAATACGCAAAAAGTTGAGACACTAAATTCATCAGTATCGGCGCAAATATCTTCAAAGATGATGTAATTTTTACAACATCCTCCACTGACAAATCAAATCCGTCCACGTTCGTTACCGCTATGATATGTCCACCACGCGCTAATACTTCCTGCACATTTGAAACTGCCTTGTCATATAGTGCACCCTCAGGCAAAAGTGCCATCTCAAAGAACCTATCGTCAATCAGTGCCAAAGGACCATGCTTTAATTCTCCAAATGCATATGCATTCGCATCAATATACGAAATTTCCTTGAGCTTCAGTGCACCTTCCATAGAAGCTGGATAAGCCGTATCTCGCCCTAAGTAAATCGCATGCTCATAATTCTTGTATTTCTCTGCCACGGCATGCACAGTATCCTGCACGCTACCAAGTACCAAACGAATTTCCTTCGGTAACTTTGCAATCTCATCCACATACGGTCTCAAGATCCCCGGCTTTACTCCCTTCGCCTGTGCAATCGTTAATCCAAACATCACCATTGCAATCACCTGCGAAGTAAATGCCTTTGTAGAAGCGACTGAAATCTCTGGCCCCACATGCACATAGGTTCCGCCATCCACCTCTCGCGCAATGGTCGAACCAATCGCATTCACAATACCAATCGTCTTCACGCCTTGCTTCTTAATTTCACGAAGACATGCCAGCGTATCCGCCGTCTCTCCAGACTGTGATACAATTAAGGCCACCGAATCTTTCGGAATATAAGCGTTACGATATCGATACTCCGACGCAATTACCGTCTCTACTGTAATCTCTGGTGTGAATTGCTCGATATAGTATCCAGCAAGTAGCCCTGCATGATATGCTGTTCCGCATCCCACAATCACAAGATGCCTTATTTTCCTTAGTTCCGCTTCCGAAAGACCCGGACCACCTAGATGAACTGTTCCCTCCTTCACATTCACACGTCCGCGCAAAGTCTCCATCAAAGATTCTGGCTGCTCCATAATCTCTTTCAAAAGAAAATGCTCATATCCACCCTTCTGAATCGCCACCAAATTCGTCTCAATTTCTTCCACCTTTGCCGATACCGGCTCGGCGCCAAGCGTTTTGATCTCTACACTATTTTTCTTTACTAGTGCCACCTCACCATCATTCAAATATATCGCTTGCTTCGTATGTCCAACTAAAGCTGACGCATCAGAAGCAATTAGTGTTTCATCATGCCCTACACCAATCACTAATGGCGACCCACTTCTTGCTACTACAATTTCATCCGGCCGCAAAACCGAAACTACCGCAATCCCGTAAGTCCCTTTCACTAATTTCAAAGCCTGCACCACTGCATTTGCCAACGGATATTTATCATCCTTGTAGAACGATTCAATAAGTGCCGCCAGCACTTCTGTATCTGTCTCCGACTTAAACTCATGCTCAGTCAAAGTCGCCTTAAGCTCCTTATAATTCTCGATTATTCCGTTATGCACCAAATAAATCGGTCCAGCTTGATGTGGGTGTGCATTCGTTTCAGAAGGCTCACCATGCGTCGCCCACCTCGTATGTCCAATTCCGATTTTGTCTTCGCGTTTGTTGCTTGCTAGTTTTTCTTCTAGATTAACAATCTTTCCCTTTGCCCGAAGTAGCGTTGGCTGGCCATCAGAAGATAATGTTACAATCCCAGCCGAATCATACCCCCTATATTCCAGCCTTTTTAAGCCTGAAATCAAGAAATCCTGTGCATTCTTTTCCCCCACATACCCCACAATTCCACACATATTTTTCTCCACTTATACTTATTAGTTTAATCCCCCCTATTCACTCGTCTAGAACTACGCTTCTGCGTGTAGTTTTTTGAACTTTGCCGACTTCTTATCTAGTTCATCAAAGTCTGCTTCCGTAATATTCTCTTCTTTACCAGATTCAATATAGTTACGAAGTACTCCAACCAAGATGAATGGTCTCACAAACGCTGAGTGGATAACGCCCCACATACATACACCACCGATACCAGATACTATCAGCATCAAGTTTTGTGGATTAGTCAAGAAGTTCGCGCCTTCTTCCGCCTCACCACTTGCAATCATCTCAGCAATTGCCTTTGCAAGATCGTCAAACACACCCGGCATCGCCATCGTAATCAAATAGAAAATTCCAAAGAATACCCCGCCAATTAATACAAATGAAATCAAAGAAATACCAAATACTCTCCCTAAGTTCTTTGCCAAAGTCTTACCATGCTTGAAAAATAGTACTGCACCTTCCATTGTTGCTTTCCCTGCTTTTTCATCTTTCCGGTAGAACACCCACCCCAAACAACAATCACAAAGATATGCCACAATAGTCTGAATAACACCAGATATAGCACTGCCTACTGCTCCACCATTGTCACCACCTACGGCTCGTCCCACAGATGTAATTGCATTACCGAGTTGATTAAAGACCCCCTTAATCACTCTCGTCACTGCGTAATATGCCGCCACGGTCAAGAAACGCTCCTTCACGATTTTCTTACCTGCACCATACACATCTTCTGGTAATTTGCCTTTTGTAATCCCCTCTGTCATCATCGCAATTTGTCCAGCCTTAAACATGTACGAAACAAAATGCGACACAATTGCCACGATAATAATCCCCACTATTAGACCAATCGCCAAACCAATCAATCCATTGGCCGACAACTTATCCGCCACTAAGAAACCAACCGCCGCAAGCAACGCTATCACGATCAGCGACCCAGTGTCCCACAATAATCGTCTTATCGAGAATGTTATTGTCTTCTTATAAATTTCCTTATTATTCATATTCTCCTTTGTTATTACTTTAATTATACCATGCAAAGGTACTCAAAATAAAGCACAAAAACTATCTCGAATCTCCCCCACCTATCGGATTATTTTTTCTTCTTTTCCTTATCACTAATTGTCACCCCTCCAAATCCCCCTGCCGCATCAATATAAATCGTGTACTTCCCTTTTTCGCTTTCTCCTTTTCTTTCATCCGAAATACCACCAAAGATAAATCCCGACTTCAACTTGATTTGCACATCTTCCGGCACCTTAATATCAATCCCGCCAAACAAACAAAATGCCTTTATGACCGTATCCTTATTAAACTTCGCTCGTCTAAGATCTAGGCTCGCTCCACCAAACACTGCCGCAACATTCGAACCACAGAACACTTCGTCGTTATACACTCTATCACTTCCAGAAAACATCGCCGTCTGCGAATCCATCGTTTTATCATTTTTTAAATCCCGTATCTTCTTTTCCACTTCCTTATCATTCTTACTATGAAACATACTTCTCCAAATAATCGCAATCCCTGCCATCACTAGAACTACCGCGAGTATCACCTTCCACGCTACTTCATACGAAAACACGTTTTGCGCCGCAAGTAGCAGTATCACCCCAGCTACTAGAAATCCCAAGCTAGACCACCTTTCTTTATCCGTAATCAAACTAATTACACTCGGCACAATAATAAATAATGTCCACCATCCATCAAAGAATATATTAATATCAAACCATCCAAGCGCATTCCCACCAAATATTACCCCAAGCGCAATAATTGCTATCCCCCAAATAATCGATCTCACTTGTTTCATAAATCTCCTTTTTATACCACTATTATATCACCAGTGGTATAATATAACTTAATTAACTATGGCCCAAGCGTCTCCACAAAGAAAACAAGCTCACCGTAATACAAGAAAAATCTTTCTCTGTATTTTTTTCCCAATCATTATCACAGTAATCATCACTATAATTGCCATGAACGCACTTCTAAACAATAAAGGTCCCACGCCAAATCCTAGCCAACCAGACACCACCCAACCAGAAGAAAACCCATCCACACCAG
>JAEEGL010512967.1_pt1 | contig 18978 bp, 21 predicted proteins | sample 9134231 | NCBI WGS metagenome assembly JAEEGL01 (sample SAMN16246548, study PRJNA631951) | gut metagenome | biome: gut microbiome; feature: rumen; material: fiber-attached | host: Bos | place: Iran: Karaj | collected 2018-10 | reverse complement strand
GCCGGCGCCCACGGCATGTCCGGTGACGGCATGGGCCCGCAGATCACCAACGGCCGCGCCGCCGCCAAGGGCGTCAAGGAAGACATGGAGAAGAAAAAGGAGGCCCAGAAGAAATGAGCATTAAGGTCAAAGGCTTTCTGAAGGACGTGGGCGGCGCTTCCCGCGTCACCAAGCTCAGAGAGGAAAACTTCGCCAAGGGCTCTCCCATCCCCGATCCCAAGGATCCCATCCGCGAAGTGGCGGATCTGCTGCATCCCGAGCACATGACCTTCAAGGTCGTGGATATCCGGGAAGCCTCTCCCACCTCCCGCGTGTTCCGCTTTGAGTCTGCCGACGGGCACATCCCTGTGTTCCAGTCCGGCCAGTACGTGAACTTCCGCCTCAACATCGGCGCGAGCGTCCTCTCCCGCCCCTACACCATCTCCTCCGCTCCCTTCGAGGCCAGGGGCGAGCACCCCTTCTTTGAGATCACCGTGCGCCGCAATGTGCCCTATTTCGTTCCCGACTACCTGTTTGAGAACGTGAAGGTGGGGGATACCCTGGAGGGCGCGCTGCCCTTCGGCTTCTTCTACTGGGAGCCCCTGCGCGATTCGAAGGAGCTGGTTGCTCTGGCCGGCGGTTCCGGCATCACCCCCTTCCACTCCATGGCCAAGGAAATCGCTTACGGCAAGCTCAAGGGCGTGAAGCTCACGATCCTCTACGGCTCGGTTAAGGCCAACGACATCGTGCTGAAAAACGAGCTCGACGCGATCGAAAAGGCCTGCCCCGACGTGAAGGTCGTGCACGTGCTGTCCGACGAGCCCGACTGGGACGGCGAGAAGGGCTTCCTCACCCGCGAGATCATCGAGAAGTATTCCACGCCCGGCTGCACCTATCTGTTCTGTGGCCCGCTGCCGATGTTCCGCTTTGTCAAGAAGGCGCTGGACGAGATGGGCGTGCCCGTGCGGCGTTTCCGCCACGATGTGGTGAACAACCCCGCCGACGTCTCCACCCTGCCCGGCTACCCCAAGGGCACCGAGAAAAAGACCTTCAGGATCACGGTCCTGCGCGGCATCCGCGAGGACGTGATCGAGGCGAAGGCCTCCGAGCCCGTGGCCGTGGCGCTCGAGCGCAGCGGCATCGCCGTCGACACCCACTGCCGCAACGGCGAGTGCGGCTTCTGCCGCAGCCACCTGCTCGAGGGCGAGATCTTCGTCTCGCCCATCGGCGACGGCAGACGGCGCATGGACAAGGAGATGGGCTGGTTCCACGCCTGCTCCTCCTGGCCGCTGAGCGATCTGAAGATCAAGATCCCCATCATGTAAACCGTTCATGTAAACCGTAACCCCCGCCCTGTTCCGTCTGACAGGGCGGGGGTTGATCGTTTTTCGTTAAAACTCTATCTCATATTCAAAAATGCGTCGTGCTTCATTCTGCGCTTCGCTTGTCACTGTCGTATTCCCCAAAATCTTCATGCCTGACAAAGCTGCGTCTATTTTTCACTATTTTTCACTATTTTTCACTCGAAGCGTTTTTACTTGCAATCATTTCGGTTTTTTAGTATCATAGAGGACGTAATACTAATTTCTGATAGAAAGCTTTAGAAAGATTTCCGAGACAGAATTGCGCCAGACGAGGCGGCGGCCGCAGAGTATAATGGAGATATATGGGCAAGGCCGTCAACGAAGGTTGGCACAGTTCCGGCCGGAAAGAATCAAAGATTTCTATTAGATATGAGTATACTCTACAAAGAAGGAAGCAAGCGATTTATGAGCAGGAAACTGTACGTCGTCTCCGGCCCCTCCGGCGCAGGGATCTCCGACATCGCGGCGGCGGTCTTCGCAAAGCGCGACGACGTGAGCGCCGTGACCCCCGTTACCGCGCGGAAGATGCGCGCCGGCGAAGTCAACGGCGTGGGCTTTTACTTTTACGATCTGGACGGCTGGAAGTTGCTGAAGGAAGCGGGCGGGCTGCTCGAGTGCACGGAATTTGCCGGCAATGACTACGGCACCTCGCGCGCGCTCGTGGAGGAGAAGCTCGCCGCCGGGCAGCATGTGCTGCTCACGCTCGAAGTTGAGCGCGCCGCGCAGGTCAAGCGGAACATGCCCGAGGCCGTCTGCGTCTACGTCGAGCCCTCCCCGGACGTGCTGCGCTCACGCTATGAGGCCATCGCGCGCAGCCCCTTCGAAACCGCCGTGCGCCTGCAGACCGCGGAGCGGCAGCGCGCGCTCTCCGGCTTCTGCGACGCGCGCATCCGCAGCGACGATCTGGACGCGGCCGCACAGGCGCTCGATCGGCTGATCCGGTGAACGCCCCCCAAAAAAGTCCCCGTCATCCTGCGTGCAGGATGACGGGGACTTTTTTATACGCTTCTTCCAAAAAACGATTCCATCGTTTTATTCTCTGTGAGCGCAAAGGCGCACAGAGAAAGGCGCATTGCGCCCTTGAAGAAACCGTGCAATACCAATCTTGAGCAAAGCAGATGCTTTGCTCAAGATTGGTATTACCAGATGAAATTCGATTTGAGCATCTCGCCGTTGTCGATCAGCAAATCCTCGCCGGTCATGGAGCGGTTCACCGCCGTGAGGAAATAGGCCAGCTCCGCGATCTCCTCCGCCTCGGCCCATTTGCCGAGCAGGGTCTCGTCCAGCACGGCGCGGTAGAGCTTCTCGTCCTCGAGAATGTGGCGGTTGGCCGGGGTGATGACGCCGCCGGGGGAAATGCTGTTGCAGGTCACGCCGCGCGCGGCGAGCGAGAGGGCGAGGTTTTTCATGTAGCCGACGACGCCGGCCTTGCTCGCCACATAGCGGGGAAACTCCGCGCCGTTGCGGGCGGAGGCCGAGGCGATGAACAGCACCGATCGCAGAGACGCGCCGGGGAGGAACTGCTCGGTGAAACGGATCGTTCCGACGAGATTCACGTCGATGGCCTCGTCCTCGTCGAGGGTGCCGGCATTGTTGATGAGGATCTCGGCCTCCGGCAGCTCCGGCAGCTTCTCCTCCCGGATGTCGCAGACGATATGGCGGTAGGCGGGATGCCCGATCGTGCTCTCGCACAGATCGAAGCCGAAGACCCGATGCCCCTTCCGCAGGAATTTTTCGGCGATGGCCCGGCCGATGCCCCTGGCCGTGCCGCTGACGACGACGTTCATTTCAGCCTCCCGCGCTCTCGCGCCCGTCCATGATGTTTTTCGCGATCCGATAGCCCAGCGGGGAAAAGACCACCTCGAACAGCAGCTCCATGCATGCGCCCGTGAGCGCGCAGGTGAAGCACTGCAGCAGCGTCCAGCCGAAGAAGAGCTTGCTCACAAGCAGCGCGAAGATCAGGTTGTCCGCGAACTGGGCGAGGAAGGTGGAGACGTAGGACTGCAGCGCGAAGGAGCCGAAGCCCTCCCGCCCCTTCACGAGCTTTCCGATGCCGTAGTGCAGAAAATTGTTCAGCACGGCGGAGCTGAGGAAGGCGACGGAGCTGCCGAGGATGACGTACCAGGTGCCGCCGAAGGTGTTGTCCAGCGCGGCATTGACGACGGCCTCGCTCCCGTCGACAAAGCTCTCGCCCCAGACGCCGGGGATGCGGCTTGCAAGAAAAAAAATCACCGCCATCAGCAGATTCAGTCCCAGTGCTGCGACGGAGAGGCTCGTGGCGGCGCGCGGGCCGTAGCAGTGCGTCAGCACGTCCATCGACAGGAAGGTCAGCCAGGAAAACAAAATCCCGCAGTCCAGCGCAAGCCAGTCCAGCCCGGTGTTGATGCTCTTGTTGGCCAGCAGATTCATCCCCACGACGGAGAGGATCGGCAGCGCGGCGATCAGCGGCGGCACGGTTTGCAAAAGACGGCGGAATTCCAGATATGTTTTTTTCATGGGAATACGACTCCTTGTTTTTTTCGGCAACCGCACGCGCCGGCAGGTACGGGAAACGGATCGTGCGGGATCGCCATCAGGTGGTTGGCAAGAGACACCTGTTTTCAGTTTTTATCCCCCGGGGGGACTCGGGAAGCCCGGCGCAGGCGCCGGGAGAGAGCAGGATCGCTGCTTGCTGCAGGACCATGCCGCCGGCCGGGGTTCCCGGCCGGCGGAAAGGCATTGGCTCTCAGGGGATCGGAAATCAGACCTTCTCCGTCCCGTCGGGGTTGAAGAGGGGCAGATGGCCCAGAACGATGATGTCGTCCCGCTTGATGGCGTCGCCCTCGGCAAGGACCGCCATCTTGCCCGCCACGATACCGCCGGCCTGACGGACCAGCTCCTCGGTCGCGCGCAGGGACTCGCCGGTGGAGATCACGTCGTCCAGGATCAGGATGCGCTTGCCCTTGATCTTCTCCGCGTCGGCGGTGTCGATGACCAGCTTCTGCACGCCCATGGTGGTGATGGACTTCACGTTGACTTCGAACACGCCGGACATATAGGCCTTGGGGCCCTTGCGGGCGAGAAAGTACTCGTCGGCGCCGCTCTGGCGGGCCATCTCGTACAGCAGGGGGATGGACTTGGCCTCGGGAGCCAGCAGGTAATCGTACTCGGGCGCGCGCTTGAGCAGCTCAGCCGCGCAGTGCACAGTCAGTTCCACATCGCCGAACATGACGAAAGCGCCGATGTACAGGTCGTCGCTCACCTTGCACAGGGGAAGCTGACGTTTTAAGCCGGCAATGTCCATTTCGTAAGTCATTGGTTCATTCCTCCAGAACAGTCACAAATTTAGGACTGTTCTATTTTACAGCAATTCCCGCGAAAATCAAGGGGTCACACAAAAAACAGTCGCCCTGCCCCGCGCCGGCCTTCCTCCCCCCGCACGGGCCGGAAACGACAAAGAACCGCAGGGGGATACCCTGCGGCCCTTCGTTTGGGAGAAAAGAGAGGATGTATAGGAGTAGAAAAGTATCAGGTTCAGCCTTGCGAGCGTTCTTTCGCAAGGGGGTCTCCGCGCTGACCGCCGCGGGAAGCTGCGTGTTCCGTCAAGCAGGGGTTCACGCGGATTCGGGCTTGGCTTCGTCAAAGGTGAGGGTGACGGTCATGCTCTCGCCGGCACGGTAAAGCTCGATCACCGCCTCGTCGCCCGCAGAGTACTGCTTGACGGCGGCCTTCAGCTCGGTGTAGCTCGTGATCTCAGTATCCCCGAGCTTCGTGATGATGTCGCCCTTCTGGATGCCGGCCTTCTCCGCGCAGCTTCCGCTCGACACATTGGAGACGTAAGCGCCCAGAGGCATATTGTAGTACTGCGCGTACATGGCGCTGTAACGCTCGTCCAGCCAGACGCCCATGTAGGCCTTGCCGGTCACATAGCCCTTGGTGATCAGGTCGTTTGCGATGCCAGCCACGTCGTTCGCGGGGATCGCGAAGCCGAGGCCCTCCACGCCGGAGTCTTTATACTTGGCGGTGACCACGCCGACCACCTGGCCGAGGCTGTTATACACCGGGCCGCCGGAGTTGCCGGGGTTGACCGCCGCATCGATCTGGAACATGTTGATGGATTCGTTTTCCTGTGTCGTGATCACGCGGTCGAGCGCGCTCACGTGCCCGGTGGACATGGAGAATTCAAGCTCGCCGAGCGGATTGCCCACGGCGTAGACCGTGTCGCCCACGTGCAGGCTCTCGCTGCTGCCGAAGACGGCCGGGGTCAGGCCCGTCGCGTCGATCTTCAGCACGGCGATGTCGTTCGACTGCTCCGTGCCGACGATCGCGGCGGTATACTTCGTACCGTCGTAGGTGATCACCGTGATCGGGGACTTCTGCTGCACGGCATATTCAATGACATGGTAGTTGGTGACGATGTAGCCGTCCGCCGAAATGATGAAGCCGGAGCCGCTCACGGCGGAGGAGCTCTTCATGCCGAAGTAGTTGGTAAAGGTCACGTCGGTGTTGATGCCGACCACCTGCCTGCAGGCCAGCTCATAGACCTGCGCGGCCGACAGGGAGACGGACTCGCCGGCGCTGGCCACGGGGCTCGCAGCCACCACGTTCTGGACGCTGGATACGGCGGCGACCGCCGTTTCGTTCTGGCTGAGGCGGGTCTCCATCGCGTCGATGCGGCCTTTCAGGCTGTTCGCCGTCAGGCTCGCCCCCGCGAGGCCGCCCAGCAGCGCGCACGCCAGCGCAAGGCACGCGGCCTTGAGAAAGACGTGGGATCTCCCGGACTTCTTCTCCCTGGCCTCCTTCGCGGGGCGCTCGGGAGGGCAGTAATAACGGGGCGGCACGGTGCTCTCGCCCTCGGGTTCATAGCGGGCGTCGGCATAGACCTGCTCGGGATATTCCTCCCGCAGTTTCTGCGCTTCGTCGCTCTGCGCGCTTCCGGCCTCCGCCTCGGGGGCGGCGGCTTCCGGCTCGCTCTGCGCTTCCGGCTGCGCTTCGGACTGCGTATCGTTGATCGCTTCAGGCTCGGTCTCGCTAACGGGTTCGGAAACGGTTTCGCTGATGGGCTCGCCGCTGTTTTCCTCGCGGACCTCGCCGGCCTCTTCTTCAGGCTCGAACATTTGACTTACCTCTTTTTTTTGGAGTGATTGTAATATATCCCGAATTTATGACCGTGTCATGAACAAAGTCCCAAGAATTTTTTAACATTCCGCGTGGTTTTTATTAACGCGCAGCGCCGAGCAGGATCCCGACATTCTCCGTGCTGTACTCGATCTGCTCGGAAAAGCGGCGCAGATGCCCGCCGTCAAAGCCGGCCAGCGCGTCCTGGGCAGCGATGAAGGCCGTGCTCTCCCGCGCGTAGCGCAGCAGGGCTTCCGGGCCGGCGTCCTCCGCCCGGTCAAGCTGCCGGTAGAGCAGGTACTGGAGGATTCGGTCGTAGCGCGGGCCTTTGGGCAGCGTCAGAGCGGGCAGCGCTTCCCGCAGCGCCGCAAGCTCCCCCGGCCAGCGGTCGTCGATGGCCTCCGTTTCCGCCATGCGGGCAAGGTAGGCGGCGCCCGGCCGCTCCCCGTCGAAGCAGAGCCGCGAGGGTTCTGCGGGGAATCCGAGCCGCGCGAGCAGCCCGGCCATGGAAAACGCTTCCCCGCTCCCGTCGTCATAAAAGCGCAGCGGCGCCTCCGTTTCCAGCAGCAGGGCGCAGGCCGCCTCGCAGCTCAGGCCGAGACCGCAGAGCACAGCGTCCCCCACGTCCTCGTAAAAGCGGGGGTGCAGGGCGCAGATCTCGCAGAGGGCGTCCTCGCCCAGCGCGGCGATCAGCTCGCAGAGCCCGTCGCGGCGCAGAAAAGGGCAGCGCCCGTCCGCCGTCAGGTGAAAATGCGCGCCCTCGCCGTCCCGGACGACGCTGCGGCGCAGCTTCTCGCCCAGCGCCCCCGGCAGCGTCTCATAATACGCGGCGCTCTCCTCATCCACGTCGATCTCCCAGCCGCGGCAGCAGGAGTGCCCGCAGGCGCCGGCGCGGCAGGCAAAGCGCCCATAAAAGTCCGGCCGGATCATTCCGCGTACCTCCGGCTCAACTGCCAGAAGGCCACGGCGCTGGCCGCCGCGACGTTGAGCGAATCGACCCCGTGGGACATGGGGATGCGCACGGTGTAGTCGCAGTCGGCGATCGTGCCGTCGGCAAGGCCCTCCCCCTCGGTGCCGAGGACGATCGCCAGCTTCTCCTCGGCCATGAGCGCGGGATCGTCGAGGGAGACCGCGTCCTCGCGCAGCGCCATCGCGGCGGTCCGGAAGCCCAGCGCACGAAGCCTCTCCAGCCCGGGCTGCGGCCAATCCGTCAGCTCCTCGCCGATGTGCGTCCAGGGGATCTGGAACACGGTTCCCATGCTGACGCGCACCGCGCGGCGGTACAGCGGGTCGCTGCAGGAGGGCGTGAGCAGCACCGCGTCCATCCCCAGCGCAGCGGCGGAGCGGAAGATCGCGCCGACGTTCGTGGGGTTCATGATATCCTCCAGCACGGCGATGCGCCTTGCGCCCTCCAGCACCGTCTCGAGCGACGGGAGCGGCCGGCGGCGCATGGCGCAGAGCACGCCGCGGGTCAGCGGAAAGCCGGTCAGCTCCGTGAGCACCGAAAGCGGCGCGGTGTAGAGCGGAACGTCCCCACAGCGCGCCACGACCTCCCGCGCCTGCCCCTCGATGTGCTTGCGCTCCATCAGAAGCGAAACGGGCTCGTAGCCCCCGTCCAGCGCGCGCAGGATCACGTTGGGGCTTTCGGCAATGAAAAGCCCCTTTGTAAGATCGGCGCGGCTTTTGAGCTGCCCCTCCGTGAGCCGTGCGTAGACGTCCAGCTCCGGCGCGGCAAGCTCCGTGATTTCCCTGATATTCGGCATAGCGTTCTCCCCGATTGAAGATAGCCCATTATATCCCCCCTCGTCTTTTCTTGCAAGATGCGCATGAAAGTCCGTTCTATGGGACACCATGTTATGTATACTTAAGCCATCAAAAGAAAACAAGGGAGGATAAGGATATGAACGAACAAAATATCACGACCAGCAGCGGCATGCAGAACGTAGCCGAGCTTCTCTATCTCGCGGCGCTGCTCCTCGGCGGCCTGCTCACGGCGGTGCTGTAAACAGGAAGCGCAGGCAAAGAAGTCCGGATCGGACATCTTTGACAAGCTGAAGCGCCGCACCGGCTTTTTCGCCGGTGCGGCGCTTCGTTCGGGTTCCGAACGTTTCACCCAGGCTCTCCGCATTCCAGTGCAGCCGCGGCTTCGCGCAGACTGACGCCCCGTTCCCTCGCGATGCGCGCGAGATCCTCATACTCGGGCTTCTCGCGCCTCACGCCGAAGCCCTCGGCGGTTTTGACGCACACGGGCCCGTAGGGCGTTTCCTCCGTGCGGAAGCGCCGCGCGAGCGTATACCGCGCACAGGAAGCTTCCCGCACGCCGAGCGTCGTCGTGTGCCGGAACAGCAGGCGCAGCATCGCGTCGCGCTGCCCGGGGCGGCACATGCAGGTTAACATAACTCCAGGTCTCGACTTCTTCATGCCGATCGGGAGCGTATACGCGTCGAGTGCGCCGGCCTCCAGCAGCCGCTCCATGGCAAAGCCGATCTCCTCGCCGCTCATGTCGTCAAGGTTGCAGCGCAGCTCCAGAACGCGCTCGCCTCCGTCCTCCGTCTCGCCCCAGAGGGCACGCAGGCCGTTGGCGGCGGGATAGTCCTTCTTCCCGGTGCCGAAGCCGCTTTTCTCCACCCGCAGCATCGGCATGGGGCCGAAGCGCGTCACGAAATGCCGCAGCAGCGCCGCGCCCGTGGGGGTGCAGAGCTCACCGCGGATCTCCCCGCCGCAGATCGGGATCCCTCGCAGCAGCCGCTCGGTCGCCGGGGCGGGCACGGGCAGCAGGCCGTGGGCGCACTTCACCGTACCGCTCCCCACGTGCACCGGGGAAGCGAGGATCTGCCCGGGCCTGAGCTCGTATAGCAGCATACACACCGCGAGCACGTCCGCCAGCGCGTCCCAGGAGCCGAGCTCATGCAGGTGGATATTCTCCACGGGGCGGCCGTGCGCGGCGCTCTCCGCCTCCGCGACGGCGTCAAAGACTGCGCGCACGTCCGCTTTCACCGCGTCGGGCACGGCGAGCGCATGGATCCTTGCGCGGATCTCCGCAAGGTCGGTATGGCGGTGAAGACGCCGCTGCTCCCCGCCCTCCTCGTCGCCTTCGACGAGGACCGTGACGTGCGTGCCGCGAAGGCCGCATTTCTCGTCCTGCGCGGCGGAGACCGTGATCTCCCCGGGCAGCAGCGCGTTCAGACGCCGCAGGAAATCCGCACCGTCCGGGTGCAGCTCCAGCAGCGCCGCCGTCAGCATATCGCCCGCGGCGCCCATGCCGCAGTCCAGGTAAAGGGTCTTCATAAGGCAGTTTTTCTCCCCTTCGGGTCAAGGATAATGTCGGAAAAATCCGCGGACAGCCGTTCGCGGATCGCGGGCAGCTCTTCCCTTGCCCGCGCAAGCTGCGCCTCCGGGAACTGGAGCAGGGCGCTCCCCCCCGCCGTACGGACGCGAAAGTCCGTGTAGCCCCGGGAAAACAGCCAGTCCTCGCTACGCTCAATCGCGGCGAGGCGCTCGTTCGTGATCGGCTCGCCGGTCTTTACGCGGGTCGCGAGGCAGGCGTAGGCGGGCTTGTCCCAGGTGAACAGCCCCGCCTCCTTCGACAGGCGGCGGATCTCCGGCTTCGTCAGCCCGCACAGCCGCAGCGGCGAAAGCACGCCCAGCTCCCCCAGCGCCCGCATACCCGGCCGGTCATCGGCCACGTCCGAGGCGTTGCTGCCGTCGAGCAGCAGCGGGAAACCGTCCTCTGCGGCGCGGGCGATAATGGTTGACATAATATTTTTCTTGCAATCGTAGCAGCGGTCGGGGCCGTTTTGCCGCACCGCCTCTGCGCAGAGCGCGTCGAACGGCAGCACCGTGACGGCCGCGCCGAGGCTCGCGCACAGGCGCATCGCGTCCCGGTACTCGAAGTCCGGCTGGAACTGGCTTTTGACGTAGTAAGGCCGGAGCTCGGCGCCGCACCGCAGCCCCGCGTACAGCAGGTAGGCCGAGTCCGCACCGCCGGAAAAGGCCAGCGCGCAGCGGGGGTGTCCGCTGAAAAAATCCTGCAGCGTCATATCATTCCAGATGGTTGATCATGGAGGCCATGTAGCCCGCGCCGAAGCCGTTGTCGATGTTCACGACGGAAACGCCGCTGGCGCAGGAGTTGAGCATGCTCAAGAGCGCGGCGATCCCGCCGAGGCTCGCCCCGTAGCCCACGCTGGTGGGCACGGCAATGACCGGGCAGTCGGCCAGGCCGCCGACGACCGAGGGCAGCGCCCCCTCCATGCCCGCGACCGCGACGATGACCCGGGCGCTCATGATCTCCTCCATGTGGCTGAGGAGCCTGTGGATGCCGGACACGCCCACGTCGTAAAGCCGCACGACGCGGTTGCCGAGCGCCTCGGCCGTGACGGCAGCCTCCTCAGCCACGGGGATATCGCTCGTACCGCCGGTGGCGACCACGACGGTCCCCTTGCCCGTAGGCGCGGGCAGCGCGCCGATCACGCCGGTTTTCGAGCGCGCGTCGTAGCGGAGCGGCAGCTCCCGCTCAACGAGCGCGGCGGCCTCCGGCGACATGCGGGTGACCAGTACGGTCTGCTGACCGCCCTCGCGCATGGCCCTGGCGATGCCGAGGATATGCTCCGGGCTCTTGCCCGCGCCGTAGACGACCTCCGGCACGCCCTGCCGCAGCCCGCGGTGCATATCGACCTTGGCGTACTCGCCGAGCTCCCGGATCGGCTGCATCTTCAGGCGCAGCACCGCCTCCTCCACGGAGACGCCGCCGTCCTTCACGCCCTGCAGCAGGGCGGTGATCTCTTCCTTGTTCATGCCAGCACCTCGACCGTATCCCCGGCTCTGGCGCTGCCCGTCTCCAGGACGCGGGCGAAGACGCCCTCCCGGGGCATGACGCAGTCGCCCGCCTGGCGGCGGATCGCGCAGTCGGCGTGGCACTCCTTGCCGATCTGCGTCACCTCGCAGAGCGCGGAGCCGACGCGCAGCTTCGTGCCCACCGGAAGCGTGTGCACCTCGATGCCGTCCACCAGCACGTTCTCCGCGAAGGCGCCGGGCAGCAGCGGGACCGCGACCTTCTCCTGCAGCCTGCGCACGCTCGCGGCGCTCAGCAGGCTCAGCATCCTGTGCCAGTCGCCCGCGTGCGCGTCGCCGGGGATGCCGACGTGCGGCACGAGCGCGATCTCGTCCACCGGGCGCTTCTGTTCTCCTTTTTTCCCGCTGATGCAGACAGCGAGGATCGTTCCCGTCATGGCTCCTGCCTCCGATACTCTCCGTGGACGCCGCCGGTCTTTTCCACCAGGCGGACGTCCGTGATCGTCATGTCCTTCTGCACGGCCTTACACATATCATAGACCGTCAGCGCCGCCACGCTCACGGCGGTCAGCGCCTCCATCTCCACACCGGTGCGCCCGCTGCAGCGGACCTCGGCCAGAATATCCACCGCGAGGCGCTCCTCATCGAGCGTCAGCGTCAGATCGACGCCGTCGATCAGGATCGGGTGGCACATGGGGATCAGGTCCGGCGTGCGCTTGGCGCCCATAACGCCCGCGATCTGCGCCACGGTCAGCACATCCCCCTTCTTCATGCCGCCGGAGCGGATGAGGGCGAAGGTGTGTTCGTTCACGAGCACGCTCCCCTTTGCCGCGGCCGTGCGCCGGGTCGCGGGCTTTTCGCCCACGTCCACCATCTTCGCCCGGCCCTGTTCGTTGAAATGGCTGAAATCGTCCATGCTTTCACCTCGCTGCGCTTGTTTTTCCATTATAATACCGGGATACATTTTTTTCAATCTATCTTTACTTTCCGGGTTTTTCCGCTATAATTGAGAAAACACACAAAAGGAGCGTAATGCCGATGAAAGCCATCGTCAGCGTTTTTGCCCACGACGCCAAGGGCATCACCGCCTATGTGACGGGACTGCTCGCCGAGCAGGACATCAACATCCTCGACATCAGCCAGACCCTGATGCAGGAATACTTCGCCATGATCATGCTGGTGGATCTGGCGGAATGCCCCCTCCCCTTTGACGAGCTGGCCCGCTGGCTCCGGGAAAAGGGCGAGGAGCGCACCCTCGCCGTCCACATCCAGCGGCAGGATATCTTTGAGGCGATGCACCGCGTATGAGCTATTCGTTTGACAGCAGGGAGATCCTGCAGACGATCGAGATGATCGACCAGCAGCATCTCGACGTGCGCACCGTGACCATGGGCGTGAGCCTGCTCGACTGCGCCGATCCGAGCATGGCGCGCTGCTGCGAAAAGGTATACGACAAGATCTGCCGCAAGGCCTCGCGCCTGGTGGAGACCGGCTGCGCCATCGAACGGGAGTTCGGCATCCCCATCGTCAACAAGCGCGTCTCCGTCAGCCCCGTCTCCCTCGTGGCCGCCGCCTGCGAGGCGGAGGATTACGTCCCGCTCGCCCTCACGCTCGACCGGGCGGCCAAGGCGGTGGGCGTGAACTTCATCGGCGGCTTCTCCGCCCTTTGCCACAAGGGCTTTACGGAGAGCGACCGGAAGCTCATTGCCTCCCTCCCCCGCGCGCTGACGGAAACCGAGCTCGTCTGCGGCAGCGTGAACGTCGGCTCGACAAAGGCGGGCATCAACATGGACGCGGTCGCGCTGATGGGGCGCGTCATCCGCGAGACGGCCGACATTGACCCCATGGGCTGCGCCAAGCTCGTCGTTTTCTGCAACGCCGTGGAGGACAACCCCTTCATGGCGGGCGCCTTCCACGGCGTGGGCGAGCCGGAGTGCGTCATCAACGTCGGCGTCTCCGGCCCCGGCGTGGTCGCCCACGCGCTGAAGGCCTGCAAGGGCGAGCCCTTCGACGTCGTGGCCGAGACGATCAAGCGCACCGCCTTCAAGATCACGCGCATGGGCCAGCTCGTCGCGCGGGAGGCCTCGAAGCGCCTCGACGTCCCCTTCGGCGTGGTCGACCTCTCCCTCGCCCCCACGCCCGCGGTGGGCGACAGCGTGGCCGAGATCCTGGAGATCATGGGGCTGGAGACCTGCGGCATCCATGGCACCACCGCGGCGCTCGCGCTCTTGAACGACGCGGTGAAAAAAGGCGGCGTGATGGCCTCCTCCCATGTGGGCGGGCTTTCCGGCGCGTTCATCCCGGTGTCCGAGGACGCGGGCATGATCGCCGCGGCGGAAAAGGGCGTACTGAGCCTGGACAAGCTCGAGGCCATGACCTGCGTCTGCTCCGTGGGGCTGGACATGATCGCCGTCCCGGGCGACACGAGCGCTTCCACCCTCTCCGCCGTCATTGCGGACGAGGCGGCCATCTGCATGGTCAACAACAAGACCACCGCCGTGCGCCTGATCCCCGCCGCCGGCAGGCAGGTGGGCGAGCGCATCGACTTCGGCGGGCTGCTGGGCTCGGCGCCCGTGATGCCGCTGCACGGCGGCTCGAGCGAGGAGTTCGTCGCGCGCGGCGGGCGCATCCCCGCCCCGCTGCACGCGCTGAAAAACTGACGGATAGAAGCGCACGGGCTTGCCGCGACCTTTCGCGGCAAGCCCGTGTTTTCTGTTTTACGCCGCCGGGGCGGCCTCCCGATTGAATCGGCAATTCAACAGTTGCCGATGGAACCCCGCCATGTTTTGCGGTTGCCCCGTCAGGGGCGGGCAAAACGGCAGGCTATCATCTTATTGCGCCGGCTGTACAGGCTCAATGCTTCCCAATATTTCGTTGCCGGCGTAATAATTCACCAGCAGATCCACGCAGGCGCCGTAGCTCTTGAGCCCCAGCTCCTGGTCGTAGCTGTGCAGAAAGCCCTCGTATACCGTGTTGGACACGGTCTGTACCGGGGTCCGGAACCGCGCCCAGTAATCGCGGCTCGCGGCGAAATCCCGCAGCACCGGCTCCGACAGCATCCCGTAGACCTCCTCCCACGCTTCCCGGTCCGCGCCGAAGAGGGCGTTGCCCAGATGCGTGTAGGCAAGCATACAGGCCGAGTAACAGTAGTCGGGATCGCCGTATTCAAGGCTTGCCAGCACGGCGCAGAAGTTCGCCTCCTGCTCCTTGGCCACGCCCCGCTGGTGCGCCAGCTCGTGCGCCGTCGTGGCGGCAAAGAGCGCCGCGGGGAAATCCGTGTTCACGTTGGCCTCCGCCGTGAAGGGGAAGAAAAAACCCGTAAAATCCGTGTAGCTCAGAAGCCGGGAGAAAAATACGCCCTTCGCCCGTACCGCCGGCCCCTCCAGACAGGGATAGCGCCGCGCGGCCGCGGCATAGACCTCCGAAGACTTTGCGAGGATCTGCGTCCGGTCGCTCGCGCAGCAGCCGTTTTCATCCCGCGGCACCTTGTCGGCATACTCGTTGCAGAGCCCGGCAAAATAGGCTGTCACGCTCCGCAGCTCCTCCACCGAGACGGGATCGCTCCTCAGCCCGCTGCGGGCGGCGAAGTCGTCCCCGTAGTAGAACACCCCCCAGAGCAGGCAGAAGCCCGCATATACCGCGAGCGCCGCGCTCGCGAGGGTGATTAACATTATGTAAACTTGCCTCGTTTTGTGATCCTGTCTGAACAGTCGTATAGCAGAAGTGATTATGTAAACTGTCAGGCCGATCGCCGCCAGCCCGATCAGCAGCTCCGCCGCCGAGAAGGGCAGCAGCGCCGTGACACGGCACAAGGCCCGGTGCAAGGGGCGCACGCAGGAATCCGAGAGCCAGCGGTTGAGGGCGTGGTTCCGCCTTGTCAGCAGGTGCGCGGCGATCACGGCAGCGCTTGCCAGCAGCAGGATATGCCGTCCCGGCGCAAGGCGCGGGAGGGGTTTTTTCGTCTTTGTTCCGTTCATGGGACCATTGTACACGACGGTTCCCGTCTGTGCAAGCCGGGAAAATATTTACCAGAAACCGTTTGATCGGGCGTGCACAGCACTCCCGATCAAGCTTTACGGTTATTCAAAAATAATCTGCGCGCTGTCGCCGTAGAAGAGGGAGAGATAGTCCTCCAGCGTGGCGTTCATCGCGTGGATCTGCTCGGCGGCGGCCTTGCCGACGTAGCGGTAATGGCAGGAGTCGGCGTCCCGCCCGGTGGTCTCCTCGCTGCCGGCGGGGTAGCGCAAGATGAAGCCGTAGCGCCAGGCGTTGTCGCGCAGCCAAGTGAACAGCGCCTCATCCTCCCGGAAGTCCACCGCCAGGCCCAGCTCATGCTCGCTGGTGCCGGGACGGCCGACGCGCATCGAGGCCAGCGCCATCGCCTCGTTCTCGCTCAGCTCGCCGCCGGACAGCAGCCCGCGCACCGTCTCGTCGAAGAGCGCCTGCTGCTCCTCCCCACTGCGGTAGCCCGCGGTGAGGACCGGCGAGAAGCCCTCCTGCCGGCTCGCGTCAAGCATTTCCTGCAGGGGCCGGCGCGCGCTTTTGTCGATCCGGACGCCCTCGACCTCCGTCAGCTTCGGCAGATAGCCGCTGTTGTCGATGCCGTTCCAGGGGTTGACGAGCGCGGTGAGGCGGCTGTCCTGCCCCCGCTGCAGCCAGCCCTTGAGCCGGAAGCCCAGCAGGATCAGCAGCGCCGCCGCCAGCAGCGCAAGGACGATGAGGATCCAGGGTTTTAACTTTTTCCGCTTCGCCGCAAGCTGCTCGTTCTGCATCCGATCGCCCTCCCTTCGTCTTTTCGCAGTCACATCTTATCACAGTTGTGACGAAAAGAACAGGCGGCTTGTTCCATTTTAAGAAAGATTAAGTTTTCCCGCGCCCGGAAATCGCTGCCGCTTCAGCGTCCGCGGCGCATGGTCAGATACTCCTCCAGCGTCACGCCGAGCTCCGTGATCTCCCGCGCATAGCGCTCGCCGACGTAGCGATAGTGCCAGGGCTCGTAGATGATGCCCGTGGTCTCCGTCGTCCCGTTGGGGTAGCGCAGGATGAAGCCGTAGCGCCAGCAGTTTTCCATGAGCCAGCGCTGGGTGGAGGTCCCCTCCTGCCCCTCGTTGAGGTAGGGATAGATCTCGTCGATGATATCCACCGCGAGGCCGAGCTGGTGCTCGCTGGTGCCGGGCACGGCCACCGAGGCGGCCGCGATGGCCGGCGCCTCCTCGCGGCTGCTGCCCTCGAGGATCACCCGCAGCACCTTGTTGTCGAACAGGTCCTTCTGGTTTTTCTGCGTCCGGTAGGCCGAGCAGATCCAGGGATGGTTCCCCGCCTCGCGGCAGTCGGCGATCATCTGCTCGAGCAGGCCGGCGCAGCGCACGTCCATCCGGTAGTCCTCGCCGAACTCGCGTCCCACCCGCTCCAGCTCCGGCTCATATCCCTCCGGCAGCGGGTTCCAGGGGTTGACCAGCACCAGCAGCTCCGGCTGCTCCTGCGCGCGCGCCGCCGCCCGCTTTTCCGGCTGGCCGAGAAGCGCCGTCTGCGCCGCCCGGACGGTCTCCCGCTCCAGGCTGTGCCGCGCCTCCAGCGTCCGCACGGCGGTGTCGGTCATGGCGCGGGCAAGCAGCTCGCAGGCCTGGAAGCGCTGACGCTGGTCCCGGGCCGCGAGCGTGAGCTGGATCACCACGCCCAGCATCAGGCTCAGCGCCACCAGCGCGCCGAGAAAGAGTTTTGCTTTTGTCTTGACCATAGGTAACGTCCCTCAGAAGTGGAAGATTTCCCGGGATGCTCCGATCGGGCCGTCCGCGCGATGCCGCAGAGGCTTTGCTCAGAGGATCCCCAGATGCTCAAGCAGGATCTTCAGGCCGATCAGGATCAGGATCACGCCGCCGAGCCGCTCGGCCTTCGCCTTATAGCGCGCGCCGAACACATGGCCGATCCAGATCCCCAGCGCGGAGAGCGTAAACGTGGTCACGCCGATCAGGCCGGCGGCGGGCAGGATCTTCACCTCGAGGAAGGCGAAGGTCACGCCGACGGCCAGCGCGTCGATGCTGGTCGCGACGGCCAGCAGCACCATGGTGCGGAAGCCGAAATCGTCGCTCAGCTCCTCGTCCGCCTGGAAGGATTCCTTGATCATGTTGCCGCCGATCAGCGCCAGCAGCACGAAGGCGATCCAGTGGTCGACGCTCTGGATCATCGCCTCGAAGCGGTAGCCGAGCAGCCAGCCGATCACCGGCATCAAAAACTGAAAGCCGCCGAAGTAGAGCCCCGCGAGCAGCGTGTGCTTCACTTCCAGCCTGCGGACGCTCAGTCCCTTGCAGATGGAAACGGCGAAGGCGTCCATGCTCAGGCCCACGGCGATCAGAAACAGCTCCAGAAAATGCAAGTCAATCACCTCTGTATTGTTCAAATGTAGTACAGCTCCGGTAAAAAGTCAATGGAAAGTGACAGCAAAACTGTCACCCCCGCCGCGCTCCCGAAAGAACGGGCCCCACGGCGCAGGATGACAGTTGCTGTCAGAATTTTTCGTCGAACTTGTAGCTGATGTCCTCTTCAAAGCTGAGGCGCTCCTCCCGGCCGCGGCTCAGGCGCAGCAGGGCGGGAACGTGGTAGAGCAGCACCAGAAGCGTGCAGAAGATGACGAGGAGCATCTGCAGCCGGTCCTCCACGACGAGCAGCGCCGTAATGAACGCGACCGCGGCGCCTGCGGCGGCGCCCAGGGAGAGGTAGCGGGTGAACCAGATCACCGCGAGCATCACGAGCGCGGCGGAGACGCCGACAGAGACGTCCACGCTCACAGCGGCGACGAGCAGCGCCACGCAGCCGTGGTGCGAGCCCTTGAAGCCGTTGAACACCGGCCAGAGCCGGCCCAGCATCATGCAGAAGGCGCCGAAGGCCGCGCCCACCGCCGCATGCCCCTTGAGGGAGAGCAGCAGCGAGCCGAAGAGGATCGGGAGCAGGTCCTTGAGCACCTCGGTCAGCAGCAGCCTGACCGCGCCCCACCAGCCATAGAGGCGGCGGAAGTTCGAGAGGAAGACACTGTCCGTGCCGAGCCGGCGCAGATTGCGTTTGAACACGAAGCGGGACGCGACGCGCAGCGTGCTGACGCTGCCCGTGAAGTAGCCCAGGAAGGCGATCAGCAGCAGCAGTATCCAATAGACGATCATTCCTTGTCCCCCTTCTGGCGGATCACGATGCGCACGGGCGTGCCTTCAAGGCCGAAGACCGCGCGGATCTGGTTTTCGAGGTAGCGCTGGTAGGAGAAATGGAACAGCTCCCGGCTGTTGCAGAAGATGACAAAGTTGGGCGGCTTGACGCCGGTCTGGGTCATGTAGTAGATCTTGAGGCGGCGGCCCTTGTCGGTGGGCGGCTGCACGCGCGCCTGCGCGTCGGCGAGGACGTTGTTGAGCATGCCGGTCGAGATACGCATGTTCGACTGGTCGTTGACGAAGTGGATGAGCTCGAAAATGCGGTCGGTGCGCTGGCCGGTCAGGGCGGAGATGAAGAGGATCGGGGCATAGCTCATGAAGCTCAGGTCCCGCATGACGTCCTTGCGCATCTTCTCCATCGTGCCCGTCTCTTTTTCCACGCGATCCCACTTGTTGACGACGACGATGCTGGCCTTGCCCGCCTCGTGCGCAAGCCCCGCGATCTTCGTGTCCTGGTCGGTGACGCCGTCGCGCGCGTCGATCAGGATGAGGCACACGTCCGCCCGCTCGATGGCGAGCTGCGCGCGCATGACCGAGAACTTCTCCACCCG
>JAEEGL016329973.1_pt1 | contig 18979 bp, 19 predicted proteins | sample 9134231 | NCBI WGS metagenome assembly JAEEGL01 (sample SAMN16246548, study PRJNA631951) | gut metagenome | biome: gut microbiome; feature: rumen; material: fiber-attached | host: Bos | place: Iran: Karaj | collected 2018-10 | reverse complement strand
TAAAAATCCAGAATTTTGATTAATACCAGTCGTTATTTGTATGATTATGCAATTCTTCGATAATAATATTCAAACGCATTTCGCGCAATAATTTAACCGAACGGATGATAATTATAACGCCAAAAGCTATACAAACAAGGCATATAATACTACAGAACAATCCATGTGCTACGAACGATGGCTGCATATCTTTACCAAATACTTTGTACATTGTAAGCTGCAAAGTAAGCATAGAAACTAGCGCATCAATAAAGCAGATTACTCTAAATCCTTTAAGCGTATATGTGTTCATTCCGCTAGTTCTTTTTAGGTTCCCTATTGCCATACCCAACTTTATAAATGTATATAAAGCTAAGGCGTAGATAAAGATTTCGCTATAATAAACGTTGAAATTGCCCATCAATATTTCAACTTCGCCCCAAATTAGCGCAACCGGTAGCAAGAACGTCCCTGCTCCAACCATCAAATATGTAATAACATCTTCTTTTTGGTTTTCATTTTTAGCGTAGATTCTATATGCAGTAAACGCATACAATGCCGTTAACAATAAATAATATAGACCCATTACGCCATTCCATTTATCGCTATTTAGAACGCTTAGCACAATATTATATACAGCAAATCCTATAGACAATATTAATGCTATGCCTAAAAATGCCTGAGATCTTAATTCGTAATTCGTCAAGACTTTTTTTAATTTGTCATTCTTAATGACAATCTTGCGCTCTGGGTTTGCTTCTTTATATCTTTTAACCCAATAGAAAATCATATAAACTAATTGCGTTATAGATATAGCGCCTAATGCATATATAACATATTGGAATACGCCAAGTGCATCTTGCATTTCTTCAATAAACGCCGTGCACGCAGCTAACACAACAAATATTACCGTTGTTATTCCAAGAATGATACTTTGAATTTTATTTGGATGTCTTATTGCTTCTAGTAATTGTTTAAACTGTTTCATTATATACCTATCTCATCTGATTCATCTTCATCGTTTGGAGCTTCTATATCTTTTTCTGGAAGCTCCCCTGCGTCCTCATCTGATCCAGAATATGTAGTAACTTCCGTATCTTTTAGGAATTCTGGGATATCATCATCTAATGAGAACTCGTCTTCTTGTTGCGTCTTAAAGTATGGTTGATCATCTTCATCCAAATCCATACCATCTGCTCTATATAAGCCTTCTTGTTGAACATTGAAGTTACCAATATCCATCATTCTTCTCTTAACTTCGCTAAAGTCTGGTAAATCTTCTAAAGATACCAAATCAAATTTCTTCAAAAATCCATCTGTTGTTGAAAACAACACTGGTCTTCCTGGAGCTTGCTTATATCCAGAAACATATATTAAATCTGCTTTTTGTAGCATAGATAGCGCATAATCTGGATCTGCGCCACCCCTATAATCTTCGATTTCTGCACGAGTAATTGGTTGGAAATAAGCAATAATAGACAAAACTTCCATCAACGATTTAGAAAGTTCTTTTTCTTTTACTGGTTGAAGGATTTCAGAAACAAGGTCTTTATATTTATCATTTGAACAAAATTGAAGTCTATCTTCAAAAATTTGCAATAAAATACCAGAATCGCCGCTGTATTTTTCAGCAAGCTTATCAATTGCATCGTTTAAATTCTTTCTTGATACATCTTCTGGTAGATGATCCATAATCTCTTTTCTAGAGATTGGAACGCCTGCAGCAAATAGTATCGCTTCAACAGTATTAACTAGGTTGTTCATCTTGAGTTTTTGCCTCCTTTCCAATATCCTCGATGCCTAAAGCATCGAAATCTATTTCCTTTCCTTCGTACTCTGGGTTAAATGTAATTTCTATTTCCTTTCCTTCTTCTTGCTCTGCAAACATGATTTGCTTACTCATTAAAGCAAGTAAAGCTTGGAATGTAGATATTACTTCACTTCTAGATACCTCGCCATCAAATAGCGAATAGAATCCAGCTTTTTTCTTTTTAGACATAACGTTTACAAGTTTTCTTACTTGTTGTCCTACTGGGAATTTATCTTTTGGAATCTTCTTTATCTTTAAAGATACTTCCTTTTCGTCAATTCTATACAAAACTACGCCAAAGGCGTCAAGAAGCTTTGCAAAGTCAAATTGATTGATAACGATAATTGCATCAGCATCTGTGTATTTTGGCCTTCTATTGATTCTATACAACTTTTCACGAGCTTTAAGCTTTGCTTCGTTTTCTTTAACAATTTGATAAATCTGAAGCTTTCTACGCAATAGCTCTTCAGCAAAAGAGTCTTCCTCTTCTTCGATTTCTTCTTGAGGAACTCTCAAAAGCGCCGCAGATTTAATCTTTAAAAGCGTTGTGCCTATTTGTATAAAGTCTGACGCGATTTCCATGTTAAATGCTTGAAGTTGCGCCATATATGCAACGAATTGATCTGTAGCTAAATGTAGTGGAATTGTCTCTAGAGTATATTTTGTTCCATAATCTTTTGACGAAGTCAAAATTGTGTACAAAACGTCAATGGCAACAGGAGGTTCGTCCTCACTTAAGAAGATTGGAACTACACTCGCTGGGTGATATTCAAATATCTTTTCGTCAGCCATTAAATACCTACTCCTATTCCGCCCCAAATAGCGTTAAATATCATTGTTGCTAAATCTTGTACCATATCGAATAAATCTGGAATGTTTAACCAAGACAATAAATACATCAAAATGATGAATCCAAGTAGAACATATCTACCGTTTCTATACATGAAATCAACATATTTGTTATCTGGCTCAGCTAATGTTTCAACTACTCTAAATCCATCAAGTGGATAAATTGGCAATAAGTTGAATACCATAAGCAAGATATTTACATGCATTCCATAGAAGAATAATGCATATCCAAATAATGTGAAATAGTTAGATGCATCCATGCTTTCTACATATGTCCATGCGCCAAACTTTAGCACTAGTGCTAAACATATAGAATTTATCAACGCTAAAAATAAGTTCATAGTAACACCAGCTAAAGATGTTGCTATCATACCCTTTTTATAATCTCTGAAATTTCTAGGATCAATTGGAACTGGTCTTGCAAAACCAAATCCTACAAAGAACAATAAAAGTGTTCCAATTGGAGTTAAATGCTTAAGAGGATTTAAAGTTAATCTTCCTTGAGCTTTTGCTGTCATATCCCCGTTTAAATATGCTACATATCCATGAGATAATTCGTGTAAAACAATAGCGGTAAGAATGACAATTATATATGCCAACAATACTAAAAGTGATGCACCGGTTAAGCCATTTGTTACTAAATATCTAACAATCATAATATACCTTCTATTTTTGTCGATGTTTTTAAAGATTACTTTAAAATATATCAACCTTCAACATTTTAACAAAATATGTGCTCTTTCGCAATATATAATAAATTATGTGTGCAAGATTTTTAAATATTTAGCCACTTTCTTTTTAATATTCTTAAATAAAGCCTATAAAATAGCGAATAAACGCAAAATACGAAATTACTACAAAGATTGCTATAAATAGCAAACCCATTAATATATTTATTATCAACGACTCCTGCTTTTCCTTATACACTTTAGCAAATATGCTCATAAATACAGGAACTCCAAGCCCAATTAAAGCAATTATTCCAATTTCAAGGTTTTCTAGGCTCAATCTGCCCTGAAAGTTTAGGGTCATAATCGAGATAAAGATGGCCACAATAAATAGGCAAATTAGGGCTATTACGCCCTTTATAGCAAATATTGCGTTCTCAATTTTTCTTTTCTTTTGCTCTTTTTCTACATCACTATTTGTCATAGACACAAATAACGATGTTTGATCGATTGGCTTTCTAAGCGCCTGGATCCTTTGAATCTCTTCTTCAGACATTCTAAATTTATTCCCACAATTTAAGCACTTCGAGAATCCAAAGGATTCTTCATCTTCAGCTAGCATACCTCCGCATATCTTGCAGCGATATTCTCCATTTTCGTTCATTTATTTGCTTCCTCATCAATTTTTACTTGTTTAGGCTCAAAATCGCCTTCTTCGAAAAACGCCAATATATTATCTTCCGTCATATCAGATATTCCGTAAATCTTTAGATTCCCTGAATACATCTCCTCTACCGCCTTAAATGTATCATCAGCATCTGTTAACACATCTTCTTCTTTGATTTTCGTATTTAATGCATCATTCAAAAACAAAGCTAAAGCTTTTTGATCTTTAAAGTATTTTATGGACTTTAGCGAAGCTATTTTATCTACAAGCAATTTATCATCTATAGCATCTTTTAACCTTTCCGATAACCTTAGGTTGTATATGATATACATGGCTTGTCGAATCGCCCTTTCTCTCTTTTCTGTAAGTAGCGTTATCTTCTTTACAAGAAAAGTTCTTTGCAATGGATTTTCTAATAGCTTCCCTTCGTTTAATTTTGCCTTTATATCTTCTGTTAGAGTATTTATCTTATCTTCATATAAAGTTTCCTCACGCTCAAGCGTGCAAATTGTATCTATTACTTCATCTCTTGTTAGCGTTTCAAACTTGTTTTTAAATAAGCACATTATTTAAGCTCCTTTGCATCTCGTTCTTTTAACATTACAAACAAAGTTTGTATAATCTTAAATACATTGTCATCTTTTATATCATTATCCTTGTTTAAAATGAGTTTCAAATCCCCGATTTTATCTTTGATTTTTTGATCCATTTCAAACACTTCCTGATTCTCTCGAGGCGATGTGTATAATAGCGCATCTTTGAGTTCTTTTAACTCTCTCCCATATAGCTTATTCCTATCCAAAACTATCAACACATCGACCTCTTGAGCTGCAAAAAGCAATGTTTTTCTATCTAACGAATATGTAACACCTACTACTTTTTTCTTCTTAAAACACATAATTACTCCTTCGCAGGATGGCCACAATGCTTACAGAATAAATCATTTTTAGACATCATTTTCCCGCAATTTGGGCATTTTACCCTGCTGATTTTAATTTCTTCCCCGCAAACTGGACAGAACTTCGCATCTTGAGGAACTTTTACTCCACAGTTTGGACATTCCCCAGATTTTGCCTCTTTTTTAGTTGCTGGCCATCCAACAATCCTGCAAACTTCCAAATATTTTGCATAATCTTCTCTTTCAAGCCTTTTTAGATCCATTTCTCGTGAATATTTCAATTCATCATCTTCTACCGCATGCTTTCTTGCAATTGCTGCAGCTTTTGCATTATTTATCTTTTCAATTTCACTATCTTCTAAAACAACTCTAGATATTGTGAAAGAAAATACCTTTAGACCATAATCTTTTTCAAAAAATTCGGCAATATGTGGCATAACAGCTTCAGACACAGGAAGCAAAACTTCGCCCAATCTATCATAAGATAGATTCTTTTGCTGCATTACGTTTGCTATTTGAAATTGAACTTCTGCTAAAAGCCTTCCTTGTAAACGATTCTTCAAATCCTCAATATTGAATTTATCATTTTGACCGATAAGCTCTAGATATGCTTTTCTTGGATTAGATATTTGAACTTCTATCTCCCCTGAAGCTCCAAGCTTTATGGAAGTGCCGGTTATTGGATCTCGCATATCAAACTGTTGATCTGTACCCCATAAAATATTTAATTTTGCAGTTTTAGATACAAAAATTACCTCTATTTGCTCTTTAAATTCAGAAATAGTTTTGTCTATGACATTATTTTTGTCATAAATCTTATGCTTTCCAGATGGTAGCGTTTCTAGGGCTACGCCATCTTTTATAATTATTGCGTTATGCGTTTCTGGAACAATAATTGTAGTTCTATAATCACAATCATCAGCTTTAATCTTGCGAAATAAAACATCATTATTGTCTTCGCACTTAATAAAATGCTTAGCCATAATACTCCTTTTTGGGTTGCCCCAATATATGTTTTTCTCGCCTATGGTATTAGAAAATGATTTTAAAAACGTAAATAAAAACTTTACACATTAAATATATTCATTTCATCATAACTTGTCAATATATGCAAATCCATATATGCTAAATATTACTAAAAATTGCATAATTTGTAATAATACATATTTAGATACTTATAAATTAGATTTCTTAAGATTTTCAGATAGATTTTGAACGAGTTATTATAAAAATCAAATTATTTTAAAATTATTTAAGCCATATATTGACTATATACAACACTTTTAATAATTTAAGCCGATTTTTGACTAAAACTACTGTTTTTAAATTATTTCCAAATTTTGACCAATTTTAAAATGAAAAATTTATCGTTTTTGTCCATATATGAAAAATTGCAAAAAAATATGGCCAGCACCTAAATGCTGGCCATTTTGAATTACTAATTATTATTTAGCATATTCAGTTTGACGAGTCTCTCTAATAACACTTACTTTGATTTGTCCTGGATAGTCTAATTCGTTTTCAATCTTCTTAGCGATATCCTTTGCCATAAATGCCATAGCTGCATCGTCTACTTTCTCAGGTTTAACCATAACTCTGATTTCTCTTCCGGCTTGTATAGCAAATGATTGCTCTACTCCATCGAAAGAATTTGCTACGCTTTCAAGTTGTTCAAGTCTCTTAACGTAGTTTTCAAGAGATTCTCTTCTTGCACCTGGTCTTGAAGAAGAAATTGCGTCGGCTGCTTGAACTAGCACTGCTTCAACTGTTTGAGGTTCTACATCGCCGTGGTGTGCTTCAATAGCATGTACTACAGCTCTGCTTTCCTTAAACTTCTTAGCAATATCTACACCGATTTGCACGTGAGTACCTTCTAATTCGTGGTCTACAGCTTTACCTATATCGTGTAATAAACCTGCTCTTTTAGCGATTTTTACATCTGCACCTAGTTCTGCTGCCATAACTCCTGCTAGATAACTAACTTCTAGTGAGTGCTCTAACACGTTTTGACCATAACTTGTACGGTACTTTAATCTTCCTAGTAATTTTATTATTTCTGGATGTAATCCATAAATATTTGCATCGAAAGCTGCGTTTTCGCCGGCTTCCTTTACTTGATTTTCAATTTCTTTTCTTACTTTATCTACTGTCTCTTCAATTTTAGCTGGGTGAATTCTACCATCAGCTACTAATCTCTCGATTGTAATCTTAGCGATTTCTCTACGCATTGGATCAAATCCAGATACGGTAACTACGTCTGGTGTATCATCGATAATCAAATCAACGCCTGTTGCGTTTTCAATAGATCTGATATTTCTACCTACACGACCAATCAAACGACCCTTCATTTCTTCGTTTGGAAGAGGTACAGCTGATATTGTCGATTCTGATGTGTGCTCTGCAGCACATTTTTGAATCGCAAGTCCAATAATCTTCTTAGCTTCTTTGTTTGCGTCTTCTTTAGCTTTAGCTTCTATCTCTTTTGCTTCTGCAGCAGCTTCCTTCTTTGCGTCATCTAATAATTCTGTCATAAGGATTTGCTTTGCATCTTCTTGAGATAGTTGAGAAACTTTTTCTAATTCTTGAATCATTTTGCTATGAGCATCTTTGATTTCTAGTTGTAAGCCTTCAATTTCGCTCTCTTTTTCCTCTAATTCGGCTTTCTTTTCATCAAGCATTTCGCTCTTATGATCCAAAATTGCTTCTCTTTTTCCAAGTTGTTCATCTCTTTGATTTACACGTTGTTCATTACGTGCGACTTCAGCTCTTTTTTCGCGGATTTCTTTATCCACTTCAGAACGAAGTCTTTGTTGTTCTTCTCTTGCTTCAATTTTTGCTTCCTTTAGGAACTCTTTGGCTTCTTGTTGAGCCGTGTCACGCATTTTATCGCACTCTTGCTTTACGCTTCCAACATTCTTGCGAACATAAAATCTATACACAAGCCATGCTGCTGCCGCACCAACAACAAGTGCTGCAACTGCTGCCAATACAACTTCTGCTGCGCCGATTCCAAGGATAAAATTAAAGCAACTAATTCCGTTACTTGTCATATTACCTCCTGATACTCTTGTCAATTTTCACTTTTTTATATAAAATTTTGGGCTCTAAACCCAATAATAATATTACTCTATTAAATATTTATAGTCAAGATATAATATTTTACGCTTATTTATATATAAATAAATCAGCAAGCTGCAACTCTTGGATCTCTTCTATATCAATTTTGTCTTTTTGAACAGCACTTATACAGTAATTATCAAAGAAAAAACTATTATAAAAATACATATCGCCGTCAAGCTCACATTTGTCTTCAGATAGGATATGTACATTGAAAATTCCCTTTAGGCCAATACCTTTGCATTTAACACAAGCTTCTTTTATAGTCCAAGCTCTTAAGACATCTAAATCTGTTTCTAAAGATATATTATCTTTTTCTGAAAACAATCTATCTTTAAAATGAGGAGTAAAAACTTGTTCTTTTGCAATATCTATTCCGCACTCAATATCCGATTCAATTGCACATGCATATTCGCCTACTTGAGATAAATTATATCTACTTCCCTCGTTTGCATATGGCTTTCCTTCGTCACTCACATGCTTTTCGCGTCCATTTAACACGTAATTTTCAATTAAACGCGTAGCAATATATAAATCCTTGTCTTTTTTCTTTTCAAGCGCTAATTCGTCTAATTTTAGCCTTCTTGATATAACGGCAAGGTTTCCCTTTATTGTCTCAACGTTTAATAATAATATTCTTTGCATAATTAATAATCGAACTTATAATCTTGAATATCGTTCAAAAAGAATGGCAAATAATAGAAAGGTAACGTCAATATCTTATTAACAGAATCATAGCCATAATTATTTGCAGATACTTTAATTGCTACATCTAATTTATTATGATTTCTAAATTCTTTTAACGAAGTTAGCTCACCTTTTTTCTTTTTCGAATCTAATGGAATTATTCTTGAATTAATATCTAGCAAAAACTCCATTTCACAATCTCTTTTCCCTTTCCAGTAAAACAACTTTAATCTTCTAGCTGCCAATTCTGTAGCAACATAATTCTCATAATATACGCCAGACATAACATTGTCTTTACCTGTTATAAAGGTCGCAGCATTTAAACCGCTTTGATACGTAAATAATCCCATATCGAATAAATATAGCCTGAAGAACGATTCTTGATCATAAACCAACGGCGATGTAACTCTCTCTTTCACTAAATACGATTTGTTTACAATGCCTGCTGTAACAAGCCACTCAATTGGTGACAATAATTGCCTTGTCTTCAAATCCGATTGTATAAATGAACCAACAAAATTCTTGTTTTCTTTTGCAAGTTGTTTATATATGTTGTTATAAATCGCCTTACTACGAATAATAGATTCTTGCGACGCCTGATACATCTCCATATCATTAAGATATGTGTCATACAATTCACGTATTTTATCTATAGCTTTTCTATACGCCGTAGATTTACTATCCTTATTCTTGATAAATGCATCAACAGCTTCTGGCATGCCACCCACAAATAAATAATCATAGAATATATCCATGAACTCTGTTTGTTCAAAGTTCTCTACTTGCTCTTTTGATTCGTACTTCTTCTTGATTAAATCATAATAATGTCTATTTACGTTATACAAAAACTCATCAAACGTTAGCGGAAATACATATAATTCGTCAATTTTACCTACCGGGAACAAAAATGATTTCCCCTCTGCAAAGCCACCTCTTTTACGCGCCGTTCGCTGCAATTTAATCCTTACCATTGATCCAGTAACAATTAACGGAATATCTCTTCTTAATTCGCAGAAATGCTTCATCATCTTAATAATTGGTAAACATTCTTGAGCTTCATCAATAATCAACAAATGGTCTTTATCTAATTTAAAATTATATTTTAAGTCAATATAATCTAATACATTTTGCAAATTATCATTATTATACACAAAATCAACAAACTCCGTTTCATTTGAGCAATCTAGCCTTAGATATCTATTCTTATAATAAGTTTCTGCAAATAAGTCTTTAACAAGGTAAGTCTTCCCAACTTGTCTTGCACCTGTTATCAAAAGCGGTTTTCTATCTTCGCTATTCATCCACGCAATAAGATCTTTTAAATACTTTCTGTCCATAATGCCTCGATATTCTGTATTTCTAACTATATAATACCATAAATATCACTTTTTGCAATATTTTTTGCTACATAAATATCACTTTTTGCAATATTTTTTGCTCCATAAACATCACTTTTTGCAGTTTTTAAAGCAAAAAAAATCCACTATGTGTCGACAGTGGACTTTTATATGATCTACAAAATATTATTAGTCTTGAGATCTATCCTCAATTGTTGTATCTTCATCAACTCCTTGATTTTCTATAGATTTTCCTGACATATATAAATATCCCAAAACTGCTAAACATGGTTTTAACAATCTTGAAACAACAACATTCATAAATGAAGTCCAATCATATTTTGCAATACCGTATGCAGCCATATACATAATAAATGCCATAACACTTGCACATAAGAATACTAAATATAAAATTTCATTAATAGCTGCAAATGATTTACCATTTAAATATGAAAGTACGCCCAAAACAACAAGTGCTACAACACATGTGTTAGCAATAACTACAAATACAGATGCAGTTATGAATGTTCCATGATTTCCCTTGTAGAATGAATAAAATGGGCTTCCTACGCTTAAAAGTATAGAAATTACATAGTAAGCAAGGTATAAAACACCTAGCATCTTTGCATAATCTTCTTTATTTGAAAGCATACAAAATAGCAATAATCCTAAAAGAGCTGCACTAGCAAGAAAGCTAAATGAAACACCAGCGTTTGCTCCTGTTTGATTTGAATATGATCCAAATAGTGTTATGAAATCAAATAGCATTACTAAGCCGATTAAGGTCATAACTATCAATTTAACTAAATATCTGTTTTTAGATACAAAATTGCTTAACATTTTTCAGCCTCTCGATTAAATTTCACCAATATTCTATACAAAACTTGCTATATTTAATAGCATTTTGAAGCGATTTATATAAAAATGCCGAAAAATTAATACTCTCTCATGTAATAATATCCTGCGCAAACAAGCCATGGGATTATAGCATATGAAATCGTAGATCTAATATAGTATGTCCAAGAGACATATTCATCTGGCGCAAATGAGCACATAAATAGAATCATAGAAACTAAACTTGCTACCACAAATACGCACATTGAAGCAAATAAGAATCCGCCTAAATCACTTCCTTTCACCTGCTCAATTATAATAATTGCAACACAAATAATTAATCCTATCGTTGAAATCAACTCAAAAGCTGCCGCAGACTTATATAAAGCCGTATTTTTATCCATTAAAATTCCAATTGGGTCTCCCAAATCTAATATTAGACCAACAATAACGAATGAGATTAATACCTTCCCTATCGCAAAAGCCTTAGTTTCATTGTCCGTATATAGCAAAGCACATATTGCTACTAGTGCGATTGTTACAAGGACAAAACGAGTAACATAATATACTGGAGCCGAAGAATAAACCCCAATCAAATAAACTAGTTCAAATATCCATAATATTCCAGATAAACCAGCAATCACGCCTTTGTAAAAATTATCGTTAACCACAATTACCCCCATTCAACGATTTAATTATACTATAAAATTGCCGCTATATTTTAAGATTTCAAAATTTTCGGTATAATTATCTAAAGGGCGAAAACACAAATGAGATATCCCAACGCGAGATTAGGTATTAAAATTCTTCACCACGAAGCTATAGCTTCAATGATATTTGCTCTTGTAAGTTTGATCGAAATTGTATGCGCTATTTTTGATACTGCAGAGATAATCGACAAAATTGTGCATGTTTTAGTTATCCTTGCCCTAATTCTATCTTTAGTTGATACTATCCTAAAAGTATTTGGCATTCTAAAAGCAGCTTTAGATGAGCCTATTTTTTATAAAGCATTTTATGTAATTGCTTTTTGTGCTCTATTTGAAATTATAGGTACATTTATAGATATCATATACGAAAAGGAAGAATTACTAATTTACATAATGGCTACTTTAGCAGACATTTCTAGTGCTTTTGTAATCGTTAGCGTTATCGGTGGTATAAGTGTAATTTTTAGAAAAGCAAATATTGTGAATCCAACAGCTAACTACAAGAAAATGTGTATTTGCATTATAGCTGTTAGCGCGCTAGCTATTTTACTAGATTTATTCCCTTTAATAACCCCAACAACTAACCAAACACTTAAAATCATATTTTCTGCATTTGGTATTATATCCGCAACAATTGAAGTTTTAATATATTTGAATTTCCAACTATATTTAAAGCGAGTTGAAAAAATAATAGAAAAGATTCCAAAAGAAGAAAAAGTTGAGTCGGCTTAACCGACTCAATATTTTTAATCATAAATTTTTCTATCTAATGGTTCTTCTTTATCCCAGTTAAACGAATATTCCCCTTTGAATCCTTCAGCAACTATTTTTATTTTACATTTGCCATATTCCAAAATGCTCGCTTGATCGTAAAACTTTGCGCTAGGCGCTGTACTATATTCTGGAACAGAATAGCTTCGTATTGCCACCAAATGATCATTGCTATCCCTGCATTCCATCTTTAGTGTACCTTCCCATACCGTAACATCCCATCCAACAATACTTCCATGCTCTTCATCAAGATTTATTGTATATACAGCTTCTCCATCAAAGCTCTCACAAGATAGCGAGAAATTGTATTTTCCTTCTGTTCTTACACATCCAACACGTGTTCCTTTAAAAGAAACAGATGTAGTTGTGCATGATACAAATACAACAGCTAATAACAAAACTGAAATTATAATAGTTAGTTTTTTCATATGAATACCCCTCTACACATTATTATCTAGCGTTTATCTTAAACATACCAAAAAAATGCGCCGATGAAATTCATCATCAGCGCACTAATATCGATTTATCTTTATTAATCAACCATTTCTTCTTGAACTTTTTGAAGAACCTTTTGCTTAATTTCTTCAGCAACTTCTGGATTATCTGCAAGATATGTTAAAGCCTTATCTCTACCTTGAGCAATCTTTTCATCGTTGTAGCTGATCCAAGAACCGCTCTTAACTAAAATGCCTTCTTGTATAGCCATATCTACGATACATCCTTCTTGAGAAATACCCTTTCCATATAGCATATCGAATTCAGCAACTCTAAATGGAGGAGCAACCTTATTCTTAACAATCTTTGCTTTTGTTCTATTACCGATGAATTCTGCTCCATCTTTGATGGCATCGCCCTTTCTTACATCGATTCTAATACTTGCATAGAACTTTAGAGCCTTACCACCTGGAGTTGTTTCTGGGTTACCAAACATAACGCCTACCTTTTCTCTTAATTGGTTGATAAAGATTACGCATGTATTTGCTTTAGCAATGCAGCTTGTAATTCTTCTTAAACCTTGGCTCATCATTCTTGCTTGAAGACCAATAACGCTTTGTCCTACTTCTCCTTCGATTTCAGCCTTTGGAGTTAAAGCAGCTACTGAGTCAACAACGATAATATCTACAGAATTAGATCTAACAAGTGTGTCTAAGTTATCTAAAGCTTGTTCGCCTGAATCTGGTTGGATAACGTATAGGTTATCAATATCTACACCAAGCTTTTTAGCATATACTGCATCTAGTGCGTGTTCAGCATCGATAAATACAGCTGTTCCTCCTTGCGCTTGGCAAGATGCAATTGCATGCAATGCAAGTGTTGTCTTACCAGAAGATTCTGGTCCATAGATTTCAATAATTCTTCCCTTTGGGAAACCACCAACACCAAGTGCTACATCCAAAGCTAAACATTGTGTTGGAATAACATCAATATTTTCTACCTTCTTTTCGCCAAGTCTCATAATAGAGCCCTTGCCGTAACTTTTTTCAATCTTTGAGATTGCGTCATCAATTAACGCTGTCTTCTCTGAATTAATTACTTCTTTCTTCACTGCCATAATCTATATACCTCTTTAATAATTATTTACAAAATTTAGTAGCATAAACAATGCTAAGTTTGTTGTCGATTTTCTAATTGCTTCCCTATTTCCATCCAATTTGTATTGTTGAACATCAATCTTATCTTGAGATCCAACGCCTACAAATACTGTTCCAACATCAACGCCTGCTTCATCTTTGTTTGGACCAGCGCATCCAGTTGTTGCAACGCCTATTTGGATTTCTTTATTAGCAAGTAATCCTTGTACCATTTCTAGACATGTCTCTTTAGATACAGCACCAAAAGAATCGATTGTGGTAGATTTAACGTGTAGTCTTCTAACTTTTGATGAAGAAGCATAAGTTACAAAGCCTTCATATAAAACATTGCTTGCTCCAGATATGTTAACAATTGACGCACATACCATTCCGCCTGTTAGCGATTCAGCAACTGCAACCTTTAAATTCTTAGCGGTTGCTTGCTTTACAACGCACTCTTCTAGTGATGTGTCGTAATCTGCATAAATCGCACCATTTGCAATGCCTTTTACTTTGTTTAGAGTTTCTTGAAAGTCTACTTCGCTTTCTGACTTATTTATAACAACTACAGTTGCATCTAAATTGTCTTGTGAAGCTTGAATGAAAATTCCCTTTTTAGATAGCGAATTAATTTCACTTATCTGCTTTGCAGATAGGTTACATGCTTTCAATACACAATAGTCCTTGTACTCCTCTATCATTTTTCTACCACCTTGCCAATATAATTAAGGTCTTCAACTTTCTCTATTTGCACCTTGTAAATAGATCCGACATCTACTAAATTTTCCGATGTGAAGAACACTTTTGTATCAATTTCTGGCGCATCAGATTTGCTACGCCCATAAAACATTTGCTTATCATAATCTATACCTTCATAAATTACATCAACTACTCTCCCTAGTTGGCTTGTCATACGCTTTGCCATAACCTTTTGTTGAGCTTTATATAGCTTTGCTTGACGCTCAAGTTTAACGCTCTCCTCGATTTGGCCAGAAAGTCTAGCTGCCGCTGTACCTTCTTCTCTAGAATAAGCAAAGAATCCACATCTATCAATTCTACCTTCCTTTATGAAATCATATAATTCCTTAAAGTCTTTTTCGTCTTCCCTTGGGAATCCTACGATAAAGGTAGAACGAATTGTGAAGCAATTGTAACTTTCAATTCTTTGGAACAATTTTTCGATATCGGCTTTTTGAAGGTGCCTGTTCATTAACTTTAGAATCTTATCAGACACATGTTGAAGAGGAATATCAAGATATTTACACATCTTCTCTTCGTTTGCCATGAAGTCTAAAAGTTCATCAGTAATGTTCTCTGGATATAGATACAATAATCTTATCCACGCAACATTAGTTTTACATAGAACTTTCAATAAGTCAACAAGTTTTTTTGCTCCGTAAATATCATGTCCGAATTTCGAGACATCTTGAGCTACGAGTACAATTTCTTGTACTCCAAATTTATCGACAAGTTCTTTAACTTCTGCCTCTATATCTTCAATTGTTCTTGAAGTATACTTCCCTCTAATTGCAGGGATTGCACAATATGTACAATGATTATCACAACCTTCTGCTATCTTTACATATGCAAAATGTTGTGGTGTTGTTAATACTCTTTTTGGAGAGAAATATCTTTCGTTAATATCGTTTTCGTAATAATTCCTTGTATTTGTTTTAACCATTTCCTTGATATATTGAGGAAGCTTAGAATATGAAGCCGTTCCAACAAATAGATCAACTTCTGGCATTTGGTCATACAAATCCTTCATGTAACGTTGAGATAAACAGCCCGTTACAACTAAGTATTTGCACTTTCCTTCCTTTTTATATTGGGCCATCTCAAAAATGGTATCTATAGATTCTGTCTTTGCGCTTTCTATAAATGCACAAGTATTGACAATAATAATATCGGCATCTTCTGGATTTGCGGTCAATTCAAAACCGTCATCCTTCAAAAATGCCAACATATTTTCTGTATCTATTCTATTTTTATCGCAACCTAGCGATACTGTTCCTATTTTCATTTATTTGTTCCTAACTTTGCGTAATACTCATCTTTTCTTTGCTTGATCTTTTCCAAATCTTCATCAGATATTTCGAAAACTCTTTGGTTATCTTCTATCTTTACAAAGTCCATGATTTCAAGCCATACTCTGATTTTAAAAGCTCTCTTAATCGTGATTCCTAAATCTTTAGACATTGGAAGAATTTCAACTGAATTGTTCGCTCTACACCATTCAAGCGCTTCAATAATCCTTTCATCTGGGAATTCAACATCTTCTTCTTCAATAACTTCAACTTGAGTTTTTTGATCTTTAAATACTTGCTTGTTCTTTAGAACATATTCAATTGCTGAATATACTGTCAAGATAACCGCAATTCCTAAAGACACAATAAATATCCACCAAAATACTTTTGATGCAAGTTGTGCTGCATCCCCTGCCATTCTATTTGCTGGGATAAACAAGAACGAATTTAGAGCCACCATTGTAAATGTGGTCTTATATTTGCCAGATTTCCCTGCTGCAAGAATAACGTTCTTTGATGCCGCAATTTGTCTAAATAGGCTTATAGCGAACTCTCTTGCGATAATTACAACGGTTACTACTATCATCAAATATGGAATTCCAACAATATCTGGTGCTGCTATTCCAAATGCTAAGCCTGCAACAACTAGCACTTTATCTGCTATTGGGTCCAAAAACTTCCCTAGCGTTGTAACCATTTTAAATTTTCTTGCAATATAGCCATCCACAAAATCAGTCATTGAGGCTATAAAGAATAGTGAGCCGGTAATTATAAATATCCAGCTATATTGTGGCAAGGCTGTTTCTAAACAAAAAGATGCAATGATAATAGGTATCATTGCGATTCTTGCCATCGTAATTCGTGTAGGTAAATTCATAATATATTATTCCTCTTCATCGCCAGCGCGAAGCTTTTCTACGTCAGCTTGCGTAGCAATAATCGTCTTTTTATTTCCGTCTACTTGTACATAACCACTATCTATCATCCAATCCACAATCTTTGCAGCTCTTGGGAATCCCAAAGATAGCTTTCTTTGTAAGAATGATGTAGATACTTGATTAAACTTGATGCAAATCTCTAACGCATCTATAAATACTGGATCAAGCCCTTTGCCTGCTCCACCTCCAACATCTAAAGACATTTGTTCTGGCTCTTCCTTCTTTGGCTCTGCCATAATCATCTTTTCTGCCTCTTCGTCGAAGTATTTGTCGTTGTTATTCTTTACGTAATCAATGATATCCATAACGCCATTTGTAGATATGAATGCGCCTTGAATTCTTCTCAATTCGGCTGAATCTGGCGTCATAAACAACATATCGCCCCAGCCTAACAATTCTTCTGCACCACCTTGGCCTAAAATTGTAGCAGAGTTTACAGCATCTGTTGTCTTTAGAGCCATACGAGTTGGCAAGTTAGATTTAATTGTACCAGTAACAACATCGACTGATGGACGTTGGGTTGCCAATACTAGGTGGATACCTGCAGCTCTAGCTTTTGCTGCAAGTCTTTGAATAACTGTGTTAAATTGCTTCTTTAGTTCAGGACCTTGTGATACAACTTCTGCGAATTCATCGATAACTATAACGATATATGGAACTCTCTTTAGAGGATCTGCCTTAATCTCTGGTCTATTGTTATATTCTTCTAGGTTTCTAACACCTGATGACTTCAATAGCTCATATCTTCTTTCCATTTCGTTAATAGCCCAGTTCATAGCAGATATTGCTTTTTGTGGGTCTGAAAGAATCTGTGGAATTAAAAGATGTGGTATTCCATTGAATGGTTCAAATTCAACTTGCTTTGGATCAAATAAAATCAATCTCAATTCTTCTGGAGAATATCTGCAAAGTAAGCTTATAAGCATAACGTTCAATGCTACAGATTTTCCTGAACGAGTTTGTCCACACACAAGCATATGTGGAGCTTGTGTTAAATCGTAACTAAAGTTAGTTCCGTTAATATCTTGACCAAGAGCAAATACTAAGCCAGTTTGCTTTGATATTGCCTTTTGATAATCAGCGCTCTTGTAAACAGTCTTTAGATTTACCTTAGATCTCTTCCTATTTGGAATTTCGACACCACAATAACTTGTTCCTGGAACTGGTGCTAATAATCTCATAGAAGAAACAGCTAAGCCCATCTTGATATCATCAGCTCTTGAGGTTAGGTTCTTAACTGGCGTTCCTGGCTCCAATCTAAAATTAATTCTTGAGAATGTTGGTCCCTTTATTGTGCCAACGATTTCAACGTTTACTCTAAAGTTAGCAAGAGTTTGCTTTAACTCCTCTGCTTTTGCTTGTAAAACTGAATCGTCATCTACCTCATCCGTAAAGTCTTCAAGCATATTGATATCTGGAGCTTTATATTTTTTATAGATTCTCTTTGGTTTTGGTGGCTCTACTGGCTTTGGAGGTTCAACTGGTTTTATTGGTTCAACCTTCTTTTCTGGAATAATTGGCTTAATTGGCTCTACTGGCTTTATTGGCTCTACTTTGTAATTTTGAGTTAAGCCCTCGAATGCTTTTCGTTCTTCTTCCTTCTTCTTTTCTTCGTCAGCCTTTGCTTGTTCTTTAATTGTGTTATCTATATCGTCGAAATGATAATTGTATTCTGTCTTATCTTCGATAACTTCTTCTTGCTTTTCTTCTTCCTCAGATTCTTGAATAGCATTTTGCATAATTGCTTCAAATGGATCAACTTGAGGCTTTGGCTCTTCTTTAGGAGTTTCAAATACAGGCATTTCATATGCTGGTTCTTTGTAAGAACTATCTGCAACGATTTCATCTTGATATCCTGTGTATTCTTCAGGCTCGGCATCTTTATGTACAGGAGTTTCTCCACGTAAGATTTGTCTTCTTTCAGATGTAAAATACAATCTATCTTTATCTGTAATTTGAGGTTTAACCTCTTTAACTTCTTCAGTTTCGTTAACAACAGGGATAGTTGGAGATGCTTGAGTGAATTCTTGCATTCTTTGCTCTGTTAATCTTACTTCCCCATCATCCATCTTTTGTCCATTTGTATCTATTGCACTAATGATGTTATCTTGCTCCT
>JAEEGL015722298.1_pt1 | contig 18979 bp, 19 predicted proteins | sample 9134231 | NCBI WGS metagenome assembly JAEEGL01 (sample SAMN16246548, study PRJNA631951) | gut metagenome | biome: gut microbiome; feature: rumen; material: fiber-attached | host: Bos | place: Iran: Karaj | collected 2018-10 | reverse complement strand
AACTTCATTATACTACAATTTTTAAAAATATCAAAAAAAGAATGAATGACAATCATCCATGTTTTAGCGGAATTTAGTCATTCATTCTTGCTAATTGAAATCTTCAACTATTTATAGCGGAATTTACTTTTTCAATTAACGTATTTTTAAAAAGCTCCAAAAACCAGCTTTGGAGCTTATAAAATATGCATTTTTTAATATTTTACAGTAATGTTTTTACCGCTATTTTTTCCTCTATATAATTTTTTATCAGCTAAATTAATCCATTCTTCTGTTTTTATATTATTAGAATATTGTTCAATGCCTATAGTTATTGTTATATGGATTTCATCATTGCCATACATGAATATGTGATTTTCAATATCTTCTCTAAATTTTTCTAGGCTTAAGGCTGCCTCATCAAAATCACTATACATTTTTGTTATAACAACAAATTCTTCTCCTCCATATCTTGATACAAAAGAATCTGATAATGTGTTTTTAGCTAAGCATGCTAATTCTTTTAAAATGAAATCACCACAAATATGACCATAAGCATCATTAATTTGTTTAAAATCATCTATATCAAAAATTGATAGCATATAATCTGTTTTATTTTCAATTGAATCTAAATAATTATATAGATCATATCTATTATGAATTTGAGTTAAATTATCAATTCTAGATTCATTAATTATTCTATTTTCAAGTGTTAAAGCATATTTTACGAAAATAACTAAATATGATGCTATAAAGGAAAATACCGCAACTGAATGAATTGAATATAGTGTAACAGATATCCATTTTTCTAAATTGTAAACTGGAGCGTTGAAGCTACAATATAAATGTAAAATCAAATATAATGTCAATGAAATTGCAACCCAAATAATTGATTTATACACTACTTTCTCTTTGGAAAAATATGTTGTATAGAATGATACAACGCATAAACCAATAATGCATAATTGGAATCCAGCATTAAATCCACAAGTTATTGTACCTGCAGACATAAATATTAAAAATTCATTTCCGCAACTTAAGGCATATATATAATATTTTTCTTTTTTTAATAATATTATAAATAACAAATATGCAATTATACTTGCTATATTAAAACCAATCATTATATATAATTTAGCATATACGAAAAAGAACATATAAATAATATGTACTGCTAAATATATGAAATCTGTTATATAACAGGTTTTAACAACAACCTTATTACTTGCTGTCTTTTCTTCTAAGCTTTGCATTGTAACACTTCCTAAATACTAAAATAATTGAGATTATAATTTATTATTTTTTAAATATTCTTCTAAATCATTGATTAAAGCTTCACCATCTAAATTATAAAACAAATGGATAAAGCACTCACTTATCATTGGATTTAAATCCATATTTAATTCAACTGATCTAGCATCTGATTTAAAGCCATAACATCTCTTACCACTTTCGTATGCTATGCCTAATTCTACGCATGCTCCCTCATCAGGTGCTCTACCATCTAATAGCATAAAAATTATGTCGGCTTTTTTTACTTCTTCATAATCCTTATTAAAAATCATTGTTTTAATTTCTTGTTCTGTTTTCCCTTGTAATTCAGGAGCTAAAAAGCCATCTCTTTGAGGCAAGAAAACTTTATAGCCATAGTTTTCTAATATATGAACTATTTTTAAATTATATTCTCTTTCACTTTGACTAAACAAAGGTGCTGCAAAATAAACGTTTTTTCCTTCATATATATAATCTTTGGCTTCTTCTTTTTTATCAGCGCTATTATCAATTGTTGAATTTTTATTATTACATGATGCTAATAAAAGAAAAGAAAAAAACACTAACAAAAGCATTAAGTACTTCTTCATAAATATCAGCCTTTCATTTAATTTAAAATAGATTTGTTATATATTTATATTATCATTTTTTATGCAATAATTCAATTTTATAAATATACACTATAATGCTAATTTGCTGATTTATTTTGATAATATAATCTTTTTGCTTCATACATTTTTTCATCAGCTAATTTTATTAATTCATCCAAGGTATATTTTTTATCCTTCATAACATAACCAAATGATGCTGAATAACCTAAATTAATTATATTATCATTCATTGCATTAACTATATCCTTAACATTATTTTCATCCACATTATATACTATAGCATTAAATTCATCTCCACCAACTCGATAAACCTTAAATTTATAGCCTTTTACATTTGTAAATGATTTAGCTGCTGCTAAAATAGCTTCATCGCCTGCTTGATGTCCATATGTGTCATTTATTCTCTTTAATCCATTTAAATCCATTGATATCAAAGCATTTAGTTTATCTAAATGATTCTTTAAATCAATAACAAATGAATGTCTATTGTATAATCCAGTTAAAACATCCTTTTTTGAATTTATATAAAATAGATATATTTCATAAAACAAAATAGCAGAACCTAAAGCCGTATTTAATTGATGAGAAATAATATCTAAAGCTTCTAAGATTGTAACAATTGCACATAATATTGCTGGAGTTAATAAAAAGATTAATTCAACTCTTTCTGTCTTAAAGCGTAAAATAATTGTTACAATAAATAAAACTAAATATAATAAAGAAATAACAAATGGTAAAAAGCCTAAATAGCTTCTTACAAAGGTATTATTTTGATCAATATAATATACAAGATGAGATGCTTGGCTTGTCACAATTAATATCGCTTCAATACCCAAGATAATGTATAATAAACTTTCAAGTTTCTTATTATGTAATATCGTTGTAGTTAATAAGCATAATATTAATTGCGGTCCTATATATTTAATCACTGTGAAAAAGAATCTTAAATTAGGATATGCGTTTGTTTCTTCACAGAGATATCTTTCTACTGTATGAGCAATTGTTAATACAAAAATTATACCAATTATAGAACCAATTATAATTTTAGATTTTTTATTTATACCTAAATCGGCAGCTAATATTATTGATGATAAAATTAAAAATATTAACAAAATAATATGCCATTGAAAATATAATTTTACATATTCTAACAATTTAATCCCCTCTTTCATAATTATAAGATAAAAAGGCATTATTTAATTATCTAAACAATGCCTTTTTTTAATGCTTATGGTAAAGCATCGTTATTCATTTATTCTTCTTTACGTTTTTCAAGCTGAATCTCATCGATTGTTTTATCTAATTTAGATTCATCTAAATCTTCTTCTTTATCTTCCTTTTGAACAACTGAGCCTTTATCAATTATTATATCATTATTTGATTCAAATTGTTCTTCAACATCCTGTTGTACTTTTCTTTGGAAAATTTCTTGATTTATACGCTCTTCCTCTTCCATCTTTGATGTTAAATAATTAGATTTTGAGCATTCATCAACAATCTTATCATAACAAGATTCATTAATCTTTTCCTTATCGATTGCATCAAGTATTGCAATACTGAAAATTGATCTTCCCTTTTCTGTAGAATCAAGATCATTCAATTTATCGCCCTTAGGATATGGCTTGCCTGGTTCCCAATCAGGAAATTTATGCTCTAGATAATCAGTTGCAGCTTTTTGTAATTCATTTATATTACCAAACATTACATGTTCTGGGTCATTAAATGCTTTATAAACTATACCTAAATTTCTTCCTGCAGTAGATGATGTATTAAACATTCTAGAAAAGAATCCAGCTTGTGTATCCTTATAAGCTTTTTCAAGCGCTGCCTTACCGCCAAAAACTGTTTCTAATCTATTGTTTATATGTAATTGCATTTTTGAAGGAGCATTTAATTCAACATTAGCTATTTTTCCTATTTTGTTATGAAAATCCATACAAGTGTTTTTATATTCTGTTTCATCTTGAATTTCAATGTTCTTATCCGCAATTTCATTATAAGTTCTTAAAGATACAATCTTTAAATATTCAAGTGGTTTTCCCATAAACATTTTAAGTTCTAATTCTTTTTCTGCTGTTGCATATGGGTTAATCATATTTTTTCTAATTTCAATATCTTCAACTTTTGTTTCTTTACCAATAATGATTTCATCTTCTGAATCGATTTCTGTAACATCATTATTAACTTTAGTATTTAAATTCTTTCTCAATTCAGCAGAAGCATCAGCAATTTTCATTCTTGCGATATTAATTGCATCAATAATTGAGCAATCAGCTTCTCCATTATCTATTCCATGAAGTATTAAATACTTAGTTGCGAAAGCTAATTTATCATTTATGTTATCATAATTATCAATTCTTTTGCTGAAATCTGCCATTGATATATATTTTAATTGTAATAACTCTTTTTCTGTTAATCTTCTTTGTGTTTTAGGCATATATAATCCCTCCTTGTACTTTATTGCATATATAATAACATATGAGGTGCAACAAACCTGCAACATAAAATAATATTATTTTTAAAAAAATCTCTACGATTTGTAGAGATTTTCCTTTTTTATTGTTTTTCTAATTGATTATCTTCAATGGCATTATTAAGCTCAATTTCATTACTTTTATCTTCCATTTCAATCATTTCTACTTCTAAATCCTTTTTTATTTCATCTTTAATTACATCATGGAATTGATTATTAAATATTTCTGAGTTTGGATTTTCATGCTTAAATAGCTTTTCATCATCTTTAAAATCAAAATCTTTCTTATCATATTTATCATTTTTATAATCAAAGAATTCTTTTGGAATTACACCATGATGATAATCATTTTTCAATTGTTCTTTATTATTTTTAATATTTTCTTCTAAATAATTCTTAAGCATTTCATATTGTTGCTTATGAACTTGGTTTTTATTAAAATCACCTGCTTTTTCTAAAAGAGTCATTTTCTTAGTTGTTTCTTCTAATATATCAGCATTTCTTCTTTCTCTTTCTAAAATATTAGAATTGATTAATATTTTACCATTATCATCCTTATAAAGCTTTGCATAATCTTTATATTTACCAAGTCTATTAGTTGCGTTAAAATCATCAACTTCTTTTTCATTAGCTTCCTTTAAGCTTAAAGCTATAGCTAAATCATCTCCAAGCTTTTTAGTTCTATTGATGAAATCACCAATTTGGCCAACAATATTAAATCTATTTAAATCCTTGCCAGACATTTTCTTTAAAATATTGCCATTAACATCAACTGTTCCATCTTTAAACTTTTCCTCTTTATAAGCTTCTACTTTTTCTTCTAATTCTAAAAGCTTCATTGATTTATCATAAGCTGTTTCTGTATTTTGATATGCATCCAATGCTTTAACAACATTAGAATAATGCTTAGACATTCCAAATAGTGGTGCATTTAATTTAGCTTCTTGTGATAAATTGCAGCCACCCATCAATTTATTATCATAAGCAATTTTTAATATTTTATAATTATCATCTAAGCTTTTATCAATTTTTGCTTCTCCAACTAATTCATCCTTAGCTTCAATTGCTTTTGCAAAAATATTATTATTTTTAGCTAAATCAGTAAGTTTCAAATCCTTCCATGCTTCGCTAGATACAATAACAAGCTTATCATTATTTAAAGCATCCTTTTCTTTATCATCAATAATATTTTTTTGCTTAATTAAGCCTTGAAGCTTTAAAGCTCTTTCCCAGCATGCTAATACTTCTTTTTCCTTTAGGCCATATTGAGCTAATGATGCTTTAAATGTTACTTCATCAAAAGCCATGATTTTAGTAGCCATTTCCTCATCAATAACCTTGATATCCTCTATGCCATTAAAATCTTCTTTATCGTTTCCTTTTGGTGCATAAAAGCTCTTTTCATTATTGATTCCATGAACTGCAACTAATTTTTTAGTCTCAGGATCAAATTCAAATTTAATATCATTAATATCTCTTTTTTTGTTTCCACAAATAAAATCAATTATTTGTAAATTAGCTAAAGCCTTTTTAGCCTCAACTGTATCCCAATCCTCAAGCTTTGAAGTTCTAATAGGATCTTTTATATCAAATTCATTGATAGTTTTTCCTTTAACATCCTCTACAAAAGTACCATCTATATAAGTCTTTTTACCATTTTTATCTTGTTCAATGGCAACAGCTTTAGCATTAGGTATTTCATTTCCATTTCCAAGCATTTTAGCAATACCAGAAACCGCAACATTTCTTCTATCTAGGTTTGTTCCATTAACAACATTCAATTCAACTGTAAAATCATTTATTTCCTTTAAAACAGGTCTTAATTTCATAATTAATTCCGCATTTGCAGACAAAAAATCATTTTTATTAATGTTTTCATTAAAACCAATAATTTCTGAAACCTCTAATTTTTTTCCTTCAAAGAATTTTAATAAATTTCCTTTTTTATCAATCATTTCATCATTTGATATTCCTGCTAGTTCATTCAAAATATTAATATCTTTTAAAGAACTAAAATAATCTTTATATTCAGGATATCTTAAACTAAAATCCTTAAGTAAATTTTCAATTTCCTTATCAGGATCATAATCTTTATTATAAATGAAGGTTCCACTTACCTTTTCATCATTGTATGTTACAGTTAAATGATCCTTTAAAAACATTCCTTCAGTTCTAATATTACTTTCTGTAATATCACCAACATCATGACTATTTTCCTTTTTTTCTTCTACAACTTCAACCTTTTTACCTTTTTGCATTTCTTCATAAAAAGATTTACCGCTTTTTAAATCAATGTTTTTAAAATCATTATAAAAATCATTTAAAAAATCATTATGTAATCTTTGACATACATTCTTTTTTAAATCTCTAGCAATTTCATTTTCTTCTTCAGCAAAGCCTGTTTCTAAATAAAAATCTGATTTTTGAATAGCATCCTTAAATAAATTATCTAATTCCTTATATTCATCTTCTGTAATAGACTTATATTTATCAGTTTCATCTTGAGTATAATAAGCTAAAATCTTATTTGCTAAAGCATTAATAGATTCAATATATTTTTGATAATCTCCACTTTTTTCTTTAATAGAGTCTAAATAACTAATTATATTTTCCAATTGTTTTTTTCTCATGTTTTTTCCTCCAATCAGATAATAGCTATAATTATGCTATAATTCATTTTCTTTTAATTTATCTTACCATACGATGCGCAACAAACCTGCAACAAAAAACAGCCTTAGAAATAAACTAAAGCTGTTTTTAAATTTATTTTTTCATTTCATTTTCAATAATATTATTATCATCTATTTCTTCTAAGAATATTTTTTTATTATTCTCAAATTCACTATCTTCTTTTATATTATTTTTGAAATCTTCATCTTTTCTAGCATTTAAATTTAAATTATTAATTTCAGATGCTGCTTTTTCAGCTTTTTCAATCGCATCTAAAACAGAAATACATAATCTTACTCTTCCTCTTGATGTAGAATCTAATTTTAAAATATCCTTTTCTGGAATTTTAGTATCAACATCATAATTTTTTAATTTATGCTTTAGATAAGCTTCTGTTTTATCCTTTAGGCCATCTAAATCACCCTTTAAAGGACCATTTTTAACCATTATATCTAAGCTATGAGAAAATTCTTTATATTCTTTTGATGTAGTACCAAATAAATTTTCAAAGAATCCACCTTTATTATTATGTAATGATTCAGCTATAGATATAGTATTAGTTTCTTCCTTTAAGAACTTTTCAAAGAATCTAGAATTAGCATTTTGCATTCTACTCCATCTATCAGGTTGATTGAAAGCTGCATTATTATAATTATCAGTTTCTCTTGCAAAAATAAGCTTTAAATCTTTTTGATCATTAATTAAGCCTTTAAAATCAATTTTAGAATCTTCATCATCAATCAATCTATTTCTCAATAAATCTCTTTCATCATAATTTTTTATATTTTCATCAATTAATCCAGTAAATGAATTAATAGGATTATGTAAGAAATTCTTAACAAAGTTAGCTTTTTCATTATCTCCTAAAAAGATTTCTCCTTCTTCCATTACATCAACGACCCTATTCTTTAAATCAAATAAGAAATGTCCTAAATTTGGATATTCAGCATTTTCATTTCTTCCATCCCTTATATATGACATAACAGAATTAACGATTTCTGTTGCTAAACGTTCTGAATCATTAAATTTATATTCATCAAACTTTTCCATATAAGAATTTTCTTTAACTAGTTTATCATTATTTAAAACTTCTTTACCAACTTCATTTTCATATTCACTTATTTCAGAATCATCTTCAAATACCTGATAATGTAATTTTCTGTATGTTTCTAAAGGATTTTTGACATAATCATTTAATGTTTTATATAAATTATCACTATCATCAAGCGTAAATACACCAGCTCTACTACCATCAAGTATTAACTTAGATACCTGGCCTTTAAATTTATCAAATAAATTAGCTTGAGAGATCATATTAGTTTTTAAATCATTACTTAATTTTAATGTTTTTTCTAACGTCTTATCCAAATCATTAAATCTTTTTTCAATATCTTCTCTTGAGGGTTTATCTAATTCAGCACTTAAATCAAATTCTTTTTTATCAATTTTATTAACTTCATTAATTAATTCGTTAACATCTTCTTCACCTAAAGCAGACTCTACTTCATTTAAAGCATTTAAAACCTCTTCATTTTTATCTTGAAAATCGTTTATTTGGGCAAAAGGAAAAGAGTATGCAAATGCATCTAAATTCTTTTTTGCATAATATTGCTGAATTAATTGATATAATTTTTTAATTCTAGCCTCAGATAAGTTTACTGATACAAAATCTAAAAAATCACAATCATCATCCTTATCAAATGATGTTAAAACTTCAATATCATCTTTAATTAAATCATATAATTTTCCCATACTAAGCACCAACCTTTGCAGGTATTATAACATAGCATGTGCAACTAATATGCAACAAAAAAATGAAGCTTTCTAACAAAGCATTTATTCATTTTCATTATCATTTATATCATTATATCTATTTTTAATTTTATAAACTGAAAGCTTTTCCGTAAACGTTTAAAATTTTATTTACAACTATAAAAATATAATTTATAATTAAATTACATAAGACATATTCATCGGGGGACATTTTAATATGAAAAAGAAACTAGGTTTATTTTTTTTCGCCATTTTAGGCGCTTTTGTTATTGCTTCATGTACGAATGATGATAAATCACCAAAAGCTGAACAACCACCAATTATAAATAATCCTATTGATGATGAAGAGGATTCAAAAAAGAATATTCTTGAAAATGGTAATTTCAGTCAAACACCAGAAAGATATACTGCAAGTAATTGGTATGGAATTGGGGCATGGAATCTTAATGAAATGCAAGCTGGAAAAGGTGAAATTAACATTGTAAATGGAGAATTAAAGGTTAGTATTTATGATTTTGGTACTACTGAATATGCTATTCAGGTTAATCAAAAGGGAATTGAAATTGGAGCTAATGTTGAATATATAGTTAGCTTTGATATTAGAGCTGATCAACCTCAAATGTGTGAGGCAATGGTTCAACAAGATTATTCACCTTATAGTTCATATTTTAAAAAGGATTTTGAAATTCAAACAACAAATACTCATATAGAAGAAAAATTTACTTCTTTAGTTGCAGATAAAAAAACTAGCTTTGTATTTAATTTAGGTGTAAGAACAGGTTACAATCTAAATTCTAATAATGTTTATATAGATAATGTTTACTTCTATCCAACAGATCCAAGTCAAATAGTTGAAGAAGCTAAAGTAAATATTTTAGTTAATCAAGTAGGTTATAATATTAATTCTAAAAAAGAAGCCGTATTACGTGGAAATGAAATAGATTCTAAATATGAAATTATTAATGTTGAAACTAATACAAAGGTTTATGAAGGAAATGTAAGCCAAGCTCAAGCTTATGATGGTTACAAAATTAAATATTCAACAATTGATTTTACAGATTTCAATGAAGTTGGTAAATATAAGATTCACACTGAAAAGCTAGGCGACTCTTATACATTTGAAATTAAAGATAATATCTATAATGTACTTACTACTTCTTCAATTGAAATGCTTTATACACAAAGATGCGGTATGGATATTGATTCAGTTACTTGTAATCATAAAGCATGCCATTTACAAAAAGCATACGAATATAGTGATACTAATTCTTTAAATCCAATTGATGTAACAGGTGGATGGCATGATGCAGGTGATTATGGAAAATATGTAGTACCTGGTGCAAAAACAGTAGAAGATTTATTATTAACATATGAATTATTTGGTGATTTTTATCATAATGATAAAGTTAATACTAATGATAACATTCCAGATATTTTAGAAGAAGCTATTTATGAATTAGATTTCTTACTAAAGATGCAAAAATCAAATGGTGAAGTTTATCATAAAGTTACTACTAAACAATTCCCAGCAAATGACCTTATGCCAGATAAAGATACTGCACCTTTATATTTAACTGCTACTTCTTATGCAGCAACTGGAGATTTCGCAGCAGTAATGGCAAGTGCATCAAGAGTTTTAAAAGATATCGATGCTACTCGTTCAGCTACTTATTTAGAGGCTTCAAAAAAATCATATACTGCTTTAGCAACTATGCAAGCTAAGTCATACAAAAATGAAGCAACAATTACAACTGGTGAATATCCAGATGATAAGCTTGATGATGAATTAGCTTGGGCTGCAATTGAATTATTTAGAGCAACAAAGACTGAAAGCTATGTAAATGATTACTTAAATACATATGCTAAAGGCTCTCCATCAATTGGTTATGGATGGGATAATGTTTATGGTTATGCAATTTATTCTTATTTAAAATCAGGACACGAAAGTTCAAATAAAGCATCAATGCTTAAACTTATGAAAGATGAAAAAACAGAATTCATTAACAGAATGAATAATAACCCAGTATCATCACCAATTGGTTCAGTATATGAATGGGGTTCTAATATGGCTGTTTGTAATTATGCAATGTGTTCTATTCTTCTAAATGAAATAGAAGCTCAAGATGATACTTTAGATACAGTTAATAGATTATTAAACTACCTATTAGGCATTAATAATACAACCTATTGTTATGTTACAGGCTTCGGTGATAAATCACCAGAAAACCCACATCATAGACCTTCTCAAGCACAAGATCAAGCAGTAATTGGTATGCTTGTTGGTGGACCAAATAGTGATTTTAAAAACAACGGTGGAGATACAATTGCAACAACAAAGCTTAAAGATAAGAATCCTGATGAATGTTACATTGATAATGCAAATTCATGGTCAACAAATGAAGTAACAATTTATTGGAATTCACCTTTAATCTTTATGCTAGGTTTCATTCAATAATTAAAATTATAAAAAAGGTGATAAATGCTTATGCGTTTATCACCTTTTTTACTATTCATAAATATAATCAGTTACTTCTCCATTTTTAGGACGTTCTACATTTAAAAAATATCTAATTACATCACAATGTGTAACAATTATCACCTTATTATATTTTATATATTTATCTAAAACACCTTTTACTCTTTTTTCTATATCTTCTTTAGTTTCCCAATTATATTTACAATTCTTATTTTTAATTCCTTTATTATTATCAAATTCTTTAAAGCTTTCTCTAGCATCTTCCATGCTTAAATAGTTATAATCTCTGTCAGCTATCCATTCATGAAGGTCTGTTTCTACTTTAATATCTATATTAAATTCTTTTGAAAGGATTGCGGCAGTATGTAACGCTCTACCATATGGAGATGTTACTATTAAATCTGCATCCTTTAATCTATCATCATCTTTTAATCTTTTTATTTGGGAAATACCATTATCAGTTAATGTAATCATATTCATTCCCCAACCTTGATATATTTTAGTATTTATTAATTCTCCTATATCTTCTCCATGACGGATAAAATAAAATTTAGTCATTTTTAATACCTCTACTTTTCTTAATCGAAAAACCTTATTATTATTTTATCATTTATTAGTTAAATATAAAACAAAAAGGTAATATTACTCATTAAATTTTCTATCCCTTATGTACATACGCTCCACAAGTTGATGTTAAATAAAACTTAGCCTTTTTTACATTAATTTTTTAAAATAAAATACTAAAGTAAATACTTTAGATATTATATTTTATTTACATAATGTATAAGATAGTGCTAAAAACAGATGATTGACATGAATTGTATTTCTCCAACAAATATACTTGGACTTAATCTTTTTCTTTGTCCATTGATAACATGATATTCAGCTGATGATAAATATAAGAATTCTTTTGCTCTTGTCATGGCAACATAAAGTTGCTTTCAATGCTTTATCCAAAAAAATTTTAGCGGATATAGTTGCAGCCACAAAAAGACGTGCCAAAATATATTGTGAATAAAAGAAAAAAAAGATGAAGTTTATACCTCATCTTTTTTCTCAAATCAATTATAATTTATTACCACATTCTGGACAAAATTTTGCATTATTATCTATTTTTGCTCCACACTCTGGACAAAATTTATTAGTAGTAACCTCATTTTTACAACCACATTCTGGGCAGAATTTAGTGTTTACATCAATCTTAGTGCCACAATTATTACAATATACAAATTTATTATTTACTTCATTACTAACTTCAACTTTTTTTGTTTGTTTAACTTCTCTAACAAATAAATTTATTGCTTCTTCAACGTTAGGCAAAGCATGGTCATTATATATTTGCGCGTTATATTTATCTAGATAATCTAGAAATAAAAAGCCTGCAGTATCATCTTCAATAAGTTCATTTTCTTCTTGTTCAAGAACATCAACCCCATCAAAATACTTAGTGAATCTTTTTACAAAGAAATAATCTTTATAATCACTTATATTTCTAGTCATATTCTTTAAAATAACAAAATAATCTCTAAAAAGATATAAATATTTTAGATTATTAATAAGTTTTCTCTCCAATTCAGCTTTTTTGCCTCCAAAAAAACTTTTTTTAGTATTATTAAATTCCTCATTTAAATCAACTGTTTCATTCAAAAATTGCTTTGCTTTATCAACAATAACATCAACATTGTCTATAGCATAATCAACATATGGTTTAGCTTTTTCCTTAAATAATTCATTTTTCTTTTCAGCTTGTTTTTGTTTAATCTCATCTTTCTTTGATGATGCAATATCTTTAACTTCGTTTTTTACGCCTTCTCCAGCTTCACCAAAAGCAAGACCAACCACTTTTCTTAAAATTCCCATTATCTACACCTCGTTTTTATCTATTTTTCTTTATCTATTATATTACAACAACAAAATTATATCAAATTGCTTATTAACGAAAAAAGAGCTTATATTTAGCTCTTAATAAAACATATTTGTATATTAAATAATTTATTATTTTATATGATTATAATTTTTCGTAATGAATAATATATGAACCAAACATTGAAATATAATCTGTCACCCTAACTGTAATAACATCTCCTTCTTTAACGCCCGGATGTTCGTTAGAAACAAAGTTAAGATGCTCTCCAGCATAAATATCATAACCAAAAGCACTATTTGGAACTAATTTATCCACTGTTATAATAACAACTTTATTTTTAACATCTATACCTTTATTTAAATCAGCTTCAAATGTAGTAACTTGTTGATAATCAATTTTAACTTCAGTTTTTTCTATATTAGTTTTTTCTGTATTGTTTTTTTCATTATTACTATTATTGTCATTGTTACATGATGTCAAAAAGCCTAACAATACTATTGGTAAAACTAATAATAATTTAATCTTTTTCATTTTTTTCTCCTTTGTTAATCTAATAATTTTCCTTTTATACATTAATTCAAATCTTTTTTGAGACTATAAATTTTTATTTCATCAATAAAACATTTTTATAGATACGTCTTAGTTTTTCTAAGACGTATCAACAAATGTAATTCGTTTTAATTAATTTTTTCACCTCTTTTAATTTTTTGGGCTTTTATTAAGTTACTTTCTAAATCTTGAATTTTACTTTTCATTTTTGTTATAGCTTTATTTATAACTTCTTCTTTATTTTTCTCGTACATATCCATTTCTTTTTTAATTTCCGGATAAGTGTATCCGCAATCTTTAAAGAATTTAGCTAATTGAAATAATTCTACCTCTTCTTCTGAATAATTATAAGTTATACCTACTACAACCTTATTCTTCCTTTCGATAACTTTTTTCTGCAACATAATAATTTGCCTTCTACTCAATTTTGTTACTTTCTCTAATGTTTTTTCATTCATAACCCTAATCACTTTTGATACTAAACTTGTTTCATCCGAACACGCAATACCAAAATAATAATTTCCTTTCTATTAGAGAAACTGTTTTTTATGCGAATTAAAATAAAGAAAAATTATCTATTTTTAGGTAGTATAAATTTATAGAATTCAAAGCTAATATATGTTCTTTATTCTTAATTTGATTTATATCAAATAGGGTAAGAACTATTAAATCAAATAATCTTTCTTTAGTATATGATAATTTGTTATCATATACTTTTTTTATTTTAAGAGGACATTCTTTTAATTTAACATATTGTGATTCAATTAAATAATCTAGGATTGGTTTATAATATAATCTAATTATAAAACACAGATAAAAAGAAAAAACGTCATTACGACGTTTTATCCTCATTTATATTGAATGTCAAAACTACAAATCCATTTCTTTTAAAGAATGAATATGTATCGACCAATACTATCCTATGGCGGAGCACTTACTTGCGTATTCTAACCCCTAAACTTTTTACAACAAACAATTTATTATTTTCTGACTATATATATTATTTAAAAGAATACTTCTTCATCATTTAAATCATTGATAATATCTTTTATCATCTTATCATCTAAAACAAAATCAGGAATTGATTCAAGTGTTTCAAAATCTGCTTTAAATCCATTATCTGATCCTATTCCATATTTCTTTCCAGTTTCATCTTCATCAATTAATGATATTGTGTAAAAAACATCCTTGTAATTAAATGATACATCAAATCCACTTTTGATTAAGTTTATAAAATTATCGATTTGCATTTGCTCCACCACTTCCGCATATTTTCTCAATCGCTAGTATTATAATAAACTATTGATGCTCAGAATTTTTCCAATAGACTTTAATATATTCTTTTGAAATTGTATAAACATCTATTGTTTCATCATTTTCATCAAAAAACTCCACCTCATAATCGTCATCATTGTACTTTAAAACAATGCAGCCTTTAGTACCAACCTCTAAATCTTCAAATGGCTTAATCAATTTTACGCAATCTAGTTCTTCCATCTTGAAATCCTCCTTATTTATCTTTTTTACCTGGAATCAAAGTAATTAATCTCCAGGTGGTTTGCCCATTGTCGCTTTGAACTACAACAGTCACATTGGCGGAATGAAATTTACCGTCTTTTCCTTCAATTTTTACATCAAAATTGTATTTTATTCCATAATTTGTATTCTTGATTGTATTTGGAGTTTTCCCATCAATTGCTTTGCTAATTGCATTATGCAATTTTTGGCCATCGCCTTTTTCATACCCCAAAACATCTTTAAGAAATTTTGCCTTTGAACCACCAACACTATGATTTAAATCAAATAAATAGCCATCATATTTTGATTTACTTTCGGTGTATCTAAATTCCTTTGTATTAAATGGTTTTGCTCCTTTAGATGATAATTCACTAATTTTATTTTCCAAATTCCCTTGCGAAATATTACCTTGAGGAGATGAACCAATTCCAAATCCTAAACCACCATTTTTACTTCTTCCCATTTGACTTAACCTCCTTATTAATAATATTTCTTTCTTTTAGAATATTATCAGGAATAATAATATCTATTCCTTTTAAAGAGGCATATTCAAATAGTTTTAGAGTTTTGCTATCATCAACTGATACACTATAAACAATAATTTTTTTCAATTTAGGTAAGCCATCAACTGCAATTTTTATTGCTTTTAAAAATAATTCTTTTTCATCTGCTTCTCGCATTGAACCTTTAACACTAAAGGCAACAATTTCTGTATCTTCCATGCCATCCAACATAACATCAAAATAATTATCACTTGCATATGTTACATTTGGTATAACTAAGACATCACATTCTAATACTAACCAAACAGACACTATTCTAGCCTTAAATAATCGATAAATATTTTCTGCTCTATGAATATCACCCAACTGTGAATAATCAGGAGCTATAGCATATTTAACTTTTTTAAAACGCTCTTTATAATTAGCTAATAATTTTTCATCATTATAATAAATCGCATTAAAAATACCTTTCATTGTATCAAAGTTAATATCATATTGATAAAAACAAACACAGGTATTGGCAGTTTTATTATAATTTCTTACTTCACTATATAACGCTAAATAATCGATATCGATATTAGCTGGACATTTAAAATATGGCAAATCATATTTACCACATGAATATGTTTGATTTGTTAAATCAACATAATTTAGGTTAAGTAATTTCTTTAAATTTTTCTTCTTTACCATAACCCACCATAAAGAAGATTTTCACAAGACTTTATCATATTAACCTTCTCCTTTCGTCTTGAAAATTTGCTTTTCAAAAACGAACATGATATAATCTTGATTGCTTACGTCGTGATTATTCATAATCATGATTGAAAAACATTTATTGTTTTTGCTCACTTGCCAAACAAGTGAGTTTTTTTATTTTTATTGATAATACACACCTCAATTCTTAATTATTTTTTCTTTTTCTTGTTTTCTAAAAATATTTTTAGTAGTCTGCATTCAGCTGGTGTAAATTTCATACTTGGCCTTTGTGAAATTTTGTCAAGTAATGTTTCAGCATACCTGTCAGTTATATTAAATACGGACATTAATTTTGATTTAGTTAATAAATTAAAATAAATAATCAATACTTGTGGGCAATAAAATTCATTTGCAAAAATGTCAGCCTCTCTTTTTTGGGAAGACGTTTCACTTTTACCAAGAATCAAATTGTGTCCAAGAGCAATATGTCCTAATTCGTGTGGTATGGTAAATTTTATTCGCAAACGAGGCTTAATTTCATCATTATAATAAATCTCACAACAATTAGATTCGGGATTTATGATGTTGAAACCATCTTCGTCAAATTTAACAAGTTTTTTTGCATTTCTTTCAAAAGAAGAATATGGAATCAACAAAATTCCGGCTTTGTCGCAATAATCTTTTAAACTAAAACCTAATGTAGATATTTCATATTCTTCATATAAATCAGCTATTAAATCAATGATTTGTTCCTTATTCATTACTTATGTCCAAAGATTAAATCAATAAGTTCTTTTTTCTCTTCCATTGATAAATTTGTTCCACTTCTAGCTAATAAGGCAGTTTTGCAAACATCAAAAGTAGTTCCTTGTTTTTCCTGAATTCCCATCAACATATATACACTAACATCTAAAGCTCTAGCGATTTTAGTAAGTATATCTGATCTCAATGCCCCTTCTTTAGCAAGATATTTAGACATTGCAGACTCTGAAATACCAGTCATAATGCATAATTCTTTTTGACTTAACCCTCTCCTTTCCAGTTCTTTTTTAATGTTTTGTCCAATCGTTGACATAAAGATGTCCTCCTTTTCACCATTCTTTTTGTCAATTACATTTTATAATTTCCATTTTGGAAAGTCAATAGCTATTTTAGAAAATAACACAATTCTTTTATTAATGTATTAAAAGGTTCAAGAAGACCATTACTAAGATTTCAGTATTTTTTCAGTATTTCCCTTATCTATATTTAATAAGCTTTCAAATATTCGATTTTTAAGACATAAAATTTTGATATAATTTTCAATATATCATCTTGGAGGAAATATGAAAAAATATAGTCTTGAATTTATAAATAATGTTTTATCATCATATGAAAAAGAAAAGAATATAAAAAAAATAAAAGATAACTATGGAGTTTCAAAATCAACCTTATTCTATTGGATTAAGAAATATAAGACAATAAAAAACAAAGATAAAAATAACATAACATATGCAGATTACAAAAGATTAGAAAAGGAACTTAATCGAATTAAGCTTATAAATGAAATATATGAAAACTTACATTGTTTTAAAGATGCAGGCACTTATGAAAAAGAAATAGCTATTTCAAAATTTATTGGTGTTTATCCAACTAAACTTATGTGTAAAATATTAAATCTACCTCATGGTACATTTTATAATTATCATTTTAGAAAAAAAACAGTTACTCAATATCAAATTAGAGATGAACAAATTAAAGCAAAAATTATGGAGATTTATCTACAAAGCGAGAAACGCTTTGGCGCTAATAAAATAGTTGTCAAATTAAAATCAATTGGTATTAATACTACTCTTACAAAAGTCAAAAAATTAATGAGGAATCTCAACATAGAATCAACTCAAAAATTAAAAAAGACAGAATTAACAAATCCGAACAACAAGTATTATGTTAACAAACTTCAAAGAATGTTTAATCAGGATGAGCCAAACAAATTTTGGGCAAGTGATGTGACTGAACTAAAAGTTGGTCTTAACAAATTTTATCTTTGCGTAATACTAGATTTATTCTCAAGAAAGGTAATAGCCTATAGATTATCATGTCATAATAATACCAACTTAACTATAAACACATTTAAAGATGCATTCGAAAATAGAAAAAGACCTAGTGAATTATCTTTTCATAGTGATCAAGGTTCTAATTATACAGCTTATGAATTCAGAGATTTACTTAAAGCATTAAAAGTAAATCAATCTTTTTCTCATGCAGGAAATCCGTATGATAATGCATGTGTAGAATCATTCTTTTCAAATTTTAAACGTGAAGAATATAATTCACGTACTTATGAATATTTTGAAGAATTAGAGCATAGTGTTGACTCATACATGAAATACTATAACGAATATAGACCACATAAAACACTAAATAATATGACTCCTAATGAATATGAGCGGGCATATCATGAAAAAATTGCACAAAAAATTAGATAAGGAAAATCAAGTATTAATTTAATAATTTTCCATATGAATCAACGTATATTATTAAAACCAAGACCAAAAAACCTCAAAAAGAGGCATTTTTAAAAATTATATGATATAATGTAGATGGTTATTT
>JAEEGL014722961.1_pt1 | contig 18979 bp, 16 predicted proteins | sample 9134231 | NCBI WGS metagenome assembly JAEEGL01 (sample SAMN16246548, study PRJNA631951) | gut metagenome | biome: gut microbiome; feature: rumen; material: fiber-attached | host: Bos | place: Iran: Karaj | collected 2018-10 | reverse complement strand
CAATCCCAACGAGGCAATAAAGACAAACATTCATGGTGCGATGAATGTAATCGAAGCAGCTCTTAACAAGGATGTCAAAAAGGTAGTCGCGCTTTCAACGGACAAGGCAGTAAACCCTGTCAATCTTTACGGAGGAACAAAACTTGTATCGGATAAGCTCTTCATAGCTGCAAACAGTTATGCCGGCTCAAAGGATGTTAACTTCTCTATAGTTCGCTACGGCAATGTTGCGGGATCAAGAGGAAGCGTAATACCATTCTTTAATAACATCATCAAAAACGGAGGCAAAGAGCTTCCTATAACAGACTATCGCATGACCAGATTCTGGATCAGCCTCACTCAGGGAGTTGAACTTGTTATAAAGGCGCTTTCGGAGGCCAGAGGTGGAGAGACATTTATAAGCAAGATACCCAGTTTCAAGATAACTGATCTTGCACAGGCAATGCTTCCCGGATGCGAGATGCCTGAGGTAGGTATCAGAGAGGGAGAAAAGCTTCATGAGATCATGGTTACTACAGAGGATTCCATGACAACCTACGAATACGACAAGCACTTTATCGTATATCCTCAGATGGTATTCAACGACAAGCAGAAAGATCCTATACCGGGAGGAAAGAAGGTTGCTGACGGATTTTCATACAGTTCGGGAAATAATACGGAATGGCTTTCTGTTGATGAGATCAAGGAATTGCTTAATAAGTTAGGCACTGAATAGTGAAAGAGCCTGTATTTGTGTGTAAATATTCAATAGAATATTAGCCATGACATATCAATGCTAAGGAGATATGAAGTAAAGTATTTATTTAGTATACAGGCATTCTTGGCGGAGAATTTGCATTTCCTGTTTGTCATATTATTGGATTTAATTCATGTATAATAGGTGAGGAATTTAAAGTGAAAAGGGGTAAGTTGCTATCAGAATTAAGCAATGAGCTTAATTTACATGTAGAGGGTAGGGATGTCTTGGTTGACGGGTTAAATCTATGCAATCGAAATACAGGTTTTTGCCATATCTTGTCATATGTATCGAATGACAACTATATAGATATTGTAAGGGATAACAAGAGAATAGATGTTCTTGTAGTAAAAAGTGATGATGTTGATAAGTATTCGAAAAGAACGATAGAAAGAGAGCTTTCTTACATTATATCAGAAGAACCAGAAAAAACCTTTTATGATATACATGAGTACTTGGTTAAGAAGGGGTTTTATAGTAACAATTCCTCAAAAACTATTTGTGGGAATAATTGTTTTATAGATAAATCGGCTGTAATTCAAGATGGTGTTATCATAGGAAATAACGTAAGAATTGGGGCCAATACAGTCATTAGATCTGGGTCAATAATTGATGATAATGTTGAGATAGGATGCAACTCAACCATAGGTTCAGAAGGATTTCAACTAATTAGACTTGAGAATAATCAGACTATGCATATTACTCATGTGGGGGGATGTCATATTTCCTCAAATGTATATATAGGTGACAACACTTGTATATGTAACAGTTTATTTGAAGGTGCTACTTTTATAGGAGAGGGGACCAAAATAGATAATCTTGTACATGTTGGCCACAATTCTTACATAGGTAAAAATGTGGTTATAACAGCATGTGTAATATTATGTGGGTCTTCTATAGTGGAAGATAATGCTTGGTTGGCACCAAATGTATCCGTACTGAATAAGGTTAAGGTGGCTAAAGGATCAACAATAGGCCTTGGAAGCGTTGTGACTAGGAATACAAACGAAAACTCACTTGCTTATGGCAATCCAGCAAAAATGAAGCAAATATGATTGATATAAAATATCGAGTACAATCACACATGATTTAACTAGTACGAGAGATATAACAAAAATATAGTTTATGCACAAAGATTATGTGGTGTTTCTAAAGACTATAAGGTGTATGGAAAAAACATATAAAAGGTAGGATATATAAGAAAAGAGAGTATAATGCAAAACATAATTAATAAAACATACAATGCGCTTGCTACACTATTTCTACAGATAAAAGCTAAAGTTATTATTCATATAATAGCAAATAAGGAAGATTATTTAATATATTCTAAGGAGTTGGCATACCTAAAACAAAAATTATCAATTATTCCGTATAAACTATGTGATTTGAACGAGGAATTGATAAAAGTATATGAGGAAAAAGGTTTAAAGTATAGTTACTTAGATGGAAAAAAGCTTTTTTTTCAACGAAATATAGAAATGTCTTGTGCTATAGACACAATAAAGAATTTGATAATGGAACAACAAAAAGATTCGCCGCATTTGTACGTGGATGATTCTTTTGATTTCCCAGAGGGGGCGATCCTTATTGATGCAGGTGCTGCTGAAGGGAATTTTGCTTTATTAAATATTGAAAAAGCCAAACAAGTATATTTATTTGAGTGCGATAACGGATGGAATGAACCGTTAAAAGCTACATTTGAACCATACAAACATAAAGTAACTATAGTAAATAAGTTTCTTGTTTCAGAAAAAAACGATAATCTCAACGAAATAACAATTGATGATTATTTTGATGGAATCAGTAACGAAAAGATTTTTATTAAGATGGATCTTGAGGGGCATTCAATTGATGTATTAAGAGGTGCAGAAAAGTGCCTAAGAAATAATGATTGTTTCATTTCAACAGCTACGTATCATTATACTGATGAATATAAACAGAATAAAGAATTTCTAGAGAATATCGGTTATACGGTTAAACCGGGTTGCGGTTATATGTTTCCGTGGATATTTCGAAATATGTCAAAACCGTATTTTAGATACGGAATATTGCGAGCTTGGAAGGATAATAGAATGAGCTATTAGGAAAGGGATTACAATCTCTTACTATGCAAAAGTGATGAATGATAAAGAAAAAAGTTTTGCATTTGGCATGCTAACAAATATATATGGCGTGGTAGCTACTTCCTTGCTCCCATTTGTTGTAAGAACAGTTTTGATAAAGAAAATAGGCTTGGATTATGCTGGAGTAAATGGCCTATTCTCTTCAATTATGCAAGTCCTTAATGTAGTTGATTTTGGCGCAATTCCGTTATTCTCAACGTTTTTGTATGGGCCTGTGGCAAAAAAGGATTACGCTACAATAAATGCGTATTTGAGATATTTTAGACGAATCTTTCAGCAAATAGGCATTATCATACTAACTATCGGTATATTAAGTGTATTTGTTTTACCTTATTTAATAAAAAACAAGGAGTATCCTAAAGATATAAATATTTACATAGTTTATTTTGTCTATATAATACATGCAGCATGTTCTTATTTGTTTTATGGTGATAAGTATGCACTATATTTAGCATCGCTTAAAGGATATATATATAGTCTTATGGTTAATACATCGCTATTATTTACATATGTGATGCAAATAGCGTGTATTCTTATTGTTAAAAATTTTCATTTATATACTGTGCTTCTTTTGTTTAGTGATTTATTCATAATAATAGTAATTAGCTACCGTAAAAACATAGATTTCCCCAATTTAGAGTATATTGGGAATGTTTCTGATGAGTTCGCTCTTGAGTTCAAGAATAAAGCATTTGCTATGTTTCTATCCAAAATGAGAATTATATCTAGGAATAGTATTGATAGTATTATTATTTCAGCCTATATGGGGTTATCAGTATTAGCAAAATATCAGAATTATTATCAGATTGTTGTTTTGCTTATTTCTTTAATTGCAATGTTTATAAGTGTAGTTGTACCTATACTGGGCAAAGGATATGTGACTGAATCAAGAGAATCAAATTATGGTGTTATTAGTCTTATCACCTATATATCGAATGCCTTTGCAACAATCGTTGCATCATTTCTAGTTTGTTGTATACAGACATTTATAGGGGTGTGGGTCGGAATAGAGAATATCATGCCATTTAGTATTGCGATAAGTATAAGTATATATTTTTACGCACTAGTAATTTCTAATGTGGTTGTTATGCTACGAGAATCAACAGGAATATGGGTTGAAGGAAAATATATATCAGTTTTGGAAACAATACTTAATTTGGTTTTAAATATTCTATTTGTTAAGATGTGGGGAGTGATTGGGGTAATTGTTGCAAGTATAGGTACAGTCCTATTTATTAATATTCCGTTAGAATTACATTGTATATTTAAGCGGTTCTACTATGAAAAATATAAAACATATATAATTAGACTAATCATATATGTTATTGAAGCCTTGGTTATTGTAATCATTACATATAGAATAGTTGAATCAAATATAGAGAGTTTTATAGGAAAACTTTTATTATCTGCGTTTATACCAATGGTTTTGTTTTTGATATTCAATATAAATAATACTGAAACAAAAGAAACAATTAGACACATCATTAGATATACTAAACACCGAATATAAGGATTGATGAATGAAAAGAATAGCAGTTTATTTTGACTATTATGCAGGCTGGGATATATCAATAATTCGAAAAGTTTATAGTGGCTTGATTGAGAGAGGATATGAATTCGAATTAACTACACGTGAACAAGCAAACTATATATTTGTTGGGAATGAGTTCTATCCTATAAAAAAGAGTAAATCGCAGATTGTTATAGCCTTGTGTTCAGAAGCAATAACACCTGATTTTAATATAGTAGATTATGCAGTATCATTTGATAATATCCTCTATGAAGATCGACATTTACGGATTCCATCTTGGATAGGATGTAACAACGTCAACAGAGCCTTATCAAAACATGAAAATGTTAATTCAGATGATTCAAGACGAGAATTTTGCAATTTCGTGTATTCAAATAATAAGTGGGCAAATAAGTATAGAATGGATTTTTTTGAGGAACTTAGTAAATATAAGAGAGTTGATTCAGGGGGCAAAATTCGGAACAATATCGGGTACAGAGTTGATGATAAAATTTCATTTCAAAACAACTATAAGTTTTCTATAGCGATTGAGAATACTGTCAAGAATGGTTATATTTCCGAAAAATTAATAGATGCATTTGCCGCACGCACAATTCCGATATACTATGGAGACCCGTTGGTGGCAAATACATTTAATAATAGAGCGTTTATCAATCTTATGGAGTTTAATAGTATAGAAGAAGCGGTTGATCATATAAAGAGAATTGATCAAGATGAAGAATTGTATATTAGTATGCTGAAGGAACCGGCAATAAGAGAGGACGCTATTGATGCTGAATACATTAATAACTATGAGTTTATAATAGATTTTTTTGATAATATATTTCAAGAGCCACTAGATAAAGTGGGAAGAACTCCATTTTGGGAATATGGATATGAAAAAGAATATCTGTCAAGCCAAAAGGTCGCTAGATTCATGTATTATATGCCCAGAAGAGTTGCTAGGCTTTTTAGGTACAATCTTTTTGGAAAAAAAGGGCCATATTTTATAGGGGATTTAGCAGATTTTTAGATGAAATTGTTAAAGTGTTCGATACATGTAAGGGTAAAGGAAAGAATTTAGGTAATGGATATAGTATATGCATCCGATGATGGCTATGCATACTTAGCAGGTTGTAGTATGTTGTCAGTTTTTAAATTCAATATGAATGTTGCTAGAATAAGAGTGTTTATATTGGATGATAGTATTTCCGAGTATAATAAGAGCATGTTGAATAGTATTAGTTTAGCATATGGCAGAGAGTTGATATATTTAAGTGTTGTGAATAGTATTAAAGTTTTCAAGGATGCAAGGATTAATGCTTATGGCTTAGAACAAGGAGAAGGGAATAGTTTTACAGCTTATACTAGATTGTTACTTGGAAAAATACTTGAAGAATATGATGTTGATAAAGTTATATATTTGGATTGTGATACTATTTGTAATGGAAGCCTAGAGGAATTGTATAATACAAATATACCAAAAGATAAATGTGCTTTAGCAGCAAGGGATTTTACTCATTCAGAATACAAGAAATATTTGGGAATTCAATCAGATAGGATTTATTACAATAGTGGTGTGATGCTTATTGATTTGGTTAAATGGAAGGAATTTGGAATATTAGAAATAGTAGAGGAACAATTGACTAAAGATGGCGCTAGATTGTATTATCCATTTGCAGATCAAGACATGTTAAACCTTTATGCTTATAAGTATATGGACACATTAGATTTAGCTTATAACATACAATCTCCATACTATCTTTATAAATATTCATCTTTGATTAAAGCATACGATTTACATGATGGTACATTTTATTCCCGCGATGAATTTGATAAAGCCATAAAACAACCGGTGGTTATTCATTATTCTGGGATGATTTTTATAAGACCTTGGTATAATAATAGCAGACATCCGCTAAAAAATAATTGGTTAAACTGTTATTATGAAACGGGGTGGAAAGATGTTGAATTGAAATACTATCGTGAAAGCACTCTTAGCAAGGTGAGACATTTTTTGTATTTGGTTTTACCAATGGATTTTTTTGCATTTATTTCCAAATATGCAATGAAATATGTAATTAAGAAAACATATTATTGACTTTATAGAATGAATATGGTTGAAAACATAAGTGTTATGAATACAATAAGATTATACTATCAAAGTGGAAATAACTTTGCTTTTATGCTAGCAACTTCGATTATATCTTTGATGGAACATGCAGATAATAACATAGAGTATGACATTTACATCGCTAGTGCTGATATGTCGGATGATAATAAATATAAGTTTGAGTCTATATTGAAACATTATCAGGAGATAAAAGCAAGAATAACCTTTATCGATGCGTCCGAATATGAGAAAGAAATTATTGATTTAGGATTACCTGCACATCGGGGAAACAATGTAACGTATTATAAGATTTTTGTTGATAGATATTTTGCCAATACTGAAGTAGAACACTTGATGGAAATCGGAACAGACACATTGGTTACCGGTAGCTTAAGAGGATTATTAGATTTTGATTTTCAGGGCAAGCCGATTGCTATGAATTGGTCTGAAAAACTATATGAAAGGAGATTTAGAAGAGATCAACGATATTGTGTTGCGGAAATGGTTTATTTTAATTTACCTCAATGGCGTGAATTAAAGTGTGAGGAAAGATTGCTTAACAGAATTCGCTTATATGGTGATATTTATGGAAGTAAAGATCAAGGCTTTTTAAATATGGAATTTAAGGATGAATTCGCACAGTTACCATTGAAATACAATGTCTATGGGAACACATTTTATTTTTCTGATAAGAATAAAAAAAGATTTAATAATGCGCCTATAGTAACTATGGATGAAATAAAAGAGGCATACTTAGATCCACAAATAATTCATATTCCACAGACATTCTTGTATCGCCCCAATCACATAAATAGTTTACACCCACTAAATGATATGTGGTGGAGATACTGTAGAAATGAAAAGAATCCATGGGCAAATTTTGAAGCCTTGGGCGAACCAGAACTAGGAAGTAAGGAAAAATTACTTAGAAAGGTATATGAGTTATTACCCAGAGATTGGGCTGATTATTTATACATACAATTTAGGCATGGATACGGACTATATAATTCTATACGATTTCCATATAGGGATAAGTACGATAAAGATAAGATTTCACAGGTATATAATTGATAATGAATCGGAAAAAAGAAGGATTAAAAAAAGAAGTAATATATGAAGTGGCGGGGGCGTTTTTTGCAGCAATGACAGCTTTTGTCGCCTTTGCATTTGTATCTCATCTATGGAATATGGATATTAGAGTTCCATTACCGGCTGGCGATAGCGTTGGGCTTATGAATGAACTAACGGCTATGCTACGGGGAGTCAGATGGAATTCTGATCCAACGTGTGTTGCGCCTTTTAGTACTGACAGATGGAATGTTCTTCAAGATGGATTATTGCATAAGGCGATTATGCTTGTATTTACAAGGATAAGCAATAATGCTAGTGCATCTTTAAATCTTTATTATATTCTTTCGTATCCTCTTTACGCACTTACATCATATTACTTACTGAGAAAATCTAATGTTGGTAGAGAATTATCAGTTGTCGGAGCTGTATTGATTTCACTTATTCCAGGACATTTTTACAGGGGGATTTCGCATTTATTTGTCGGATCTTCTTTTATGGTGCCGCTCGCGATAACCGCTTGCATTGAGATGATGCGAGGGGAAATGTGCTCAGATAGATTTATAGAAGATGATAAATTGAATTTTATTGAACTTATTAAAAGCAATAGTTATAAGCAATGGCTAGGGCTTTTATTTGTTTTATTAACATCGTTTTCTACCATTTATTATGGATTGTTTACTATCATGATGATGAGCTTCTGCACCTTGTATTGCTGTGTTAAGACAGGCAGACTTAGAAGTTTATACTATTATAGTCAGTATGTAGTTGTGGTTATTATAGCTGCTATGACAAATTATGGGATCTGGGGATTGGCAAAATCAAGACATGAAGTGGTTAATGCTGATCTCACTGAAGCGATAATGCCTTATTACAGAAATACATCAATGGTGGAGATTTATTCAGGTAAATTAGCTCAGTATATTTTGCCTATAACAGGACATAGAATTAAATTTCTGGCAGATCTTCGGGAAATATATAATAGCAATTTTTTGATAAATGAGAATGGGTATGCGACCTTCGGCTTTTTTATGGCGCTAGGATTTATGGCTGGCTGTATAGTTTGCGTTTTAAACATATGCAGAGTGAACGAAAGAGTCTTGGAATTAGGTAGATTGGAAATATTTCTCTTTGTTTGTTCGACAGTTGGGGGTATTTCGTCTTTATTGGGGATGATAAATTATAATATTCGCTCATATAATAGACTATCCTTCTTTATTGCACCAATAGGAATGATAATCATTCTAACTTTGCTGCAAGATTTTTTTGATATAAAATGCAAAGCATGTAATCATATAACAAAAAAGGTGATAATTCTATTTGCGTCTGCAGTAATTCTGTTAGTTGGGGTATTTGATCAGACAAATAATGATATGGCATATACTAAAGCAGAGATGGCAGAAGCCCAAACGGATTATTATGCGAAAAAAAACTTTATAAGTGATATAGAAAAAGTAGAATATAAAACGGATACCCCTATGATATTGGTATATCCACAAGCGTTGGATCTGTATCAATATTCTACTGATATTTTATGGGGAAATATTGGTTATGGTGATACATGGGAGAATGCATGGCTCGAGTGGATAAAAGGATTGAGAGCTGATAGTATTGTGGATTATGCTCGAATTATCGGTTATGACGGTATATTGTTGAACGCTGAACCGGTACAGCTTGATGAAGATAAAGTTACATTTGAAGAATTGAAGGGTGGATTGGATGAAAGATTTGCAAACGGACCATCATTGGAGTGCCTAGATAAGTGTTATTACTATTCTATGAGCGAACTGGTGAATGATCCTATTAGTAGTTTTTCAGACCAAGAATTAAACTATTATCGTAATTATCTGATGTCAGATTATGGAATGATATACAATTTTTCAACGAAAGATATGCATGTATGGGATTACAATACAAATAATACAGTAGGATATCAGAATAGTATTCCGCAAGAAACATGTATGGAAGTACACTGGAAACCGACACTTAAAGGTGATTATGAAGTATATATAGAAGGTGCTCAGTTGTCAGGGTTGAGAATATCCGTTTATGATCCTGGTTGGGTAAAGGAACATGAAGAATTCACTATATTAGAGAAAACGGATTCAATAATAAGGATTTCTGTTAGTTATCCTGAAAATATACCATACGGTGTAAAGTATACTCTGACAAATGATACTGATCATGAAGCTGAAGTATATAGCTTAAATATTTACAAGATATCAAATGGAGTATCTTCCAAGAGCATATTAGATAAAATTGAGATATATAACTGATATAAAGGGGAAAATTTATGAATGATACTATAATGGTGAGTATTACTTGTATCACATATAATCATCGAGATTTTATCAGAGATATGTTTGAAGGTGTTCTTGCACAGAATACGCAATATAGGTTTGAATTGATAGTACATGATGATGCATCTACAGATGGAACCGCCGATATTATAAGAGAATACGCTGAAAGATACCCAGATATTGTTATACCGATTTTTGAGGAAGAAAATCAATACTCTAAAGGTGTAGATGTGCTAGCTTTGCTTGTGCCATATATTAGAGGAAGGTATGTTGCAAATTGCGATGGCGATGATTATTGGGTAGATCACTTTAAATTGCAAAAACAAGTGGATTATATGCTGGATCATCCGAATGTAATAGGATGTTGTACTAATGCATCTGTAGTAGATTATATGACTGAAGCCCCTAATCGAATAGAAGAAACAGAAAATGAGATGATAAAAGCGCATTATGCTAAGATTGGAAGAGAAAACGAGTTATGGTGTGCATGGCGTAGGAATCATTATGTTACTGTAAAAAACATTGATGGAACACCAATAATAAAACCTTCTACGTGGATGATTAAGGCAAAGCCATTTATTGATCAGAGAGAGTTTATATCTAAATTAGGTGGGTATCTTGATTTACCTTTGCAATTGTGGATGGTGTCACAAAGTAAGGTGTTTTATTCTGCTGAGGTTACAACTGTGTACAGATTACATTATCCGGGATCGTGGTCGTATAAGTTATTAACCGGTAATGTGGAAAAAAGAAAAGATGAATTAGAACTTGAAGATCATCTGGTGGATGTTTTTAACGCACTTACTGATTATGTTTATGATGATATGATTCAAAAAAGGAGAAATCGATATATATACAGACGGATAAATAATGAACAGAATATGGATTTGTTATCAACGATTGGTGTTGTGCGAGTTGCAAAGGCGGGATGCATAGATATTGCGCTAGCAGTACTCATTTACAAATATGTTCCCGTTATGTATAAGGGAATAAGAAAGGTGTGGAGACGGATTATAGGTGAAAAGTGAAAATAATATATCAAGAAAATTCCGTTTTGTGCATGTTTTTTGTATAGATAGTGTTGAATTCAATCATAGGGTAATCAATATTGTATTAAACACTGATAGTTATAATTCATGTGATCACTTGTTTGTTACATCAAATAAGATATTGTTTAATGAATATAAGGAGTGCTGTAATATTGAGTATATGATTGATAGTGAGTGGCGAGGAATAAAACTAGTCAATCATTTTGGAAATGAAGCTGACTGGATAATCATTCACGGACTTCCTAATCCACAGTATTCTGTAAAAATCGATAGGAATCTATTGAGCCGAATTATTTGGAGAACATGGGGAGGAGATGTTACGGTTCCATACCATTATTCTAGTATTAAGGATGCCTTTAAACATATCAATTGGATATTGTCTGGAGATTATAAACTTATATACTCTGACATTCGTGCATCGATTTTATGGCCGGGAATAGTAAAACGATTCTATGCAATAGGTGTATCAGGAATTGCTGATGAATTACAGATAGAGGAGATTTATGATGCTCACAAGTATTATTATCTTCCATATATTTGTGATTTCCATTATGACAGTAGAGAAAGAGTTTATGATGACTATTATCATATAATGATCGAACATTCAGGGTATGACAGAGGGCATTGCGAATTACTAGATATGTTTAAAAGGTATGAAGATAAGAACATTATGCTTCATTTTGTTTTGTCGTACGGGAATAAGGAATACATAAACAGAGTTATAGAGTATATTAAAAATACTTGGAATGGTAGATTTGAAATAGTAAAGAATATAAAAAGTTATGAAGATTACTTGAAGTGGTTTAAAGGGATAGATGCGTTGATCCTAAATGGAAAGAAATCATATGCTTTAGGTACAATTTCGGATGCGTTACGTTCCGGAAAGAAGATTTTTCTTAATAGATATGGAATATTAAGTAAAGCGTTTGAGATGGAAAATCTTCCATTTCAGTACGTGGATGAAATACAGAATATGACATTCGGGGAGTTTTCTAGCGAGTATAAATATTCTATCGATAATGAATCAAGTACTTTAGCAGTTCCAAATTATGATAAAGTTGTGCATAGTTTTAACAATATGTTTCTTGAATTATATGCTGCTAGAAACTTCTAAGATACTCTTTTTCTATGGCTAAGATATTTTTTTTGCGAGGCTTGATTTTATGACAGGGTATTCCTACATAAATGTTCCAAGGCTCAAGATCTTTGATTATTAGTGACATTGCTCCAACAGATACCCCTTCTGCAATCTTGACATTTGGAAGGATGATTGAGCCGGAGCCAATAAGCGAGTGTTTGCCAATTAAAACCTTTCCTCCTGTTACATTTCTGAATTCATCCGGAATTGTTGGGTTAGTCATGTATTCTCCAGAATAGTCATCTGTTACTGAATAAACCATACATCTTGAAGACAAGCCTGAAAAATCATTCATTTCTATTCCATAATCTCCAGCGAATAAACCGCAGTATGCAGCGATATGAATGTTGTTACCCAATGTGATATTTCCGCTTAGGATACAGAAATCGTCTATTCGCACATTATTACCTATGCATATTTGGGATGAATTATAAATACTAGTATGTTTACTAATTAATACATTGCTACCAATATGTTTAAGTCCTATGGAATTTAATTCTTCTTGAGAATAAAAACTGTTCATACTAACCCTTTCATATATTATCTAAATCATATCAAAGAATTTCGAGGATTCCTCCAGATATCTATCAATCAGTTTTTCGCCTAAACGATCCAATCTTACTATTAATACTGTTTGCCCATCCATCGCTTGGTTGATATTTATCTCAGGAAGTTCCAGTGCTGCATCCCTCGCCTCAAGTATTGGTTTAATCGCAGCTTTTAGTTCATTATATTGTTTTTGATTGTGTTGATAGTCTCCCTTTATCCATTTACAGTTATTAAGTGCATCTTGAAGCTTTTCAATGTCTTTCACATCATACGATACAAAAGCCTCTATAGGGTATTTAGCACCTAGCATCTGAGCATCAGTATTGTATAATTCTGCAAGTTTATTTAAAATGATTGAGTTGGGAGTACGATCTCCTTTTTCGTAGTGAGCATATCTAGATACTTCTATGCCAAGATAATTTGCAACTTGTTTTTGGGTTAAATTTTTTTCATTACGGAGATTTCTGATTCTACAATGTAATTCTGAATTACGTTCCATGTATTATATATGAGCCTCGTATAATATTGCAATGTGAGACTATCATAACTTATATTGACGGAAACGTCAACAAAGATAAGGCCGAGATTATATTTGAGAAAATGCTAATTTGGTTACTATAATTGACGCATTTCTCATAAAAGGGTAAAATATTAAAATATGAATTCTATAGAATATGCAGCAGTTGTGATCCCTACATTGAATAGATATGAGCATCTAAAAAGATGTATTGAATCACTGAAGAAAAGTGAATATTCAAGAAAAACAGAACTTTATATAGCTCTTGATCAGGCACCTTCTGAAAAGTATGCGACAGGAAGAAAACTGATCGAAGAGTATTTAAATAGCGGAATAGAGGGATTTGCAAATGTATATGTTCACAGACATGAGAAGAATCAGGGAGTTGTGAACAATGTGGAATTTGTTTTGAAATGGGCGTCAGAAAAACACAATAAATTCATATTCACAGAAGATGATAATGAGTTTTCTTCCAACTATTTGGAGTATGTTAATGAAACATTGGAAAAATATGCTGACGATGATAGTATTACTGCTATTTCTGGCTACAATTATCCCATGAAAACGGAAGACATAAGCGGAGATATATATTATAGCAATGCCTATTTCGCTGCTTTTGGATTTGCTGGATGGTTTAGAAAATTTGATTCCATGAGAGATTCAATGAACAAAAACTGGCTTTATAACCTTTATAAGGATTCTCATAATATGAGAATCCTTAGAAAAATAGCACCTAATCAGTACTGTAATTTTGTCAAAGGAATGATTGGCTATACTACTCCCTTAGAGAAAAATAATGAAGTATGGAAGATGGATCTTACATATGGATTATATATGTTTTCCAATGATAAGAAGATGGTATTCCCCGTAATATCCAAAGTAAGAAACTGGGGTTATGATGGGACAGGTGTTAATTGTGATGTAATGGATTATAATCCTGAAAAACCTGTTACACACAGGAATTTTGGATTTGATTGTCAGAAACTTGATGAAAGAGCTGAATGCGGAGAAATCAGATTGGTTTCGGAAAGTGAAAGCGAAGCAATAATAAAAAGAGTAAATACATATTTTGGTGTTCCAACCAAAGAAGTGTTAAAGTGTCGTTTGGCCTATGCAGTTAGCAGAATAGTTGGAATAGAGACCATGAGAAAGATATGGAAAAAGTAAGATGAAAAAGATAAGCGTTATGATCCCATGTTTCAACGAAGTTGAGAACGTGGAACTTATGAGCAAAACCGTTATAAATGTACTTGATGAGGCTCTTCCGCAGTATGATTATGAACTGTTGTTTATAGATAACTGTTCAACCGATGGGACACGGGATATCCTTGAAAGGATATGTGCGGAAAACAAGAAGATCAAAGCTATATTCAATGTCACCAATTTTGGACAGTTTAACAGTCCTTTTCATGGTATGTGTCAGACAACAGGAGATTGTGTTATAAGCATGTGCTGTGATTTTCAAGATCCAGTGGAACTTATTCCAAGGTTTGTTGAAGAATGGGAAAAGGGACATAAGATTGTAAGCGGTATCAAGACATCGAGCAAGGAAAATCCTTTTATATACTTCTTAAGATCATGTTACTATCATATGATCAGAAATATGTCTGATGTAAAGCTTATTGAACATTTTACTGGTTTTGGCCTTTATGATAAGACTTTCATCGCACTTTTACGAGAGCTTAATGATCCTATTCCGTTTCTAAGAGGTATAGTTGCCGAGTATGGAAGCGGATTTAACATGATAGAGATTGAATATGAGCAGGCTAAGCGAAGAGCAGGCAAGACTCATAACAATTTCTATTCTCTTTATGATGCTGCTATGCTGAGTTTTACATCATATACCAAGGTTGGATTACGATTGGCTACCTTGCTGGGATTTATAGCTTCCGGTATCAGCCTTATAGTTGCGCTTGTATATCTTATTATGAAGTGTATAAATTGGTATAACTTCAACCCAGGGAATGCACCAATGGTTATAGGAATATTCTTCCTCGGCTCCTTACAACTATTCTTTATTGGTCTGCTGGGAGAGTATATTCTTAACATTAATACAAGAGTTATCAATAGACCGGTTGTTGTTGAGGAAAAGCGTATAAACTTTGATTGATCTTTCAGAAACTATGGATAGAGATAAAGTGCTCATATCGGTGATAATACCTGTATATAATGCAGAAAAGTATCTGTCTAGATGCCTTGAGTCCGTTTCGATGCAGACATATGCTTCTTTTGAAGTTATCATGATTGATGATGGCTCTACGGATAATTCGAAGAGTATATGCAGAGCTTATACTGATAAAGATGACAGATTTAAGTATGTTTATCAAGACAATGCCGGACCTGATATGGCAAGAAAGACAGGAACTAATGCAGCAATAGGTGAATATGTCACGTATGTAGATGCTGATGATTATATATCTGAGAATGCATTGGAAGTAATGATCAATAATGCTGATGAGACATCAGCTGATATCATATGTTCACAGATTTTGCGATTTGATGGGAAAAAGGAATGGTCAGGTTCTACATATAATGAGGTTGAAAGAATACTTAAAGATAAGGAAGAGATACTAAATGCTTTCTTTGTAAGTGAAACCTTGATCGGTACATACTATGCGAAGCTTATCAGAAGATCAATTATGGAGGATTACCGCTTCATTAGGGACGGGCTGATAGGCGAGGATATAACAGCTGCGCTTTATATGTTTGACAAGGCAAAGATAATATCTTTGATTCCTGACAAGACATACATATATTATCAGAACAGTGATAGTATTTCTCATGCAAAGTATTCACACAGACATGCTGTGTCACTTGATAATTATATAAAGCTTAGAGACTCATATATGAATAGAGATGGAGTTGCTTCACAAAGAATATGTGGATATTTTGCAGCTTATCAGATGGCTGTGGCAACAGCAATGGGAAGAAGCGGTTCTTATGAAAAAGAACCAGGCGAACTGTTAAGAAAAGACTTGAAAGATCATTGGAAGTGTATAAAGAACGATGACAAAACTGCAATGTATATGAAACTGTGTATATGGCTTTACATGCATATGCCAAAGGTATTTATAGGATTGTTTCATGTACTCTACATTTTCACAGGTCGTTGATATTAATATATGTTAAAGATTTCAGTAGCAACAGTCTGTTACAATTGCAAAGATACGATTGAAAAGACAATTATATCCGTCTTAATGCAGTCATACAGAGAAATAGAATATATCATTGTCGACGGATCATCTACGGATGGAACACTTGATATAGTTGATAAGTATATCGAGGATGACAGGATAGTTCTCATATCAGAACCCGATGAAGGCTTATATGATGCAATGAACAAAGCCGCTGATAAAGCAACCGGTGATTATATCATATATATGAACAGCGGTGATATATTTGCAGATGACGATGTATTGGATAATATAAAGAACTATCTGGATGGCAAGAATGAACTTGTTTATGGAAATACTGTCAGACTAAAGCCAAATGGTAAGATATTGGAGAAGTATGGCAATAGATATACCCCGATGTTTCTTCTCCTGCAAGGCAGGATGATGTGCCATCAGTCCATATTTACCAGATGTGATATCATGAAGCAGTACCGATTTAACACTGACCATTCCATTACTGCAGATTATGATTTTTTGATGCGTATGGTTCATGATAAGAGATCACTGCAATACGCGGATGTTACGGTTAGTATTGTTGATAACATCGAAGGGATTAGTTCAACCATATCCAATATGGATGAGATGCGCAAGCAGGATGATAAGAGTCTTAAGGAGAATTTCCCTGCGTGGTATTATACACTGATCATACCCAAAGGTTTGATAAGAGTTGTTAGAAGAATAGGCGAGAAAAAGCATGAGTAATAAAGTACTGGTAACAAAGGCAACGTTACCGCCGTTTGAAGAATATATAGATGAGATACGAAGCATATGGGACAGCCATTGGCTCACCAACATGGGAGTGAAGCACAAAGAGTTTCAAAGCAAGCTTAAAGAGTTTATGGGAGTATCCAATGTTGAACTAATGGTCAACGGTCATATGGCTCTTGAGATGATCTTGCAGGCGTTTGATCTGAAAGGAGAAGTTATTACTACTCCTTTTACATTTGCGTCTACTACTCATGCGATAGTAAGAAACGGTCTTACACCGGTATTTTGTGATATCAGAGAAGATGATCATACTATCAATCCAGACAAGATTGAAGATCTGATAACTGATAAAACATGTGCAATAGTTCCCGTACATGTGTATGGGAATATTTGTGATGTTGAAAAGATTAATGAAATCGCCCAAAAACATAATCTAAAGGTTATATATGATGCTGCTCATACATTTGGAGAGTCTTATAAAGACATGGGAGTGGGAAATTTTGGTGATGCATCTATCTTTAGTTTCCATGCGACGAAGGTCTTTAACTCCATTGAGGGCGGTTGTGTTTGCTTCAAAGATGAGAATATTGGCAGACGCTTATATAACCTCAAAAACTTTGGAATAAGAAATGAAGAAACGGTTGAAGCTGTTGGAGCCAATGCCAAGATGAACGAATTCCAGGCAGCAATGGGATTGTGCAATCTCAGATATCTGGATGAGAACATAGAAAAGAGAAAGAAACTGGTAAAGCATTATCAGGAATTGCTTGATGATATTGAAGGAATATCTGTATGGCATGAACAGAATAATGTAGTTCACAACTATGCATACTTTCCGATTGTCATTAATAAAGAGATCTATGGACTGGACAGGGATGAAGTATTTGAACTTCTCATGAAATATGATATCTGTCCTAGAAAGTATTTCTATCCGCTTACTTGTGACTTTGATGCATATAAAGGCGAGTTTGGAGGGGCACACTGTGAGGTGGCAAGAAAGATAAGCAGTTCAGTACTTACATTGCCGATATACCCTGATCTAGAAATTGAGACAGTTGAGAAGATATGTAAAACTATTAAGGAACAAAAATGAGTACTATCACGGTTGTAATACCTACATACAATGAAGAACCGAATATAGATGCAGCATATGAAAGAGTAAAAAAGGTATTTGCGGAAAGCCTGAGTGGCTATGATATGCAGATGCTCTTTATTGATAATGCCTCTACAGACAATACAAGGGACAAGATAAGAACTCTTACACAAAATGATCCATCTGTTCAGGCAATATTCAATAATACTAACTTTGGATTTTCAAAATCCTCTTTCTATGGCCTGTCTCAGGCCGAGGGCGACTGTGCAGTCTTAATGTATGCAGACATGCAGGACCCCCCGGAAATCATTCCGCAGTTTGTAAAGAAGTGGGAAGAAGGCTATAAGATAGTTGTAGGCGTTAAGAGCAAGAGTAAAGAAAATCCATTAATGTACTGTATCAGAGGTTTGTATTACAAACTCATGGATAAGCTATCTGATGTCGAACATATAAAGCAGTTTGACGGATTTGGATTGTATGATGCAAGTTTTGTTAAGCAGTTACGTTCTCTTAAGGATCCTGTACCATATCTTCGAGGCCTGGTAGCCGAATTGGGACCGGAAAGAGCTGAGATAGAGTATACCCAGGAGAAGAGAAAAGAGGGTAAGAGCAGTTTTAGTTTTATGAAATACTATGATGTTGCAATGCTTGGGATGACATCTTCGTCCAAAGCGGTACTCAGGATGGCTACATTCATAGGCATGATATTAAGTCTGCTGTGTGTAGTAGTAGCTATAGCAACGCTTGTTATCAAGATAATTTACTGGGATTACTACAGTGTCGGCACCGCAGCCATACTCATAGGAATCTTCTTTGTTGGCGGTGTACAGATATTCTTCTTGGGATTCTTGGGGGAATATATTGCCAATATCAATCAGCGAACGATGAATCATCCCATAGTT
>JAEEGL014129068.1_pt1 | contig 18979 bp, 20 predicted proteins | sample 9134231 | NCBI WGS metagenome assembly JAEEGL01 (sample SAMN16246548, study PRJNA631951) | gut metagenome | biome: gut microbiome; feature: rumen; material: fiber-attached | host: Bos | place: Iran: Karaj | collected 2018-10 | reverse complement strand
TTATGACTATCTCATCAAATATAAATTATGTCGGAAATGGTTAGCGATGAAATGGGCGCATTTCCCCGAGAATCCTGAACAGGTTAGACAAGCATTAAGACATCTAAAATATGAAGAAGCTTTGATGTTCTCTTTAAAGAATCAAATTATCAGGCAACAAAATAAATCTTTAGCGAAGATTAAAAAAGAACCGATTGATTTATCCTTATGCAAACCTTGGTTAGACACTCTACCATATTCTTTAACGGAAGACCAAAAAATAGCCGCGGAAGAAATCATCGAAGATATGAACCAAAATGGTTTGATGTATAGGTTATTACAAGGCGATGTCGGCACCGGTAAAACTTTAGTGTGTTTCACCGCTTTATATGCGAATTATATCAGAGGTGATCAAGGCGCTTTAATGGCCCCAACAGATTCTTTAGCGAGACAGCATTATGAGAACGCGAAGAAGATTTTTGCTGATACAAAATTAAGAATCGCTCTATTAATAGGCGCTACTCCAGCGAGTGAAAAGAAACAGATTTACGCTGACTTAGAAGATGGGACGATTGATTTAGTGATAGGCACTCATGCTTTATTTACTAAGAGTGTTATTTATTCTTCCCTAGGATTAGCAATCATCGATGAACAGCATCGCTTTGGTGTTAACCAAAGAATCTTATTAGCGAATAAAGGAACGCATACTGACTTATTAATGATGTCAGCGACACCAATCCCGAGAACTTTAGCTTTATCTCTATATGGTGATTTAGATATTTCTACATTAACTACCTTCCCTAATAAGAAGAGAGAAGTAAAAACCGAGATAGTGGAATCAGATGATAAAAAAATCTTTGCTTTAGTGGATAAATCTTTAAAAGAAAATCGCCAAGTTTATGTCGTTGCTCCTTTAATTGATTATCGAGAAGACGGGAGATATTCCGTTGATAAATTATATGCTAGATACGCGCTTCGCTATAAAGAAAAAGTAGGTTTATTACACGGAAACATGAAATCGAAAGAAAAAGAAGAAGTATTAGAGAAATTCTATTCCGGTGAAGTTCCTATCTTAGTGTCTACCCCAGTTATTGAAGTTGGTATCGATGTTAAACCCGCAAACTTAATGATTATTTATGATGCCTCTAACTTCGGTTTAGCATCTTTACATCAATTAAGAGGTCGTATCGGCCGTGATGGGACTTTATCGCACTGTTTATTAACTTTCGATGATGAAAGCGATGAAGAAGGAAGACAAAGATTAGAAGTTCTCACTAAAAGTGAGGATGGCTTTGTCATCGCGGAAGAGGATATGAAATTACGCGGTCCTGGTGAACTCGCAGGATTCAAACAATCTGGCATTCCTAATTTCTCATTTTTAAATGTCGTTGATGACTACAAGATTTTTGTGGTCGCTAGAGATGATGCAAAAGAGATTATGAAAAATAAGAATAATCCAGAATATCAGAAGATTATCTCTTATGCGGAAAAACAAGTTAACGAAAACTCTATAATAAAAGGCTAAGAAAACAATATTAATTGTTTATATTTCTCTTTACATGATACAATACATGTCGAGGTGTTTTATGTACAAAATAGTTGTAGATGCGATGGGTGGAGATTTAGGATCATCAGTTATCGTAGAAGCCATCATTAACTTCCTAAAAGATAATAATGATGTAGAAATCACCGCTGTCGGAAAAAAAGAAGAATTAAGTTTATTAGAAGGCAAGTGCCGTATTATCGATGCTCCAGATATCGTTCCTATGGAAGCTGGGGCTTTAGAAGTGATGCGTTTAAAGAATTCATCTATGATGGTCGCAATTAAGACCATGAAAGAAGAAGGACTTGACGCTGTGGTTTCTTGTGGATCAACCGGTGGTTTTTTAAGCGCTGCCACCATTAATTTAAAAATGATTCCCGGTGTGAAAAGAGCAGCCTTAGTTGCTCCTTTCCCCACACAAATTAAAGGTAAATACGCTGTTATCTTAGATATCGGTGCCAATAATGAAAACTCCGCGGAAGAATTAGTGCAATTCGCTTTAATGGGTAAATTATATAGTCAATCTGTTTACGGCATCGAAAAACCAAATGTTTACTTATTAAGTAATGGTGTGGAAGAAGGCAAAGGTGCTCCTGAAGTGAAAGCGGCCTATAAATTAATGAAAGATAATAACTTTGAAGGTTTTAAAGGTAATGTTGAAGCTCGATATGCTTTAAACGGTGATGCCGATGTGGTCGTCGCTGATGGATTTACCGGAAATATCTTCTTAAAAGGTAGTGAAGGCATCGCCAAAATGATGTCTAATATGATGAAGAAAGCCTTCAAGAGAAATCTCTGGTCGAAAATTGGCTATCTCCATGTGAGAAAAGGCATTAAAGAAATGTCTGAAACCATGGATTATAAGAGCACCGGAGGAGCGATGTTATTAGGTATTAACGGTAATGTCGTCAAAGCGCATGGTAGCTCTGACGCTAAGAGTTTCTATCACGCTTTAAGAGTGGCGAAGAAATTATCGGAAAATGATATTGTTAACAAGATTAAAATAGGAATTGAAAATGCCTGATTTAAATAAATTATTTAAAACTATTAATGTTAAACCGAAAGATGAATCCATCTTCCTTTTAGCGTTAACTCATCCTAGCAATAATGTCGACGCTAATACGAAACATTTCGATTATGAGAGATTAGAATATATGGGCGATGCGGTTTTAGACTACGTGTCCGCTGATTTGATATTCCATGAATTCCAAGATATGGAACCGGGTAATATGTCTAAACTCAGAAGTTATTTAGTGAAGTCTCATTCTTTATCTAATTATGCTCGTTCCATCCATTTAGCGGATTATATCATCGTCGGTCATTCCATCAGTCAAAAGCAAATCCAGCAAAGCGATAAGATTTTAGAGGATTGTTTTGAAGCTTTAATCGGTGCTATCTATATCGATCAAGGCATGAAATTTGCCTATAATTTCATTAAGAAATTCATTCTTAATGATGTAAGAAAATTCGGCAAGATAGACCTCACTGATTACAAGAGTAAATTACAAGAAGAAATGCAAGCTGAACACCGTGAAAGCGTTCATTATGTCGTGGTGTCAGAAAGCGGTCCTGCTCATGATAGAACTTATGTTGTTAATGTCTTATTTAACGATATCGTTTTAGCTAGTGGAACCGGTAAAACGAAAAAAGGCGCGGAAGAAGATGCGGCAAAGAACGCCTTAAAGAAAAGAGTTGTCTAATGGGTTTAATATCGTTTTTAAAAGAGAAATTTAAAAAGAAAGATAAAACTACCGAGCAATATTCCAAAGGAATGGAAAAATCTCGGAAGAATTTTTCTGATAAACTGAAAAATCTTTCTTTAAGATATAAAGAAGTCAATCAAGACTATTTCGATGAATTAGAACAAATCCTCATTGAAAGTGATGTTGGTATTAATTTCACTTTAAATATCATCGAAGAAGTCTTAGAAAGAAGTAAAGAAGACCATATCACCGATCCTAATAAAATTAATGAGATATTAGTCGATAGAATGTTTGTTGGTTATGCCTCTAAAGGAGATGTTTCTAACGAATTAAACTTTGCCGAAGGAATACCAACTGTTTTATTAGTTGTTGGTGTTAATGGAGTTGGTAAAACCACAACAATCGCTAAACTAGCATATCGCTATAAAAACAAAGGCAAAAAAGTTATGCTTGTCGCTGCTGACACATTTAGAGCAGGGGCTATTGAGCAATTAACTATTTGGGCTGAAAGATTAGGTATTGATATCGTTTCTGGTAAGCCTGAAGCCGATCCAGCATCCGTAGCTTATGATGGTGTAAAGAAGGCCAAAGAATTAGGTTGTGACTTTGTCATTGTTGATACTGCTGGTAGGTTACAGACAAAAGCTAACTTGATGGCGGAACTCGCGAAAATTAAGAGAGTTATTGGCAAAGAGATTGAAAATGCTCCTCAAGAAACTTTCTTAATTATCGATGCGACTACTGGACAAAATGGTGTTATCCAAGCTAAAGCCTTTGCGGAAGTTACAAATTTAACTGGTGTCGTAATCACAAAAATGGATGGAACCAGTAAAGGTGGCATAATTTTAGCCATCCGCGATGAACTGGGCGTGCCGGTTAGATTTATCGGTTTGGGCGAAAAAATGGAAGATTTACAAGAATTTGATCTTGATAAATATTTATATGGACTTTGTGTTGAGGAAGAATAATGGCCCAGAATCTTGATACATATTTAAGATATTCCGAATTGCTAAGCATCTATCAAAATCTTCTTTCGGACACACAAAGAGAAGTTTTGGAAGATTATTTTTCTTTCAATCTTTCCGTATCTGAGATCGCGGAGAATCGTCATATTTCTCGCGCAGCAGTCGAGGACGCAATTAAAAAAGGAAAGAAAAAATTAGATGATTTTGAATCTAAACTTTGTAGTTTAAGAGCTTTACAGGAAATTCATTCTTTAAAGGCAGAAACATCCGATGAAAAAATCCTCCAAAAATTAGATGAAATAGAAGGGATTATGAAACATGGCATTTGAATCCTTGAGTGATAAATTATCGTCAATTTTTAAGAAGCTTCGTGGACAAGCTAGACTCACGGAAAAGAACATGGAAGACATGCTCAAAGAAATCCGTGTCGCTTTACTAGAGGCTGATGTTAATTATAAAGTCGTTAAAGAATTCACTAATAATGTACGCGAGAAAGCTTTAGGCCAAGATGTTTTAAGTAAACTTAATCCATCACAAATGCTCGTAAAGATAGTGCATGATGAATTAGTGACATTATTAGGTAGCGATGACAGTGAAATTCACTATCAAAATAATCGTCCTACCATCATCATGATGGTTGGTTTACAAGGTTCTGGTAAGACTACCAGTGTTGGTAAGTTAGCCTATTTAATGAAAAATAAGCTTCATAAGAAAGTTTTATTAGCCGCAGGTGATATTTATCGTCCTGCCGCTATTGAACAATTAGATACTCTTGCTAAATCAGTTGGTGTTGATTTGGTTAATTTAGGAAACAAAGTTTCTCCTGTAGAAATTTCGAAAAAAGCCAAAGAAAAAGCCTTTAACGAACATTATGATGTTTTAATTATCGATACTGCTGGTCGTTTACAAATCGATGAACAGTTAATGCAAGAACTTAATGATATTAAAGACGCAGTTAATCCAGATGAGATTTTACTCTTAATTGATGCTATGGCTGGTCAAGATGCCGTTAATGTTGCCGATTCTTTTAATAAACAATTAACATTAACTGGTGCCATTATGTCTAAACTTGATGGCGATGCTAGAGGCGGCGCTGCTTTATCTATAAAGCACATGACAGGTTTTCCTATCAAATTTAGTGGTATTGGTGAAAAAGTTACTGATTTAGATATATTCCATCCAGATCGTATGGCAGACCGTATTCTCGGCATGGGCGATGTCATGACTTTGGTCGAAAAAGCCCAACAAGAGATGGATGAGAAAGAAGCGAGAAAAACCGCCAATAAGATGATGTCTGGCAAATTCGATTTAAACGATATGCTCGACAATATGAAAAAAGTGCAAAAAATGGGCTCTTTGGGAGGCCTTATGAAACTCATCCCAGGAATGCCTAAGATTTCCCCTGAACAACAAGCAGCGGCCGAGAAAGAGATGAAAAACTTTGAAGTTATTATCAATTCTATGACTCCATATGAACGTTCTAACCCAGAAGTATTCAAATATTCTCGTAAACAACGTGTTGCCTCAGGATGTGGTAAAACAATTGCTGACGTCAATAAAGTATTGAAAAAATACGAACAAATGAAAGAAATGATGAAACAAATGGAATCCTACCGCAAATCAGGCAGAATGCCTCCTGGAGGTCTTGGTGGCCTTGGCGGTTATAAGTTTTAAAAAAAGGAGCTAAGCTCCTTTTATTTTATAAATTTGTGTCCTTTTTTGATTGCATCAGTTTCCCATTTAGGAATCTCATCTTCGTTTTCTAATTCTTTAAGAAGTTTTAACTCTTCTTTAGAATATTTTCTATTCTTCAATAAATCGGGACGATATTTTTTGGTTATTTTTAGCGATTGTTTTTTTCTCCATTTATCAATTGCTTTATGATTTCCGGAATAGAGAATATCTGGTATTTTATCGCCATTATAATCAAATGGTTCTGTATATTGTGGGTATTCTAAGAGATCATCTTCGAAAGATTCTTCGACAATACTGTCTTCACTTATAGCCCCGTCAATAAGGCGAATAATGGAATCTGATATGGCCATTGCACCAATTTCTCCACCAGTAAGAATATAATCGCCGATGGAAATTTGCTCATCAACATACTTATTAACTCTTTCATCAATTCCTTCATAATGACCACATAAAAGTATCAAATCATCATGCTTTTCGAGTAAATTATGAGCTATTTTTTGATTATATTTTTTACCTCTTGGAGAGAGTAAAATAATGTGACTGTTAACCTTCTTTATATCGTTAATAGCATCGATTATCGGTTGGCACTTCATTATTAAACCGGCGCCGCCTCCTACAGGTGCGCTATCAACACGTCCGTATTTATCTAAAGTATAATCTCTAATATTAACAATTCGAATTGTAACGAGGTCTTTAGAAATCGCTCTTTTGATGATTGAATTTGTCATAAAACCATCAAACATTTCCGGAAATAATGTTAATATTGTTATATTCATAACAACCCCTCTATAACATTGATAATAATCGATTTATTATCTATATCGACACTAATAATAAATTGTTTAATAAATGGAACAAAGAAATCTTTTTGATTATTTCTTTTAACTCTCAAGGTAATCTGAGCGGGGAATTCTTCAACTTTAGAAACAATACCTAGTTCATTATTATTTTGATCGAGAATTTTACATCCTACTAAGTCCGAATAAAAGTAATAACCTACTTCTAAATCGGCAGTGTCTTTCATAACATGAATTTCATTATTTTTAAATTCATCTACTTTTTCTGGTGTATTGATGCCTTCTAACTTGACTAAATCAAATTTTCCACTAATTTTATAGGAAATTACAACATACTTTGTATGTTGGCCGGTTTTTTCATCATATAGAAAGACTCCCGCACCTTTTTTGTAACGTTTTTGTGCGTTATCTGTCGTAGAAAAAACTCTTATTGTTCCATCTATTCCAAATGGTCCGACTATTTTACCTAATGATAAGTATTCCATATTCTTTTAATAAAAAAGAGGATTAATCCTCTTTATTTTCGTCAAACGATTCAAATTTTAAGAAAACTCGACGATTTTCGCTTTTGCCTGCTATAGAAAGCACTTCTCTTAATGAGTTGGCGATGATACCATGCTTTCCAATTAAACGAGCAATGTCATTCATTTCTGCGGCAACGAGAACATTAACGTCTTTTCCGTTTTCGTCTTCAATGACACGAATTAAAACAGAATTTAGTTCCTCAACTATTGGATCGATTAGAGCACGTACAATCTTCTCGTAATCCATTACTATTCAGCTTTCTTAGCGGCTGCTTTTTTGGCAGGTGCTTTTTTCTCTGCAGGTTTCTTTTCGGCAGCTGGTTTGGCTTTGACTTTGCTTTCAGCGTGTTTCGCTAAGATACCTTTGCGGCTGAAGATAGCTTTAACGGTATCGGATGGTGTAGCACCAAGGTTTAACCATTTGCTTGCTAATTCTTCGTTGATGACAGCATTTTCAATACCTTTTTCTGGATCGAAGTAACCGATTTGTTCGATATAACGGCCATCACGGGCGAAACGACTATCAGCGGCAACGATACGGAAGAATGGGTCTTTATGACGTCCAATTCTTGTTAATCTAATTTTTACAGACATAATAATCTCCTTTTTTAACCGAGATAATATTAGTGATTTATTTATTAAGTGTCAAGCATTTTTGCTTTACATCTATTTTTTTCTTCTAAATAATCTTTTAATTATATTAAATAAATAGGAAACGTAGAAGTTGGCAGTAAGTAGAATTAAGGAAAATACGACCACTAAAACAATTCCTAATTTATCTGTTTCTAAAACCTTTAATTCTTTATCAAAGTTTTTGAATAATAAGAATATTCCTATGCCTAAAGCAATACCTAATAATGTAATAACAATATTTATAATATTGAAGAATATAATTTTCTTTGTTCTATAAGAATCTTTTTTATTTAAATAAAAGCTAGTGCATTTATAAGACATGATGATATAAAGAACAAAGCATATCACTATTGTGATGATAAAGGGAATTAATAATGCTTTATTAGTTTGATAATAAAGTGGTGAGAGTATTAAGAAAGCAATAACACCAGTAGTGGGGATTAAGAACGAGAGGAAGACCATGATGTTATCTTTGAATGTACAGAATAAGTTAGAAACAAAATTCTTTTTATCTACACTGAATTGAATAAAGTCTTCTTCGGAATTATGTGATTGTTCAATATATTGTTTTTTCTCACGTTTAGGTTTTTTCTTTGCCTTTTCCACTGATTCAACTGTAGTGGTGCCAATCTCTAAACTAGTGACCTCTTCGCCCATAACCACTTCATCAAAATCGTCTTGTTGTTCAACATTAATATCTGTATCAATTGTAGGTTTATCTACTTCGACGATTTCTTCAACCTTTTTCTCTAGTGTGATAACGAGAACATCAGAAGCTATTTTCTCTAATTCTTGTAACAAATAATCGTTATCTTTGTTACCTTGTTCGTTCAAGTCCAATATAATATAAGAAGGCGAAATTGAGCGTATTTTATTGAAAATTGCCGCGATTTTGGCGTTATTTTCTTCTTCTGTCTCAGTTGGAAGATCTCTTAAAGTAATTAATTCGTTTTGAACTTCTTTGACTTTTTCTTTCTTTTTGTCTTTGTCCACAACGAAACATAATCCGACTTTGATAAGTGAATTTACTTGTAGGAAAAAGATAGATTTTTGATTCTCTTCATTAGGATAAATTGTTATATCATCAATTTTAAAAACACCCTTATCCAAAGATTGGTCTTTAAGTTTCAAAAAATTAAACTTATATTTCTCTTCTAAAGGTATTTGATTGATCTGCCCTTTATCTAAAGAAAAGGATATTCCTTCCTTAGGAGCGGACTTTGATAAGATGATTCCATCGGTTAATTCAATCATTGATAGAATTATAGCACGAAACCAAAAAATACAATTAATTTATAAAAGTGATTGAAAAAGAATAGGGGCATTGATAATATATTAAAGCATGTTTTTAACATGATACGGGTGCTCCGCTGTCAAATGAGAATGAACACCAAGAGAAACGTTATATGAAGGAGGCTGACTTTATTATGAATAATAATTTAGTTAATGAAGTTACTGCTAGCCAATTACGTACAGACTTACCAAACTTCTCCTCAGGTGATGAAGTTAGAGTTTCTGTGAGAATTATTGAAGGCAATAAATCTCGTATTCAAAACTTCCAAGGTGTTGTTATCTGTCGTCGTGGTGGCGGTGTTAGCGAAACATTTACCGTCCGTAAGATTTCAAGTGGTATCGGTGTGGAAAGAACTTTCCCATTACATTCTCCGATTATCGCCGGCATTCAAGTTGTCCGTCGTGGTAAAGTGAGAAGAAACAAAATCACTTACATCCGTAAATTATCAGGTAAATCCGCTCGTATTAAAGAAATTCTTTAATCAAAAGGATAAAAGGACCGATTTGGTCCTTTTTTTGTGCGCTACGCATTTGCATCTATTCGTCAATACTCATATAATGAGATTATTCAATAGGGCAAATATGAAAAAGAGATTAAAAATTATCGCTTGGCCAATCATCTATTTATTACTCATCATTGCGGTGTGTATTAGTTTTGTGATGGTCTTTAGATCATATTATTACCGCTCTATATTTGTTTCTGGCTCATCTATGATGCCGACATTAAATGGCAATGTCAGCGATGTTGTCGATTTCGGATTAATCGACGATCATGATTCCGCAATTAAAAAGATTAAAAGATTCCAAATCATTACCACATATTATCCATTTACCGATTCTCATGACTATGTTGGTGGCTATGATGTAGAAAAAGGAAAAGATAATGTCATCGATCAAAACGAAGCATCTTATAAGATTAAACGTGTTTATGGTATGCCTTTTGAAACCATTAAATTTGTCGTTGATAAAGAAGAAGCTGCTATTGCTTTAGAAAAGACCGTAACAGTTTCCGACGCTTTAAATAGTGAAGAAGTGCAATATCATTGCCGTCAAGCTATCCAATTTTATGTCAAAGGACCTAATCAAGACGAATTTGTCAAACAAGAATTGAAATTCAAGAGAAGAATCAATCCTTATAAGATTGCCCAATACGATGATTATGTTTATGAACTAGGTGAAAATGAATACTGGGTTATGGGTGATAACTATAGTGCATCATCCGATTGTTTTAATAAAAAAGCACCTATTTATTATTACAATATCGTCGGTGTTTTAATCGCGATTGAAGGAACTTGCAAAATTGTCAGTGATGTGAAAATTGATTCCACTGATGATGGTACAAAAGTTTCTTATCGCTGTACAAATAAGAAATATCATTTTCCCACTTATTATTAATTATGGCGAATAATATACATTGGTTTCCGGGACATATGAGCAAAGCTCTTCGCGAAGTTGAAGAGAAAATAAAAATGATGGATGTCGTCATTGAACTTTTTGATGCTCGTGCTCCTTTATCATCGATTAACGAACAATTAGAAGAAGTTTCTAAGAACAAAAAGAAACTTTATTTAATTTCTAAATCCGACTTAGCCGACCCAGTACAAACTGATAAATGGGCAGAACATTTTAAAAACGCTAATAGTGAAGTGGTAGTGGTGAATCTTTTAAATAAGAACACTTTCGATATTATATCTAAAGCAGTTATTAAATTAGGCAAAGCCAAATGGGATAAAGATATCGCTCGTGGTATGAAACCACAACCGATTAGAACTATGATTATCGGTATCCCTAATGTCGGTAAATCTTCTTTAATCAATTTATTAGCGAAACGTAAAGCAGCGGGTGTACAAAATAGACCTGGTTATACACGTGGTGAACAATGGATTAAGGTCAACAAAGATTTCCTTTTATTAGATACTCCTGGTATTTTACCAATGAACTATGAAAACAAACAAAAAGCGGCAAATCTCGCTTTAATTGGTTCAATTCGTGAGGAAATTTTACCTAATACCGATTTAGTTATTCATCTTTTAAAATATATGAAAGAAAGATATCCAAATGCTTTAAAAGATAGATTTGGTATCGAAGAGATAAAAGATTATACAGAAACTTTAGGAATGATTGCTACAAAACGTGGTCTATTAATTTCTAATGGACAATATGATTTATTAAAAGCCGAGGCTCTTCTTTTAAAAGAATTTAAAGATGGGCTACTAGGAAGGATGACTTTAGAATGGCTCTAGACTATGAGCAGCAATTCTATAACAAAGATATTAAATTAATTGTGGGATGTGATGAAGCTGGCAGAGGCTGCCTTTTAGGCGACGTCTTTGCGGGTGCAGTAATTTTACCTCAAGACTTTTCTTGTGAATTGATTAACGATTCTAAACAATTAAGTGAAAAGCAAAGAGAAGAAGCCTTTCTTATTATTAAGGAAAAAGCAATAGCTTATGGTGTTGGTAGATGCACCGCGGAAGAAATTGATCAAATCAATATCCTTAATGCCTCTAGATTAGCGATGGAAAGAGCCATCGAGAACATGAAACACGACTTCGACATGATAATTACCGACGCGGTGAAGTTAGATAAATACGATTGTCCAAAAATCGCCTTAATCCACGGAGATGCCTTATCTCAATGTGTCGCAGCGGCATCGATTATCGCTAAAGTATCGCGTGACCATTATTGTTTAGAACTCGATAAGCAATATCCGGAATATGAAATTGCTAAGCACAAAGGATATGGAACTAAAATCCATATGGAAGCCTTAGAGAAATATGGTCCGAAAAAAGGCTTGCATCGAATGACTTATAAACCCGTTAAAAAATTTTTGACACAACAAATTAAATTATTTTAAGACAAAATACGAAAAATCCTCCTATTACTAATTAGGAGGTGTTTTTATGTCTATAGCAACAGCACGCACAAAGATTGTCGCTATCTCTATTAAATATAACGGCAATTGGAACAAGATTTATCGAGCGATATGTCGACATGAAGAAGTAGAAGAAGAATATATTGAAAAAGCCGAAACTTTAAAATGTGAAACTTTAACTCTTGTCGATAGTGATTACCCAGAACATTTAAAGAATATTAAGGATCCACCGATCGTTCTTTATTATTATGGAGACCGTAATTTATTATTAAATCCTTTTAAGAATATATCGGTAGTGGGGTCTAGAGATCATTCCGAATATGGAGGTAATGTCACTACAGATATCGTCAGTGACTTAGCTATTAGGGGATATACAATTGTTTCTGGTTTAGCCTTAGGAATTGATTCTTTAGCGCATGAAGCAGCAATTGATGCGGGTGGAAAAACTATTGCTGTATTACCTGGTGGCATCGATTATTGTTATCCGCAATCGCATAAAAAGTTATATGAATTAATTAAGAAGGAACATGTATTAGTGAGTGAGATACCTTTTGATACAGTTCCTGAGCAGTTTTCTTTTCCTATTAGAAATAGAATAATTGCTGGATTAAGTAAAACTCTTTTAGTAACTGAAGCAAAACCATTATCAGGAAGTCTAACTACTGTGTTGTTAGCTTTAGAAGGAAATACTGATGTGATGTGCATTCCTCATCCTGTCGGGTCGAATTCAGAGTGTAATCGTCTCATTATGACTGGAGCTTTTTTGGTGGAAAATGCCGACGATGTAGTGGACCAAATGGCGAAATATTAAACGAAAAATTTCTTAAATAAATTATCTTTTTATTTAATAGATGAAGTTTGATTTTTGCTTATTGACATTCCTTATTTTAGTAACGATAATTGACTGCGACAAAAGGATGAATTGATGAAATTAGTAATTGTTGAATCTCCCACAAAATGTACGACTATTAAGAGATACTTAGGCGAAAATTACCGTGTTGAAGCCTCTCTAGGTCACGTAAGAGACCTAGCGACAAGCGGTAAAGGAGGCCTCGGTGTCGATGTGGAAAACAACTTCGCGCCCACGTATATAATAAATAAAGATAAAGAAGGAGTAGTCGGAAAATTACGTTCCGCTGCTAAAGAAGCTGATGAAGTTATTTTAGCAACCGACCCTGATAGAGAAGGGGAAGCCATCGCTTGGCATTTAGCGGAAGTTTTAAATTTGGATGTCGCTAACACCAAGAGATTAGAATTCCACGAGATTACTCGTGATTCCATTACAGAAGCGATGAAGCATCCACGTCATATCGATGGTGCTTTAGTGGCCTCCCAAGAAACTAGAAGAATCGTGGACCGTATCATCGGTTTTAAACTTTCCACTTTACTCTATAAAAAGATGCATTCCCGTTCCGCTGGTAGAGTGCAATCCGCAACCTTAAAATTAATTGCGGATCACGATAAAGAAATCGATGCTTTTATTCCGGAAGAATTCTGGAATATCTTAGTAAGCGCAGCGATAAATAAAAAAGAATTTCCTTTAATTTTCTTAGGTAAAAATGGTAAGAATGAATCTGTTAAAAATAAAGAACAAGCTGATGAAATTCTTAGCAAAATCCCCACAAATCTAAAAATTATCTCCGTAAATCGCGAATATCGCTTCAAAGAAAGCAAAGATCCTTTCACAACTTCTACCATGCAACAAGAAGCTTTTGCGCGTTTGAAATTCAAAACCGATAAAACACAACGCGAAGCTCAAAAGTTATATGAAGGTATCAATGTCGGTGGTGAGCATGTTGGTTTAATCACCTATATGCGTACCGATTCGACTAGATTATCTGAAACCTATATCGCTAAAGCTCAAGCTTATATTATTGAGAAGTTTGGACAAGAATATTTGGGTGCGGTTAAGAAGACCAAAAAAAGTGAATTAGCGCAGGATGCACACGAAGCTATTAGGCCGACTTCTAACCATCGTACACCCGAATCGGTAAGACAGTATTTGACTCCTGATCAATTTAAACTTTATAAATTAATTTATAATCGTACTTTATCCAGTATGATGAAACCGAAAAAAGAAGAAGTTATGGTCATCACTTTAGAAGGTGGTGGATATCGCTTCAAACTTGAACTTGGACACACTGTATTTCCTGGTTATGAAATCATTTATAGTGAACCCGATGATCCTAAAGATTATAGCGGTAAATTCCCTGAGATTAATGAAGGTGATTTAGTTCCTGTTACCAAAAAAGAAGGCGAACAAAAATTCACCCAACCACCCGCAAGATATTCTGAAGCTAAATTAGTTAAACTTATGGAAGAAGTGGGTATTGGCCGTCCTTCAACATATGCTTCCACAATTAAGATTCTTAAAGAGCGTAAATATGTCGATGATGTCTCAGGCATTTTAACTAGCACGGAACAAGGTAAGAGAACCGCTCACGTGTTGGATAAATATTTCCCAGAAATCGTCGATGCGAAATATACCGCACAAATGGAAGAAAAACTCGATAATGTGCAAGCAGGTGCGAAATCTAGAAATGATATTTTATCGACATTCTATGATAGTTTTTCAGAGCAATTAGAACATGCAAAAAAGATTATGTATGAAGATGATCCGATCGTTGTTGAGGGTGAGTTCTGTCCTGATTGTGGAGCGCCACTCATCTATAAAGATGGTGTTAATGGTAGATTTATCGGTTGTAGTAGATTCCCGGCTTGCCGCTATGTGAAAAAAGAGCAAAAAGCGGGAGTGGCGGAAGAGACCGGAGATATTTGTCCACAATGTGGTAAACCATTAGTGAAAAGAAAAGACAAAAAGGGAAGAACCTTTGTAGCTTGTTCCGGGTATCCACACTGTCACTATGTCGTTGATACACCTAAGGAAATTGTCCCTGTTAAACCATGCCCAAAATGTGATGGCAGTTTAATAAGAAAAAGAGGCAAATATGGTTACTTCTTAGCCTGTAGTAATTTCCCACAATGTAACTACATGGAAAAAATCACAAAAAAGAAACGGAAATAATTTCCGTTTTTTATTTATATAATTTACAATAGTGTCATGAATAGGCAAACCAAAGAGTTTTTAGATCATCTTCAATACGAAAGAAACTATAGTGACAAGACTATCGAGAACTATCAAAGAGATATCGAAAAGTTTTTTAATTTCATCAATAAAGAAGGAATCTTGATGGATGAAGTTGATTTAGTTGTTATCAGAAATTTCTTAACCGATGAACTCAATAGTGGTGTTGGTAAAAGGTCATGTAAAAGAAGACTATCTTCCTTAAAACATTTTTATCAATATATGGTCGATGAAAAGATTCTCAAAGAAAATCCCTTTATTTTTGTGGACAGTCCTAAAGTTGATAAGACCTATCCAAGAACTTTATATCGTGACCAAATACAAGAAATATTAACCAATAATGCGAAGAGAACCGATTCTTTAGCGGAAAGAGATCAAGCCATTCTTTCCTTGCTATATTATTGTGGACTTCGTGCTGCGGAATTAGTGAAACTCAATGTCCAAGATATTAATTTCCGCAATCGCGTTGTGCGAGTGATGGGCAAGGGAAGAAAAGAGAGATTAGTGCCTTTCACTGATGAATGCAAAGACGCTGTTCAAAAATATATCGATAATTCACGTAAGGTGTTATTGAGTAAGAAAAAAATACCAACCGCTAAACTATTTATATCCGATCATGGACAAGTTGAATTAGATAAAGAACCGGTTATGACTACGAGAGGATTAGAATATATCCTTGACCAAATTGAAGAAAAAACTGGGACATTTGTCGGTCTTCATCCCCATATTTTAAGGCATAGTTTTGCCACCCATTTATTAGAAAATGGTGCTGATTTGCGCGTTATTCAGGAATTATTAGGCCATGCATCGATTAATGCGACACAAGTCTATACCCATGTCTCTGCGGAAGCGATGAAACAAACCTATATTGATGCCTTCCCGAGAGCGAGAAAAAAAGAGGAAGATAAATAATCCCTTGTCATAGACAAAGGGTTTTGATAGAATATCTAACGCTGTGAATATTCACAGACTACACACACTGCGGATTGAACTCCCGTTGTGCCTAATGATAGGTAGGTGAGTTCTTAGAAACAGTGGAGGACAAACATAAGGAGGCTCAAAAAATGAGTGAAGAAGAAAAAGTCGTCGCTCCCGTAGAAGAAGCGGCCCCTGCTACCAATGAAATGGAAGCAGTTATGCATGATCCTGATGCACCAGTCATCACAATGAAGAAATTGTTAGAAGCTGGTTCACATTTCGGTCATCAAACACGCAGATGGAACCCCAAGATGAAAAAATACATCTATGGTGCTCGTAATGGTGTTTACATTCTCGACTTACAACAAACAGTCGATCTCGTGGCAGTTGCTTATAAGGCCATGAAAGAAATCGTTGATAATGGTGGTAAAGTCTTATTTGTCGGTACAAAGAGACAATGCCAAGAAGCGGTTCAAGCAGAAGCTTTACGTTCCGGTTCATTCTATATCAACAACCGTTGGTTAGGCGGTACATTAACTAACTTCAAAACCATCCAAACTCGTATTAGATACTTAAAAGAACTCGAAAGAAGAGAAGAAGATGGCGAATTAGATTTATTACCAAAACAAGAAGCCGCTCAACTTCGTAAAGAAAAAGAAAAATTATCCAAGAACTTAGAAGGTATCAAGGAAATGAGAAAAATTCCTAACGCCTTATTCGTCGTGGATCCTCGCGTTGAACATAACGCTGTTGCCGAAGCTCGTAAATTAAATATTCCTGTGTTCGGTATTATCGATACAAATAGTGATCCAGATGTCGTTGACTATGTCATTCCTGCCAACGATGATGCTATCCGTTCCGTCAGCTTAATCTTAGCGGTTATCGCTGATGCTATCGTGGAAAGCAAAGGTGGATTACCAGTGGTCGCATATCTCAAGGATGAAGGCGAATCCGTCACCATGAAAGATGTCATTCGTCAAACCGAAAAAGAGAATGCTGAAAAATTAGAAAGAATCAGAGCGGAAAGACGTGCTCGTCAAGAAGCTTATGAACGTGAACAAGCTGAGAGAGAAGCTGCTAGAGCGGCCGCCAATGGCGAAGAACCAAAAAGAGCTAGCAGAAAACCTGCTCAACGCAAAAAACCAGAGCCTAAAGAAGAAGCTCCAAAAACCGAAGAAGTCGTGGAAGGAGAAACCAAATAATGGCAGAAGGAAATTTAATTGAATTAATTAAAGAATTACGTGAAAGAACCGGTGCTGGTTTAATGGATTGCAAAGGTGCTTTATTAGCCAACGATTGCGATTTAGACAAAGCTTCCGATTACTTACGTGAAAAAGGCTTAGCCAAGGCTGCTAAAAAAGCTGGCCGTATCGCCGCTGAAGGTTTGGCAATTGCTAAGACTTGTGAAAAATGTGGTTCCGTCGTCGTCTTAGAAGTTAACTGTGAGACCGACTTCGTTGCCAAAGGTGATGCTTTCCGTACATTAGTGGACAATGTTGCTGAAGTCATCTTAAAGAATAGACCTGCTAACGTGGAAGAAGCGAAAGAATTAACATCTGAATTATTCGCTGATGCCACCGTTAAGATGGGTGAAAAATTCGATTTAAGAAGATTCGTCGTCATTGATTCTAAAGATGCCGCTTACATCGCAAGTTACATCCATATGGGTGGTAAAATCGCTGTTGCTGTCGCTTTAGATAAAGAAGATGCCGAATTAGGTAAAGGCTTAGCAATGCACATTGCTGCTAATAACCCACAATATTTATCTTTAGAAGAAGTTGGCGAAGATGAAATCGCTCACGAAAAAGGCGTCCAAATGGAAGCTGCTAAGAACGATCCTAAACTCGCTAACAAGCCTGCAGAAATGCTCGCTAAAATTATCGATGCTAAAGTTACCAAATACTATTCTGAAATGGTCCTTGGTTCTCAACCATACTTACTCGATGATTCCAAGACTGTTGACCAAGTCTTAAAAGAAAAAGGCGTTAAAGTTTTGAAGTTCGTCCGTTACCAAGTTGGTGAAGGTATCGAAAAACGTAAAGATGATTTCGCAAGCGAAGTCATGAGCCAAATGAAATAATTTATAAGGAACACATTTTGTGTTCCTTTTTTCTATAGTGGAGGGATTATGTATAAAAGAGTTTTACTAAAATTAAGCGGTGAAGCATTAAAAGATGAAACCGCTTTACAAGTATTAAATGTCGATGCTGTTAAGCAGATGGCATTGACGATAAAATCCTTACATGATCAAGGTATTCAAATTGGTATTGTCATCGGTGGTGGCAATATTTGGAGAGGCAAATTAGCGGAAGGTATCGGTATCGAAAGAGTCCCTGCGGACTATATGGGAATGCTCGCAACAGTGATTAATGCGGCAGCCATGTCTAGCGCCTTAAAAAATATCGGTGTTAATTCTATCGTTTTCTCTGCCTTACCGGAAGTTGACCCCATTAGTGTAACCTACTCAAAAGAGGCCGCTATCAAAGCTATGAACGAAAGAAAAGTCGTTTTCTTTGCTGGTGGAATAGGAAAACCATATTTCACCACTGATACGGCAGCAACCTTAAGAGCGATAGAAACAAACTGTGATGCCATCTTAATGGGCAAGAATGGTGTTGATGGTTTATATGACAAAGATCCTATTCAGAATCCTGATGCGAAATTTATTCCCGAAATCACATATGATGAGATTTTGAAGAATAAACTTCAAATTATGGACTTAACTGCTGTAGAATTAATAAAGGACAAAGACATTGAAATTCGTATTTTCTCAATGTCAGATTCACATAATTTCATTAGGGTAGCGATGGGAGAAAACATCGGTACCATTTGTAAAAAAGGAGAATAATTATGGATGAAATCGCATTAGATGCACAAGGTAGAATGAACAAATCCATCGATTCACTTCGCCAAACTTTAGCGACTTTAAGAACTGGTCGTGCTTCCCCTGCTATCTTAGCGGGTATCGA